>Ga0207421_10008990_pt1 | contig 10189 bp, 5 predicted proteins | sample SodLakKL_010_SED_4_FD_187542 | JGI IMG/M metagenome (GOLD analysis project Ga0207421, IMG submission 187542) | Alkaline sediment microbial communities from Lake Tanatar, Kulunda Steppe, Russia - 8KL_010_SED (SPAdes) (version 2) | ecosystem: Environmental > Aquatic > Non-marine Saline and...
GTGCGCAGCAGGATCTGCAGGTCCAGCACCGGCGACCAGTTCACGAGGTACTGCACGTCGTGGCCGAGCTTGTACTCGGGGTCGGTGTGGTAGCGGCCGTGGACCTGGGCCAGACCGGTGATGCCGGGCGGCACCTCCCCCCGACGCTCGTAGCCGGGGATGGCCTGCTCGAACTGGGCGACGAGCTCGGGGCGCTCGGGCCGCGGCCCCACGATCGTCATCTCGCCGCGCAGCACGTTCCACAGCTGGGGCAGCTCGTCGAAGCGGGCGTCGCGCAGCCAGCCCATGCCGCGCAGCACCCGGGGGTCACGTCGCTGGGCCCACACCGCGCCGGACTGCGCCTCGGCGTCGCGACGCATGGTTCGGAACTTCACCATGCTGAAGACCCGACCGCCTTGGCCCACGCGCTGCTGGCGGTAGAGCACCGGCGATCCCGCACGCAACCGGACATACAACGCGGTCAGCGCGATCAGCGGCACCGTCACCGGCGCGGTCACGATCAGCAGCACGAGGTCCTCCAAGCGCTTGAGCTGACGCTCGGAGGCGGTCAGGACGTGGCTGCGCAGCGCGACGACCGGCATCCCGCCCAGCTCGCTGATGCCGCGCAGCCCGAGCATGCTGTTGCTCGGGCGCACCATCTGCAGCACGCCGACCCCCTGCTGCTCGAGCGTGGCCAGAGGCTCGGGATAGACGTCATCGAGCGTGCGGTTGGACAGCAGCAGCACGTCGCTCGCCACGGTGCGCTCGACCAGCGCTGGCAGGTCGTCGGCCTCGCGCACCTCGCCGGCGACCTCCAGGTCGTCGGCGTCGAGCTCACGCAGCTGGGCTGCGGCTGTGCCGGTCTGGTGGGGCTCGCCGACCAGCAGCACGCGCGGAGCGGGGTGGCGGCGACGCTGGATCTCCCGGACGAGGCGACGGTTGCCCACCACCAGCAGGGATCCGAGCAGGAACAGGATGACGAGGTTGCCCCGCGGCATGAGGTACTGCCCGGTCAGCAGCGCGATCCCGGCGCACAGCAGCACCGCCATGCCGACCAGGGCCAGCGCTCGCGGCAGGCGCGGCCGCGAGCCCAGCCGTCCCTCGCGCTCGTAGAGGCCCCCGAAGTAGAGCACAGCGAGGTGGATGGCCGTGGCGACCCCGAACCCGATGAGGTAGTTCTGCAGCGGGTAGACGGTGGTCATGAGATCCAGGGCGTAGCGCGCCCCGTGGATCGCCATCATCAGGGCGAACAGGCCGACGGCGTCCAGCGCCAGCAGCGCTCGGGTGCGACGCTGCGGCAAGCGGGCCAGGCGCTGCTGGCGCCGCGCATCCGCGCCCGGGGGGCGCTGCGACGTCGTCGCATGCGACCGGCGCTCGCGCCCCTGCACCGGGGCGGAGCCGTTGCGCTCGGCGTCAGGGGGACCCGTGGTGGTGCGGGTCGGGCCCGGGGTGGGGTCGCTCACGATGGGCAGGCACCGTCCGGGTGTGCAACGGGGTCGCGTGCGGGCGATGCGCGATCGCTGGAAGTGCGAGCGTACAGGCCGATCGCGGGCGCTGCTGACCCTTCGCGCCAGCGGATGGACGGGTCAGCCATCCGCTGCGCTGGCGTCGAGGTCCAGGCGCGAGCGGATCTGCAACCCCCTCGGGGCGCGGGCCCGCAGCGCCTCCTGCTCATCGGGCGTGAGCAGGTAGCGCTCGTCCCGCTGCAGAGGTGTCGTCGGGGCGAAGCCTTGGTCGGGGGTCTGCCAGTCCTGTCCGTACAGCTGGACCAGGACGTCCTCGGCGTTGCCGGGCACGAGGACCGTCTCCTCGGCCAGGGGGCAGGGCCGCAGCTGCTCGAAGGCCTCGCGGTCACGCACCCGCTCGTAGCGCCAGCCGTAGGAGGCCCCCAGGGCTCCTGCAGCGTCGAACCACGCGTAGTTCAGGTCCACGAACACCGCGTCGCCCGGGCGACGCCGCACCATGGCGCACCACGGCTCCACCTGCACGTGGTAGCCCGCCTCGGTCAGCGCGAGGCAGACGGTGGCCTGCTCGGCCTTGACCTCGCGCGGCGAGGCGCCGTGGGCGAGGTAGGCCATGTCGAAGCCGCCGACGTCGTGGGCGATGATGTCGTGCTCGCGCACCGCACCGAGCAGGTTCCCGTAGAAGGGGAAGGCGGGCGCGTCCACGGCCTGGCGCACCACCTCGGCGACGTCGCGGAACAGCGCCAGCGTGGCCGCGACCCGCTCGGGGGTGTTGGGCGGTCGCAGGCGCCCGAGCTTGGTGAACACCCAGCCGTGCGCCAGATGGTCGTGCAGCAGACCGGCACGGCTGGGCTCATCGGTGCGCACGAGCGCACCCGCGCCGAGCCCGCGCACCGGCAGGAGCCGCTCGCCGAGGCGGAACGTCACGGTGTCGCCGGCGCCGAGGTGCTCCAGCAGCTCCACCGCGCTGAGCGTGAAGCGCGCTGCGCCCTCGGGTGCGCCCGAGGGCAGCGCGGAGCGGTCGGCGGCGTGCGGCCAGGTGCGCACCACCTCGACCGCGTTCACCACGAGCCGCACCGGTTCGCGGCCGCCAGGGTCGGCGAGCACCCACCCGACCACCGGCGCGTCCCGGTCGTCCGCGAGGAAGCCCAGGGAGGTCACCTCGCCGCTGGGCTCGTCGGGCACCGCGCCCGGAAGCGGCTCGAGGCACGCCGACCAGCGGGTGCGCCGTGCCCGGACTCGGTGGCGCTCGGCGGCCACCCCCTCGTGGGCTGTATGGCGTCGCTGGGCGCGCTCGGCGACCGCCCAGGCCCGGTCGAGCTCGCCGCGCTCGCGCAGAGCACGCATCACACGCACGTGGTCCCACGGGCCGAGCTGCTCGGCGGCCTCGGTCGACAGCTGCTCCCAGCTGGCGATCACCACGTCCCAGCGGCGCTCCGCGGCCGCGGCGGCGCGTAGCTCGGCGTCCAGGCGCGACTCGCCCGGATGCTCGCGCAGGCCGGCGCGGGCCAGCTCCATGGCGGCGCGCGGGTCGCCGGCGAGGCGCTGCGCCCGGGCGAGCAGCACCCGCTGGGACGAGCGCTCCTCGGGTGGCGCCGGGGCGTGAGCCAGCGCGGCGAGCGCGGCCTCGGGAGCCCCGCGGTCAAGCTCGCGACGGGCGGCGGCGAGCGGATCACCCGAGCCGTCCTCTGCCGGGTCCGCCCTCGTGCTCATGGCGTGGCGCAGGCTCTCGGCGTCCACGCGCAGCAGCCGCGCGAGGCCACGGGCGAGGACATCGGTCGCCGCGCGACCGATCCGCGAGGCCATGTGCCAGCCCGGCAGGCGAGCGGCGCCTCGGCGCCGCAGCGCCGAGGTGAGGCGCGCTGGGGTGCCGAGCACAGCGAGCCCAGCCCGGCGCACGCGCGCGTTGGCGAGGATCCGGCGCAGCCGCCGGCCGCCGCGCCGCCGAGCGCCCCGCGTCGCCGCTTGCAGGTCCGGACGGGCGCCCAGACCCGCCAGCGCCCGCAGCGCCGCTGCGCGCCCGCGCCGCGCTCGCGCCCGGCCGGGGCGGCCATTGGCGTCCCAGAAGCGGGCGATCAGCGTGTGCTGACCGGCACGGCTGCGCAACGCGAACCGAGGTCCCTGCCCCAGGTACAGCCGCCGGTGGCGACGCCAGATGCGGTCGCTGGCACGTGCCACGTCAGCGGCCGCACGGCCGGCGAAGGACTTGCGGTACTCCGCCAGCGGATCGGTCGTCGCGGGAGCGATCACCCGGCCGCCGCGGGCCACGAAGCGCAGCAGCAGCTCGAAGTCCTGCCGGCGCGCCAGCTCCTCGTCGAAGCGGCCCGCGAGGCGGAAGGCATCCACAGGGCCCACCAGCCCGAACAGATAGGCGGGCAGCCTGCCCTCCAGCACGCGCCGCACCTGATCGCCGTTGACGTCGGGGACCTTGTCGACCTGGCGTCCGCGCTCGCGCTGGCGCACCCGCACGGTGCTGGCGCACAGCACCGGGCCGGGCTCGGCCTGCCGCAGTGCCTCCATCTGCACCGCGAGCTTGTGGGGGTACCACACATCGTCGGCGTCGAGCCAGGCGAGGTACCCCTCCTCGACCGACTCGAGGATCGTGTTGCGCGCGGCGGGGCGCCCGCGGTTGCGCGGGTGGCGACGCGTGCGCACCACGTCGCCGTGCTGGTGCTGCAGCTCGGCGATCGCCTCGGGGGTGGCGTCGGTGCTGCCGTCGTCGACGATGAGCACCCTGACCTCGCCGGGCCAGGTCTGGGCCAGCACCGAGGCGACGCTGCGACGCAGCCCATCGGGATCGTTGTAGACAGGGATCCCGACCGTGACGGGTCCGGGCTCGCTCATCCGGCGCGCCGCAGCAGGGCCGCGAGCTCCTCGGCATCGAAGCGGCGAGGGTTGTTGCCGAGGCGCTCCACGTTGACGGTGTCCACCAGCGCGCGCCGCTGCTCCTCGGAGGTGATCCCGACCTCAGAGGGCGTGGCGGGCAGGCCGAGCCGACGCACCAGCGCAGTGAACGCCTCGCGCCCCTCGGCGCCGGTCGCAGCGCCGAGCGCGTCGAGCACCCGGCGCACCGCCGCCGCATGCGCCTCGGGGTCCACGCCCTCCTGGAGGTCCTCGGGCGCAGCGCTGGCGTGCGACTCGAGGAACGCACCGAGCGTCAGCGCCACGGCGTTGCCGTGCACCACCCCGTGCTGCTTGGTCACCCCGTAGGACAGCGCGTGCGCTGCGGTGGTCTTGGACCGGTCGATGGCACGCCCGGCCAGGTGGCTGCCCAGCGCCATGGCGCGCGCGTCCTCGGCCCCGCCGCCTGCCACGAAGCCCTCGAGGTGTGCGAGCGCCAGCTCGAGCGCTTGGCTGGCGAGGCGACGGCTGGTCGAGGTCGCACCGACCGCCCACAGGCTCTCGATCGCCTGGCACACCGCGTCCAGCCCGGAGGTGGCGCGCTGGGTGGGAGAGCCGCTCCGGGTCAGCGCGGGATCGACCACGGCGGTGTCGGCGTGCAGGCTGGGCCCGGCGATCGACAGCTTCTCCTCACCGAGGTAGAGGACCGCGAAGTGGGTGGCCTCCGCGCCGGAGCCACTGGTGGTGGGGACCAGGCACAGCCGACCCGGGCGGGTGTCCGCGCGGGCGCCGTCCCGCGCAGCGGCACGGAGGTCGCTTGGACCCTCGATGTGCGCGAACGCCCACAGCAGCTTGGCGGTGTCCATGGCACTGCCCCCGCCGACCCCGAGGATCGCATCCGGGCCGAAGTCGCGGAGGACAGCGAGCCCGTCGGCGAGCTCATCGACGTCGGGGTCGGGCGAGAAGCCGCTCCAGCGCTGCACCGCTGCGCGTCGCTCGAGAGGCTCGAGGATCCGTGCCGCGCCGGAGGCCTCGAACGAGCGTCGCCCGCACACCAGGAGCACGCGGGTCACGTCCTCGCCGGCCACCAGGTCGGGCACGCGGTCGACGGCCCCGTCGCCGTAGGCCAGCATCGGCCCCGCGTCGCCGGGGCCGATCGGCTCGGGGCCCGCCGGACTGGCCCCGTGCTCCAGCGCGCTCATCGCAGGGCGCCCATGAACGCCTCGCGGCTCTCGCGGGGCGTGCGGGTCGGACGGCCGAGGTCGCTGCGGTTCCCCGGCCGCACGCGCAGCTCCAGCAGCGCTGGGCCGCCTGCGTCGCGCAGCGCCGCCACGTGATCGGGCAGGCTCGCGAGGTCGCTGGTGCGCGCCGCGTGCCGGTAGCCCACCGAGCGGGCCACGGCGGGCAGGTCCACGGTCGAGATCGCCGTGGGCTGTCCGCCGACGCTGTCGTGCACGCCGTTGTTGAACACCACATGGAAGTAGGTGGCCGGGGCGTGGTGGCCGATCACGGCGAGGCTGCCGAGGTGCATCAGGACCGCGCCGTCGCCGTCGAGGCACCACGTCTCGCGCTGTGGCTCGTGGGCGGCGATGCCCAGCGCGATCGAGCAGGCGTGCCCCATGCCTCCCACGGTGAGGAAGTCGCGGTCACCACCGCCGTGCGCTTGACGAAGCTCGAAGAGCTCGCGGCTGAGCATCCCGGTGGTGGACACGTTGATGGTGTCGTCCCCGAGCGCTGCCACGAGCTCCGCCAGCGCCTCCTCGCGCGTGGGGAGCGCCGCAAGCTCCGGGTCGGGCTCGGCGTTGGGCCGCGCCGCGGCGGCAAAGGTGCCCTTCTCCACCAGCAGCAGCGCGGGCGCCTGCTGCTCGCGTGCTGCGGTCACCAGCTCCTCGACCACGCGATCGGCCTCGGCCGGCTCCGAGGGCAGGATCGCCCAGGGCAGCTCCAGGGCCTCGAGCAGGGGCTCCATGATCCGACCCTGCTTGACGTGCTGGGGCTCGTCGGCCACCCCCGGCTGGCCGCGCCAGCCCACGATCACGAGCATCGGCACCCCATAGACGTCCGGGTCGGCCAGCGACAGCAGGGGGTTGACGATGTTCCCGAAGCCCGAGTTCTGGAGGTAGACCGCGCCGAGATCGCCGGTCCGCAGGTAGGTACCCATCGCCATGGCGATCGCGGCGCCCTCGTTGGCGGTGATCGTGTGGCGCTCGGCCGGCACGCTCGCCTGGATGTGCTGGCCAAGCGCCTTCAGCAGGCTGTCGGGCACGCCCGTGTAGGACCGCACGCCGAGCGCGTCCAGGCGGTCGACGAAGTGGGAGGGATCGATCATCCGGCGGTCTCCGGCACCAGCGCGAGGGCGTCCTTGATGGAGGCCAGCTCGGGCTCGATCTCCAGCGCGCGACCGTGCTCGAGGATCGAGCGGGCCGTCTTGACCATCTGCGGGTAGGCCGCACGGAGCATGTGGTTCGCGTAGATCACCATGTCCACGCCGTGCGCGGCGAGCTCGCGCTCGGAGACCTGGGAGTAGCTGGTCGGCACCGCCACGATGGGCACCGGCTTGGGGAAGGACTGGGCGCGCTCGCAGAAGGCGAACACGTCGTCGGGCTCCTTGGCGCGGCTGTGGATCATGATCGCGTCGGCGCCCGCCTCGATGTAGGCCTCGGCGCGCCGGACCGCGTCGTCGACGTCCTTGCCCAGCGGCAGGCTCTCGATCCGTGCGATGACCATGAACGTGTCGGTGATCTGCGCCTGCTTGCCCACCGCGATGCGGGTGCTGAAGTCCTCGATCGACGACTGCGTCTGGGCCACGTCGGTGCCCAGCAGCGAGTTGCGCTTCAGGCCCTCCTTGTCCTCGATGATGACCGCGGAGGCGCCGAGGCGCTCGAGGCTGCGGACGGTGAAGGTGAAGTGCTCGGGCTGCCCGCCGGTGTCGCCGTCGAAGACCAGCGGCTTGGTGGTCGTCTCGAAGATGTCGTTGACGGTCTGCAGGCGCGCGCTCAGATCGACCGCCTCGATGTCGGGCTTGCCGCGCACGAGCGAGTCGGTCAGCGAGCTGGACCACATCCCGTCGAACTCGACCTTGGCGCCGTCATCGCCCTCCAGCTCGGTGTTCTCGATGATCAGCCCGGCCAGTGCGCTGTGGGCCTCCATGAGCCGCACGATGGGCTTGCTGTCGAGCAGCCGGCGCAGCCGAGCGGTGCGCACGTCCGGCGTGGTCCCGACCTGGCGCAGCGCGGCGTTGAGCTGGCTCGAGGAGATGCCCTTGGTGTAGGGGACCTCGACCAGCTGCCCGCCCCAGCGGTCCAGCGCCTCGATGACGCGCTCGCGTGTGGTCTGCTGCACGCCGCTGCGCCAGTCATCGCCGTGCACCACGTAGTCCGGCTGCAGGCGCTCGAGGTTGGGCACGTAGTCCAGCGAGTCCTGCTCGATGACCTCGTGGACGTGCTCGAGGCTCTCGATCACCCGCTTGCGCTGGTCGAAGGTCATGTACGGCAGGCGCTTGTAGCTGGCGATGGCTCGGTCCGTGAGCAGCCCCACGGTGACCTCGCCGAGCCCTGCGGCCTGCTCGAGGATGTTGATGTGACCGGGGTGGACAAGGTCGGCGCTCATGCCGACGTACACGGTTGGACGACTCACGTTGTGCCTCCGTCATGGCAGCGCGACGCGGTGCCGGGTGGGATGGGGCCCGCCGGGCGCGGCCTCCAGCACCGACGGAGGCTACCAGCGATCTGGCGTGATCAGGACAGCGCCACCTCGTTGAGGGGGTACAGCGGGTGGAAGCCGATGGCCACGAGGCGCCCCATGCCCGGACGCGCGTCGGGGCCTGCGAGGCGCTCCTGGAGGGCCCGGTACTCCGAGGGTCGCAGCAGCGCCCGGTTGAGCGTGCGGTGCGTCTGGCGGTCCACCGCCGAGCGGTAGTACACGAAGCCAGGGTCGGGATGCTGCCAGCCCGACCCGTAGTTGCCCTCGAGGAAGACCTCGGGACGCTGCGGCACGTGCACGGTCGTGCCGCGCACCGTGAGATCGCGGACCGGCAGGAAGTCCTCGCGGGTCGCCGGCAGCGCCAGCTGTGGATGCACCCAGGCCCGGCCGTCCATGAACCACATCGGGGCGACATCGACGTGGACGTCGGGCCCGCCGATCGCGTCGTGGGCGACGCGGAACAGGCGCCCGCGGCGGTTGAAGAGCACGGTGAAGCCAGCCTGGACCAGCGCGACCATCAGCTCGGTGGCCTCGTGCTTGACCGCCACGGGATCGTCGTGCTCGGAGACGTAGGTGGCGTCGAAGTCGTCGTCGCCGGGGATGAGGTCGCCGTCGCGGTAAGCACCGAGCAGCGTGCCGTACAGCGCGAACAGTGGGGTGCCGACGTGCTCGTCGAAGAAGTCCCGCACCTTGGCGTACAGCGCCACGTAGGCGTCCTGGTGCGCGTGCGCCTCGGACTCGGCGGGGCGAACGTGGCCCTTCTTGTCCAGGCTTCCGCCGCGCTGGAGGATCCCCGGCAGCTCCCCGGACCCGTGAGGGACACGGACACGGAGCGCCTCGCCGCGCCCCTCCGCCAGCAGCGGGCCCCGCTCGGTGCGCAGTCGCAGCTCGGCGTCGGGTGGCAGCAGGTCCACCGTGGCCCGTCGCAGCACCAGCACCACCTCGGGGAAGAACCCCTCACCGCCGACGTTGACCTGTCGCAGCACCACGTCGTCCAGGAGGACCTCCACGACGTCGACGTCGCGGCTCAGCGCAAAGCCCTCGACCCGCACCGCGTAGAACGTCGCGCGCGCTGTGAAGAGCCCCACCGGCCGCTCCGAGCGAGCCGCACCGGTGGCGGCGGTCCCGTCCTCGACGACCTCGAACCCGACGTCGAACAGCGGGTCCTCCACGCGCGGCAGGCCGGCCTCGTGGTAGGCGCGCTCCAGCTTGAACTCTCTGGGGTGGCGCAGCCGGAACGCCGAGGGGCGATCCTGGGCCAGCGCGCCGTCCAGGCCCCGCTGCTCGGCCTCGATGGCACCCGCGCGGTAGCCGGCCTCGCGGCGCAGGTCCCCGAGGCTCGACCACCAAGGGTGCTGGTCAGGAGCGAGGCGCACCGCCTCCTCGAGCGCACCACAGGCCACGACGTGCGCGCGCGCCCGCGCCGTCACCGGATCGGCGCCCGCCGAGCCGAGCGGCCGGAGCACCGCTTCGTCCGGCGCCGCCAGCGCTCCCTCGAACGAGCCGCCCCACTGCCACTGGTGATGGGCGACCGTGGCGAGCAGGCGCCACGCCTCCGCGTGGTCGGGCTGCTCGGCGATCTCCTCGTCGAGCAGCTCCCGAGCCTGCGCCCAGTGCCCGACCTCGTCCAGCAGTCGGGCCAGCCGCAGCCGCGCGCCCGAGGACACGCTCGTCCCCGGCTCGGCACGCGCAAGCGCAGCCCGGTAGGCGGTGTCGGCACCGGGGCGGTCACCGGTGCGGTGGCGCACCGCGCCGAGCTGCTCCCACACCTCCGCGCCGGCGTGCTGCTCGGGTGCCCGAGAGGCCAGCTCTGCGATGAGCTGGTCGGCGCGACGCAGCTCGCCCTGGGCCTCATAGAGGTCGATGAGCCGCAGGCGCCACGCGAGCAGGCACTCGGGGTGGGCTGCCGCCCGCTCGTAGGCCGCGCGGGCGAGGTCAAGCCGCCCCCGGCGCTGCTGGACGTAGCCGAGGCGGACCTCCCACCGCGCCGTCCCCTGGGCCCGCGCGACGAGACCGACCGCTGCGGCGACGAGCGCCCAGACCCAGGGCGCGTCCAACCGTGCAGCGCGCGCGTACAGCGCGCTCTTGACTCGACCCGTCACCGCGCCTGCTTCTTTCGCTTCTTCGAGGGCACCGTCTTGCGGTAGGCGGCGACCACCTCGTCGGGGCCGTCATCCATCACGATCTGCCCGTCCTTCATCCAG
>Ga0207421_10008991_pt1 | contig 10188 bp, 9 predicted proteins | sample SodLakKL_010_SED_4_FD_187542 | JGI IMG/M metagenome (GOLD analysis project Ga0207421, IMG submission 187542) | Alkaline sediment microbial communities from Lake Tanatar, Kulunda Steppe, Russia - 8KL_010_SED (SPAdes) (version 2) | ecosystem: Environmental > Aquatic > Non-marine Saline and...
GTTTGAACACCTGTGGGGATGCCAATTCGCAGACTTTTCCTGAATATATCCCAGTCAAAATTCAGTCCTGTCAAGCTAAAGCGAATCAGCGAGTGAAAGCGGTTCAGGTAGACCACTGACAGGCCAAAGGCAATGCCCTGGGCCAGTACCGTGGCAAATGCCACTCCTCCGATTCCCCAGCCGAAGACCAGCACAAAGAGCAGGTCGAATCCGATGTTCAATAACGTGGATATGATCAGGAAGTAGAGTGGGGTGCGCGAATCGCCCAGACCTCGTAATACGGCACTGGTGGCGTTGTAGCCGAACATCAGGATGATGCCGGAGGCATATACGCTGAAATAGGTGGTGGCATCGGGTACAAGATGATCCGGAAGGCCGATGAGGCGCCAGATGTCATCAATGAACACCAGGCCAAGTGTGGTGAGTGCAATTGAGGCAAAAAACAAAAACACAAAGGCTGTATCGATGGCCCGCTTCACAGAATCATAATCCCTGGCTCCGTAAAACTGTGAAATGATGATGTTGGTGCCCGTGGTAATTCCGATAACCAGGCTTACAAGTACGAAGATTACCGGAAAAGAGGCCCCTGCGGCGGCAACGGCATCGGTACCGATGTATTGCCCGATGATGATGGTATCCACAATATTGTAAAGCTGCTGGAAAATATTTCCCACCAGCATTGGCAAGGCAAAGATAAATATCTGACGGGTAACCGGTCCCTGACTTAAATCCCGCATTCCTCAGAGCTTATTTTTTGCAAAGGTATACTTTTCCACCGCGGTAAAATCTGCATTTTGGAATAAAACAAGGGGGGTTGCTCAAGCTGAGCACTTCCATATAGATAATGAAAAAATACGTACATTTGTTTACTTTAATTCGTTGATCTCCGCTAATACCTTAATTTATGGACATTTCCGTGGTTATACCCCTGTACAATGAGGAGGAATCGCTGCCGGAACTGATTGACTGGATAGCCCGTGTGATGAAAGCTGGTAAGTTCTCCTACGAGGTCTGGCTGATTGATGATGGCAGCAGGGACAATTCCTGGGAAATAATCCGCAATCTTTCTGATTCTGATCCGGCGGTTAAAGGGGTCAGGTTCCGCAGGAATCATGGCAAGGCAGCCGCACTAAATGTGGGGTTCCGTCATGCCAGGGGCGATGTGGTGGTCACCATGGATGCTGACCTCCAGGATAGCCCGGAAGAGATCCCTGAACTATACAGGATGATCAGGCAGGATGGATATGACCTGGTAAGTGGCTGGAAAAAGAACCGGAAGGATCCGCTTTCCAAGACCATTCCCACCAGGCTGTTCAACCGGACCACGCGTATGATGTCGGGCATCCGGCTGCATGACTTTAACTGCGGACTCAAAGCTTATGACCGCAAGGTGGTTCAATCCATTGAGGTTTACGGAGAAATGCACCGCTACATTCCCGTACTCGCCAAACAGGCAGGTTTTACACGGATCGGTGAAAAGGTGGTGCGGCATCAGGCCAGAAAATATGGCACCACCAAATACGGCCTGGAAAGGTTCATGAATGGATTCCTTGATTTACTGAGTATCAGCTTCATGACCCGTTTCGGCAAAAAACCCATGCATCTTTTCGGCCTGCTGGGAACATTGCTGTTCATAATCGGATTTGTTATTGCCGGTTACCTGGCTTACGGTCGGTTGTTCCTTTCTATTTACCATATGACCGCAAGACCTTTGTTTTACTTTGGCATGCTGGCCATGATTCTTGGGACGTTGCTTTTCATTGCCGGATTTCTCGGTGAACTGATCTCCCGTAACGCTCCTGACAGGAATAAATACCAAATTGAAGACCAAACAGAAAATTGTACTCAAAAACAATAAGTTGGTTTATGTCTAAAGTGGTGATCCTCGGTTCGGCATATCCCCTGCGGGGTGGTGGTCTTGCCACATTTAACGAAAGACTGGCCCGTGAGTTCATGGCGCAGGGTCACGAGGTGATCATTTATACTTTTTCGCTGCAGTATCCGGGAATATTGTTCCCGGGGAAAACCCAGTATTCTGATGAAGCCCCGCCCGCTGATCTTGACATCCGTGTGAAGGTAAACAGCATCAACCCGTTCAACTGGATCAAAATGGGCAGGGAATTGAAAAAGCTCAGGCCGGATTTGTTGGTGGTCAGGTACTGGCTGCCTTTTATGGCCCCATGCCTGGGGACCATTTCCGGAATGGTCCGGAAGAATAAGCATACTACGGTGGTGGCCATCACAGACAATATATTGCCACACGAGAAACGACCCGGGGATTCCTTGCTGACCCGGTATTTCCTGGGAAAAATTCATGGTTTTGTTTCAATGACTGAAGCTGTAGCCGGGCAACTGATGAAGTTTGGAGTGGATAAATCCCGTGTGGCATTGTGTCCACACCCGCTTTATGATAATTTCGGTGAACTGGTAGAGTCTGAAGTTGCCAGGGAAAAGCTTGGTATTAAATATACGAAAAATCTGGTGCTGTTTTTTGGGTTTATCAGAGACTATAAGGGCCTTGACCTCCTGCTGAAAGCCTTTGCCAGAGAAGAGATCAGGGAATTACCGGTCAGACTGCTTGTGGCAGGGGAGTTTTATACCCGCCCGGAAACCTATTATGAGTTGGCTGAATCGCTGAAAATCAATGACCGTGTGATATGGCACACCCATTTTATTCCCAACGACAGGGTGAAGCATTATTTTTGTGCAGCAGATCTGGTGGCACAACCCTACAAGAGTGCCACACAAAGTGGGGTGACACAAATTGCCTATCATTTTGAGAAGCCCATGCTGGTGACCAATGTGGGCGGGTTGCCCGAAATGGTCAGTGATGGTAAGGCAGGTTATGTAGTGAATCCTGATCCAGAGTCGATTGCAAGTTCAATCGCAGGATTTGTAAATAAAAATGAAGCGAAAGCCCTGTCAGGTACATTAAAAAAGGAAAAGCAACGTTTCTCATGGGAAAGACTTGTGAACACCCTGTTTGATGTCTCAGGAAAACCTATTTGACATGGAGGTGAGAAAACAGATCGAAAAATCGATAGAATTGCAACAGAAGTTATTGACGGATGAAGCCATGTTATCCAGGCTGGAAGACAGTATTCAGCTCATCACTGAAACCTACCGGGATAATGGCAAAGTACTGTTCTGCGGGAACGGGGGAAGTGCTGCTGATGCCCAGCATCTCTCTGCGGAGCTGAGTGGGTGCTTTTACATGGACCGTGATCCCCTCAACGCAGAAGCCCTTCACGTGAATTCATCTTTTCTGACTGCGACTGCCAATGATCAGTCCTTTGATAAAGTTTACAGTCGCATGGTTCAGGCCCTTGGCAGACAGGGAGATGTACTGGTGGCACTTTCTACTTCAGGAACTTCAGCCAACATTCTCAATGCCCTGAAAACCGCCCGGGAACTGGATATGAAGACGATTGGAATGACAGGTTCCGATGGCCGCAGAATGGCGGAGTATTGCGATGTACTTATCCGTGTTCCCTCTGCAGACACTCCCCGCATTCAGGAATTACACATGCTTCTCGGACATATCATTTGTGAGAACGTTGAAGCCATTTTGTTTAGAAAATGAATGAGTTGCAACGCAAAATCAGCCGGGGCAACTGGTCCTTATTCCTGGATCGTGACGGTGTGTTGAATTTGCGCCCCGGTAAGGGGTATGTGGTAAATCCCCAACATTTTCAATGGGCAGACGGAAGCCTGGAAGCGCTGGCCGGACTAAAGCCGATATTTCAGCATATTGTGGTGGTGACCAACCAGCAGGGTGTGGGCAAAGGATTGATGCAGGCTTCGGATTTAGAGGCCATTAACCGGGAAATGCTTGCCGGAATCAAGGAGGTTGGTGGACATGTGGGCAGAATTTATTCCGCCACCGGCCTGCGGGCGTGCGACAGTTTTCTGCGAAAACCGGGACCAGGCATGGCACTGCAGGCAGCAGAGGATTTTCCCGGGATTTGTTTTACCCGTAGTATTATGGTTGGGGATACCTTTTCCGATATGCTGTTCGGGTCGCGGCTTGGTATGTTAACAGTATTGGTCGGTGAGGGCAATGTGCCTGCCTCATATTCTCAACTGGTAGATTATCGTTTTGCCAGCCTGAGAGATTTTGCTAACTTTATAGTAAAGGGTATCCTGAATCCCTGAATTGCAATTCAAACCGGAAAATCAGATCAATGAGCAAAGGAAGAGTTTTAATGGCCATGAGTGGAGGGCTGGACAGCAGTGTAGCTGCCATGATGCTGATCAGGGAAGGTTACGAACTGGTGGGAATTACCATGAAAACATGGGAATTTGCGGAATCCTCCACCAGCGGAAAGGAAACCGGATGCTGCAGCCTTGATTCCATTCATGATGCCAGGCACCTTGCTGTCAGTCTGGGTTTTCCGCACTATGTGCTGGATATTCGTGAGGAGTTCAACCGTTATATTGTCGATGATTTTGTGGATCAATACCTGAAGGGACGAACTCCGAATCCCTGCATATTATGCAATACATTCATCAAATGGGGAGCTCTGCTTAAAAGGGCCGATCAACTGGGTTGTAAATATATTGCCACTGGTCATTACGCACGAATCCGTGAAGAAAACCACCGGATGGTGCTTTATAAGGGTGCCGATGCTGACAAGGACCAGAGCTATGTGTTATGGGGTTTGTCGCAGGATTTTCTGCGAAGAACATTGTTTCCACTGGGTGTATACACCAAACCGGAAATCAGGGAAATGGCCAGGGAAGCAGGGTTTGATGAAATTGCCGGTAAAAGGGAAAGTTATGAGATCTGCTTCATTCCGGACAATGATTATCGTGGTTTCCTGAAACGCAGGGTAGCTGGCCTGGAACAAAAAACACCTGAGGGGAACTTTGTGGATAAGGATGGCAATGTACTTGGCAAACACAAAGGTTATCCGTTTTATACCATCGGTCAGCGCAAGGGATTGAACGTGGCTGTGGGTGAACCATTATATGTGACACGCATAATTCCGGAGACCAATACAGTGGTATTGGGCAAAAAAGCGGAAACTTTTTCCCGTGAATTTTCCATAAGCGGGTTTAATCCCATCAAATTCAGTTCGCTTCCTGACCAGTTGGAGGCAAGCGTAAAAATCCGGTATAAGGATCCCGGTCATCCGGCAATCATTTTTTCCGCTCCGGAAAACGAGCTTGTTCAGGTACAACTGCAGGAGGATGTCTCCGCTGTTACAGCTGGCCAATCAGCTGTAATTTACGACGGACCGGATGTGATTGGAGGTGGATTCATAGAAAAGCCCTGATTATACCTCCCATATTTTTTCATATTCTTGCCCGTGGTACAAACCGTATAAATATATGCGATTCTCAGGAGGATAACGGTATTGTAACATCTGACTTTCTTGTGCTGGAGAAAACTCCATCTTGTAATGATAAATGGTACCAGTGTTGTCCTATAAAAGAATAAATGGTCATCGATACAATGCCAAAATGGGGGAGGCCGTCACCGGCTATTTTCCCATAAACATCTCCTAAACTATTTCCTATTCCATTGCCGTAAATCAATCATGTGATTATTTATGTGGCAATGACCGGAGTCAATTTCACCCGTGTGATAAGTTCACAACAAAACATAATCTTGGCTTCCAGGTGTCAATTCACAAATACAACCGATACACTTGTGAATAGTTTAAACATACACCGGTAATTACAAATGTCAACATAAAAAAGTTTAAAATATTGTAAAATAGTTACTTTAGCTTATTTTTTACTAAGTTGTTAAATGTGAAAAATATATAAATGTGAATTACGTATTGATAGTTGGTTTTGTAAAAACAAAAACACCTCTTAAAAAACTCAAAATCAGTAAAATATAATATTTAAATAAAGTACTGCTTTAGAAATTAGAAACCTTGTAAGCGCTGTCTGGTATAACATCTTTTATATTTCATAAAATATTAATAATAAGCAAAATAAAATTATCAACTCTAGTATAGATTTAATAAAATCTTGAGTTTACAAATACACTTCGATAAAAATTCACAAATACAGGCGCAAAATTTCATGGAATTTGTATCTTTATACTATTGTAAACAGTTGCAATGATTCCGTTTATGCTTGTACAACGCGTTAAAAACATCATCAGCACAAAAAACATGACTGCTTCCCGGTTTGCTGATCATATAGGGGTACCGCGCTCAACTATTTCTCATATTCTTTCGGGAAGGAATAATCCTAGTCTTGAACTTGTTCAAAAAATCCTCGATCACTTCCCTGAGTTAAGAACAGAATGGTTGGTTCGCGGAAAAGGTCCGATGACAATGGGTTCTCAGTCATTATTCCCTGATGAAGAAGATGTACTGGAAGAACCTGGCTTCAATCCCGGAAATGACGTTTTGCCTGAATCAGAAATACGCAAATCAATCAAAGAGTCATCCGGAAAACCTGGAAACGAAAAGCCTGGAAGCGATGCGGATTCCTCCAGAGATTCAGGCAGTCATGGTACAACCGGAGGGGGAAATATATCTGAAAACCGGCCGGCTCAGGCGGTTCAGCAGGCTCAGGCCATTTCCGGAGGAACTGCCATTAACCGGGTGCTTGTATTTTATAAGGATGGCACCTTTGAAACTTATTCTCCCCGTTAACAGGTTTTATGATCTTTTATGGCCGATGACCCACAGGGAACCAGCCATTTTTCTTACCTTTGTAATGCTTTTAAAAACAATTCCAGCGTATTTTGGAGGTCACACGCATTGATTACCTGAAGAACTTCCTGCAGGATAAAAAACAGCTCATCACCATTGTGGTGCATGCCAACCCGGACGGAGATGCCATCGGATCTGCGCTTGGCCTTTATGCCTGGATGACAGATCATGGTTTTTCCAGAGTTTATGTGGTTGCTCCCAATCCTTATGCCTCTTTTCTTCACTGGATGCCTGGAAATGATCATGTGATTGTGGCTGAAGAAGATAAAAACCAAGCCCTGGAGTTAATTTCCACGGCCAAGTTGCTCATTTGTCTTGACTTTAACGGAATGGGCAGAACTGGCGAGCTTGAAGAACATATGAAAGCCAGTATGGCAGCTAAAATAATGATTGATCATCACCCTGATCCCGCAAACGACTTTGATCTTGTGATATCCGATACGGGGGTCAGCAGCACAGCTGAATTACTATATGAGTGTCTGGCAGGACTTTCGGGCCAGGAGGCCATTTCACTTGCGGTGGCCCAATGTCTCTATGCGGGGATCGTTACCGACACTGGATCCTTCAGTTATGGTTGTAACAGTCCCCGCACTTATGAAATCGTGGCACGGCTGATCGAAAAAGGGGTTGACGGTGCGCATATACATCGCTTGATCTACAGTACATACAGTGAAGACAGAATGCGGTTGCTTGGCTTTTGCCTGAGCGATAAGCTAAAGGTTGTCAAAGAGGCAGATACTGCCTACATCAGTTTATCAGAAAACGAACTGATGCGTTTTAATCACAGAGAGGGAGATACGGAGGGAATAGTTAATTATGCCCTTAATATCGAGAATATCAGGTTAGCAGCACTGTTTACGGAGAAAGAGGATTATGTAAAGGTTTCTCTTCGGTCGATAGGAGATTTAGATGCCAATGAGTTTGCCAGAAGCCATTTTAATGGCGGGGGGCATAAAAATGCTGCAGGAGGAAAAAGTTTTGCCAGCCTGCAGGATACCCTGGCAAACTTTGAAATACTGGTGAAAAAAGAAAGTTTTTGAAATGCCTGGTGTGAAAGCTTGTTTCCGGTCTTTTTATTTGGCATTGCTGGTTGTATTTCTGATTTTACCAGCTTGTGAAGACTCAAAGGAAAAAGATCCCCTGCCGGATCCCGGCCGCTTGCAGGAAGCGTTTGCCACCTCCAACCAGCGGCTTATAGAGACTGAAGAAGAAGCGATCAATGATTTTGTGAACCGGTATGGCTGGGAAATGCAGGAAACCGGTTCGGGGCTGCGTTACCGGATTACCTCTTCCGGAGAGGGTTCCAGGGCGTCAAATGGTCAAACCGCAGTGGTCGATTATACCATATATCTTCTTACGGGCGATCCGGTATATTCGTCTGATAATGAGGGTGAACCCTTGATGTTTACCATTGGTCAAGGTGGTGTGGTGAGTGGACTGGAGGAAGCAATTCTTTTGTTGCGCGAAGGTGATCAGGCAATTTTTATCATGCCGTCACATCTCGCACACGGACTTCCCGGAGACGGAAAATCGATCCCCAGACGGGCCACAATTATTTATGAGGTTGAACTTTTGGAACTAATTTAAATAACTTTGTCAAATCATTAAAAACCCGATAAGAGATTTGTTATGAAAAAAGCAAGAATTTTGATTATTATGACCATGCTGGCTGTAGTTGCAAGTTGCGGACCTGCTGCCGACAGGGATTTTGAACAGGCTGAAAGTGGTTTGGAATATATGTTCCATGAGCGCAGCGGAGGTGAAACCCCTGATATGGAGAGTATTTTGAGCATGAACATGGTTTACCGCGTGGAAGACAGCGTGCTGTTCGATAACGCTGATCAGGGGATGCCCATGTACCTGCAGTTGATCGATCCTGAATATCCTGGGGATATTTATGAGGGATTGAGCATGATGGCTATTGGCGATAGTGCTTCTTTCCGCATCGATGCGGAAGAATTTTTCATGCAGACAGCCGGAATGATGGAACTGCCTCCTTTTATTGAGCCAGGCAGCAAACTTACCTTCGACGTCAAATTAAAGCGCGCCATGAATGAAGAAGAGTTCGAGGAAGAGCAGGAAAGGATCATGGAGGAACAAATGCAAGCGGATATGGAGCGTGCGGATGCGGAAGAAGGACTCAGGCAGGATTACCTGGATGAGGAAGGAATTACTGTGGACCCTACAGCCAGCGGGCTTTATTTTGTAGAAAAAGAGCCGGGTGACGGCCCAACAGCAGAATCCGGGCAGACAGTGGTTGTACATTATGAAGGACGTATGCTTGACGGTACGGTATTTGACTCTTCATACGAAAGAGGTGAGCCTCTGGAGTTCGTCGTAGGAGAAGGCCGTGTGATTCAGGGCTGGGATGAAGGCATTGGAATGATGCGTGAAGGTGGAAAAGCAAAGTTGGTTATTCCTTCCAGTCTGGCTTATGGTGAAATGGGGGCAGGGGATATGATCCCGCCTTTCAGCACGCTTGTATTTGATGTGGAGTTGGTTGAAGTTGCAGATCCTTCTTAATTAAGGAGACCATATCATGCAGGTTAAACCTCTTTTTGTTCGGAAGCCATTTGTTTACAGGGTCTTTAGCATTGTTCTGTTTTCTTTGCTACCGCTGTTAATGTTCGGAAGCTGTCAGTTATTCCGGGTAACAGATCCTGATCCTGAACCTGAACCTGAGCCCGAAACAGTGAAAAGAACCACTGAGAGTGGATTGGTTTACACCATTCACAGGCAGGGAGACGGTCCCAGGCCATCAACCGGTGACCTGGTAAAGGTCCACTATACCGGAATGCTCGCCGACGGTTCTGTGTTTGACTCTTCTTATGAAAGGGAGGAGGCTGTCAGTTTTCGTCTCAGCAGCGGTCAGGTTTTGCCTGGATGGGAAGAGGGTATTTTGTTGCTGCGTGAAGGGGCTAAAGCTTCATTTACAATTCCGCCCGAGCTTGCCTATGGTGATATGGGATTTGGACCTGTGCCTGAAAATGAAACCCTGAAGTTTGATTTGGAGCTTTTGGAAGTAACTCCTCCTGCTGAACCTTTGGAAGCGGTAAGAGAGGACCGAACCGAACTGGCTGAAGGCATTCATTATTTCATTGTGGAAGAAGGTCAGGGTTCTGATCTCGAGGATGATATGAGAGTAAGCCTGCATTATACAGGGTATCTGGATGATGAAAACTCTGTGTTTGATTCATCCTATGACAGGGATGAGCCATTGAGTTTTGTTCTTGGCAGTGGAATGGTGCTTCCCGGATGGGAAAAAGCCTTACCCGAATTCCGTGTAGGCGACCAGGTCAGATTATGGGTTCCTTACCAGCTAGCTTATGGTGAGCAGGGCAGGGGCCCTATCCCCGGCAAGACGGATCTTATTTTTGATATAGAAATTCTTGGAGCGGAACACATTGACAAACCCCGGCCTTTTGAGGTGGATGATTTGGATACCTTGCATACCACATCAGGGCTTCAATACATTCTTGTTGAAGAAGGTAAAGGTGAGCAACCCGAA
>Ga0207421_10008992_pt1 | contig 10186 bp, 9 predicted proteins | sample SodLakKL_010_SED_4_FD_187542 | JGI IMG/M metagenome (GOLD analysis project Ga0207421, IMG submission 187542) | Alkaline sediment microbial communities from Lake Tanatar, Kulunda Steppe, Russia - 8KL_010_SED (SPAdes) (version 2) | ecosystem: Environmental > Aquatic > Non-marine Saline and...
GGCGGCCGGCTGGGCCCGCCCTCGCCGTAAGCGCGAGCCCGGTCGCTTATCAACGTTCGCCCATACAAGGGGAGCAGAGCGCAGATGTTTGGAAAGAGCAGTATCTTTCGCCGGCGTCCGGAGCTCGTTTTCTGGGGGCTCGTCGGATTCCTGTTGCTTTCGTACCTCCTCATCTACGCCGTCGATATCCGCAACATCTTCGGTCTCCGTGACCTCTTGGTCAGGGTTTTGCGCATTCCGTACTTCTGGTTCTACTGGTTCCAGGCACCGGTGGAGAATCCCCTGCAGTGGCTGCTCCTGGGCGGGGCGGTCATTACGTTTGCCTCCATTGCCGGCGCCGCCTACCAGAGCGGGGACCGAAGGACGGGAGCTTTCGGGCTTCTCATGGGCTTCGGCCTTCTCCTTCTGCTCCTGGAGGACGCGGGTGATGTTCGCCACGTCTACCGCACGATCGTAGAGGCTTTTGCCGGGGCGGGGCAGTACGCCATCGAGGGCACGTACGGGATCGCGGGCACGCTCTTCGAGCTCGCGTATTTCGCGGTGCTCGCGGCCATCATGATTTTTGCGCTCTGGCGCTATCGCGACGTCTACTGGAGCTCCCGGACTCCGCGCGCCTATTTCGCTGTGGGAGTCGTCCTCTACGGCCTTGCGGTCTCCTCGTCGTGGCTGGGAAACGCGTTCCGAGCGGTCACACCGTTTCGCGATCTCTACAGCATCGCCGGTGAGCGCGTGATAGCCGGCCTGTTTCGGGGGCGCCCGGACACCACCGCCATCTTGAAGCGGACCTCCCAGGCCGTGGCCAACGACGGCATGCACCCCCTGGAGTTTGCGATCATGGACCGGGTGTACGAGGAGTCACTCGAGCTGCTGGCCGCCGGGGCTTTCTTTGTCGCCGGCCTGGCGCTCCTCTTTGCCTATCAAGCACGGCGCGGCCGCGAGTAGCTGCACCGCCGCGGCGGCTCGCCCGGCAGGCTGGGCCCCGCCGGCCCGGCGGCCCCGCCCGCACGGTCGGCCCGGCCCTGCAGGATGGCGCCTGCCGGCCCGCCTCCGGCTCCGCCGGCTCGGCCCCGCGGTCCGGCCGGCTCAGGTTGACCCGCCCTGGCCTATGCTTGCTTCCAAACCCGTTCCGTTCCACAGGCTCCTCACGCCCCTCCAATGGCAAGCGCCGCGCCGAGCACCAGGAGAAATTGGCCGACGTGGTAAGTCGTGATGACCAGGAGGCGGCCCGCGGTTGCTCGGGCAGAAGTGACCTCGGGAGCACCGCCAGGCGGCGGAGGAGCTTCCGGGCGAGTGCCCAGGACCCACCGTCCCCATGCGATGGACGCGTCAGAGAAGAGAAAGAGCACGCTCCCCGTGGTTACCAGGACGGCGGGAGCGGTCGGCCACTCCGGCCGGAGGAGCGTCCAAACGGCAGATAGCGTCATGAGCATGATCACCACGATGTACGGCACGACGCCGCGCGCCAAGAGCGGATCGGGCTCATCGATGAGCCCGGGGCGGAGGGCGCGATAGAGAAGGACTCCCGCTCCTGCAAGCACCAGCACCGGCCCCAGCATTACGGGTGCCGCGGGTGGCGCTCCGGAAGCGTGGAATCCCACGATGTAGGAGAGATGTGCAAGGCCGAACGCGCCGATGGCGCCGCGGAAACGCGGCTTTGGGAGCATGAGCAGTACGTCACCGACGAGCGAGAATGCGATGGCCGCCGCAAACCAGGCAATCCGGCCTTGGAGCCCGACGGTGACCAAGATCCAGATGAGCAAAAACGCCATGACCGCCGGTTTTGCTACATACTCGAGCGGCTTTGTAGCTCGCGCGACGGCAATCCAGTCCAAAATGGCGAAGACCACCGCTGCCGCTGCCAATACTAGTGAAGATAGTGTCCAAAGATCCACAAGCATCTGCCACCTCGGCTCTTGAGTGTCCCGGCAGCATACCCCGTTGCGCCGGTCCCGTCGAATGAGCAAAGTGACGCTTACTGGTGACCACCTCGATCGCGGCTCGAGCGGCACGGGGCGAAGGGTGAGGCTCGAGCAACGAGCAACGAGCGGCGAGCGGAAGTGGCGGGACGGCCTTGCGGGGCGGCGCCAGGCGGCGTCTCGTCGGGTGGGGCCCGGATGCCCGGGGCGTCTTCGGCGCTCCCGGCATTTCCGGCGCCCCGGACGCGGCGGGCGCCTCCGGGTGGCCTGGATGCCCCCGGGCCGCCGCGCGCAGCCTACTCGAATAGCGTTGCCAGATACCCGTTTAGAAAGCGCCCGTTCGGGTCCATCCGGCGACGCACCGCCACGAAGTCGTCAAATCGGGGCCAGAGCCGGCGGAGAGCTTCGTGGTCGGCCCGGAAGCGCTTGGCCCAATGGGGGCGGCCGTCGTATGCAAGAAAGACGCGCTCCACAAGATCGAATGCCGCGTAGCTATCGGCGTGCTCAGGGTTCCGTGTGACGCAGCCCATGGTGACGGTGTACCGGTCGTACGCCTGGCTGAGCCAGGTCTGGTCGGGCTCAAGAAAACGGACGTCCATCGGGATGTGGGCGTAGGCATCGTTGGCGCGGCTGTCGAGACGTGCCCGGAGCTCGCGGAAGAGCTCGTCGAACCGGTCGATTGCCACGCTCCATTCGGCCAGCTCGAGCGGCGAGCCGCGCGACTTGGTGACGGTCGCTCCGTAGAGCGTACCCCGGGTGACGACCCTGTGAGAAAAAAAGAGCGCGCGGAGGATGCGGTTGGCGTAGCGCGTGAAGCCCGGCCGGCGGGCAGTATGGCGGTAGAGGCGCTTGGAGACTTCCCGCCGATGGCGATAGTAGCGGGGTGGGGGCTTCTCGCGGACGGACTCGGTGGCAGGAGCTTCGCGGGCGGTGCCGGCGGATTCGATGCGGTCGCCGGTGATGAGAGAGCCGTACCCGGTGTGCGGGAGCCAGAGAAGGCGGACGAAATCGTGCTGTGCCAGGAGCTCGCGATAGCGGGCGAGCCAACTTTGGTCGCGAGCCGGGCGCTCGGTAACGCGCAGATAGTAGAGCGGATGGGCTTGGAGCGTGATCGTGGAGAAGAGCCCCAGAAGCCCTAGCGAGCACCGGAGAGCGGCCATGAGCTCGGGCTCGTGCTCTGCGTCGATCTCGCGTAGGCCGGCCTCGGCGGTCACCAGCCGGCAGGCCACCATGTACTCGGAGAGGATATGGCCGTCGCCGGCGGTACCGTGGCTGCCGGTCGCCAAGGCGCCGCCGAGGGTGACCGTATCGATATCCGGAAGGCAGGGGAGACACCAGCCGCGCGCTTCCAGCTCCGGGAGGAGCCGTGACAGCCTGGTACCGCTCCGGACGGTGATCTGCATCCGCTCGCGGTCCTCCGAGACGATGCCGGTGTACGACGTCATGTCGATGAGCGTCTCGGCGCCGGCCGCGATGTCCGCCGAGGACTGTCTGCTTCCGAACGCCCGGACCCGCTGGTTGTGGCGTGCCCCATGGCCCACAGCCTGCACCAGCTCTTCCTCGGTCCGTGGGCCGAAGAGCGTGTGGTACCTGTGAACGATGTTGCCGTTCCAGCTGCGCCAGGTTCCTGTGCCGGTAGCCGCACTGTTCGGTTGCGCCGAGCCGGCCGGGCACTCGCTCTCACCAGGCTGTGCCCGATTCCTCGAGGTCTTCGAGTCACGGGTATGCCCCTCATGGCGTTTCCGTTTCATCATAGCCCAGAGCATAACCTGCCTCGCCGTATTCCGCCCAGTCGACGCCGGGCGGCGTGCGTGCGCTCTGTCTCGGGCGTGAAACCGGTCAGGGGCGCGCCCGTCTCAGCGCTGGTACCGCACGCTCAGGTGCGCACCCATATGCCCTCATAGATGACGGGAACCTTTGGGCCGGCGATCGGGATGGCCCCGCCGCGCGGCTTCTCCCACGGGGCGGGGCGGTTGAGCTCCCGGAGCGGGCCCGTTTCGGGGCGTTCGAATCCGACGGCACGGAGCTCCGCGATCAGCTCCTCCTCGCGCAGAAAACACTGAGGGTAGCCGCCGAACTCCGTGTAGATGTAGCTCGAGCCCTCGAGCGGACGAGCGTCCGGGTGGAGCGTGTTGCGAGAGAACGTGAAAACATAGAGCCATGCCCCCGATCGGGCCGCGCGGGCGGCTTCGGCGACGGCGCGACGGAACTGGTCGTCGCTGGCGGCAAGGTTCCAAACACCGTGGGCGACAATGAGATCGAAGGCGCCGTCAGTCACGGGAAGCCGGCTCATATCGCCTTGCCGCAATCTTGCATGCGAGCTTGCTTCTTCACGGTACGCACGCGCCTCCGCCGCCTCGATCATGGCGAGCGCGCTGTCCACGCCGACTACCCGGTGTCCCTCCCGGGCGAGCGGGATGCTGTTCCGGCCGGCGCCGCATCCGATGTCCAGGATATCGAGGGGGCGCCCCGCAGACTGCGCCAGCTCGATAAGCGCGTCGCTCGCTCCCGCGTTCGCGAACCGCGAAACCATCTCGGGTTGTTCCCACACATCCTCTGGGCCAGCCTCCTGACTGAGCTCTCCAGTCGATAGCTCGCCGCCGCCGGAGAGCCCGGCTTCACCGCGGGGCGTCGAAGAAGATCCGTGCTGCGGCAGGTGTTCGTCCTTCGGCATTGCTACTGTAAGAATTGCTTGGCAGGGAAGGGAAGGTCAATATCTACCGCCGGGCTCCGGCACACGCGTGCTCCGGTACAAGAATGAAGCGAGACCGGTCACGGCCGGACGCTGACTTCGTTGACTCAGTGAGGAACGATGCGTAGAGTTGCGTCCCATGAACGTGGTGATCGCGGGCGGCGGGATTGTGGGAAGCCATTTGGCGACGGAGCTATCGGACGAAGGAGCCGACGTAACGCTTATAGAGCGTGATCCCGAGCGGGCTCGCGTGCTCTCGAACCGGCTGGACTGCCTCGTAATTACCGGCATGGCCAATAACCTGGAGACGCTCCGTTCGGCCGGCGCGGATGAGGCGGACCACTTCATCGCGGTGACCGCCTCCGATGAGGTGAACATGATCTCCTGCGGGATGGTTGCCAGTGAGTTCGCCGCCGGAGTCCGGATTGCACGGATCAGAAACATCGACTACAGCGCGGCACGCGTCTCGGGAAAGCAGTTCCTCGGAATCGACTACGTCGTCGATCCGGAGGTCGAGGCGACGCGCCAGATCCTCACGAGCGTGAAGCACGGGGCGATGAGCGACGTCCTGCTATTCGAGACGTCGGATCTGCAGATGCGGAGCATTCCGGTAACCGAGCGCTTTGCGTTCGTGGACCTGGCGCTGCATGAAGTCATGAGCCGGGCGGATGTCTCCCTGATCGTGGCCGTCATCGTCCGGGGGCAGAAGTACTTCATCCCGGATGGTGACACCGTCATTCGCGAAGGGGATATGCTCTATATGGTGGGCCGAGAGGAGGACTTCACAAAGCTCTTTCCCAAGCTCGGCAAACAGTATACGTGGCTCGAGGACATCATCATCGTAGGGGGAGGGAAGGTCGGCCAGTTGACCGCGGAAGGGCTGATCGGCGAGCGGGAACCGACCCGCGGCGGACGGCGCCGGAAGAAGCGGCCGCGCAAGCGGCGTCGCGTTCAGTTCGTAGAGCGGAACTACGAGCGCTGTAAGGAGCTGTCGGCGCGCTTCCCGAATGCGCTCGTCACGAACGCCGACGTTACCGACGAAGGCATCTTTCACGAGGAACGCCTTGGTGGTGCGGATCTATTGATCGCGACGACGGAAAACCAGGAGCTGAATATGGTTACCGCCCTCTACGGGCGCTCTCTGGGGGTGAGCCGTTCGATGGTCCTGGTCAAGAGCGCCGCGTACGCGAATATTGCCGCTCAGCTCAAGATCGACGTATCGGTGAGCGTGAAGAACGCAGTGATCGATTCGATCTTGAGTAGGATTCGAAGCGGCCGCCTGCGCAGCGTCCGGAGCATCTTCGACGGCCGGGTCCAAGTGGTCGAGGTCACCCTGGGAGAACGAAGCAGACTGATCGGCCACACGCTGACGCAGCTTCGGCTGCCGGAGGATACCCTCTTTGTGTCGGTAAAGCGCGACGGGGAGGTGGCGGTTCCGTCGGGCGCCTATGTTCCCGCCGCGGGCGATCAGCTTGTCGCTGTGTGTCGAAAGGGCTCGCTCGAGAAGCTCGAGGAGCTGTGCGATCCTCCCTCCACGCAAGAGGAACCCGGGGTCGTTGTGTAGTTCGGTCCTCCGGTCGGGAGCGCCCTCCGGTCGCAGCGTCCTGCGGCCGGTAGAGTGTCAGCGTCGGTAGGACGTGTGCTCGGGAAGGCCTGTGATCGGGAGAGCCTGTGGTCGGGAGGGCCCGTGGTCCGTGGGCGTCGTGTAGCATTTCCTCCAGGGAGCGCGCATGAATCTTAAGAACGTAATCCGCGTGGTCTTGCTGATCGTGGGGATGGTGGGCCTTTTTCTCCTGGCGCCGATTGTCGTTGCGCTCGTGTACCAGGAGCATGAGGTTGTGCCGGCGTTTGCCGTACCGTTCGTGGTCTTTGGGGGCATCGGTGGCGGCATCTTTCTCCGCGGGCGTTTTCGCGAGGCCGAGATAAGCCCGCGTGATGCGCCCCTGATCGTGACGCTTGGCTGGGTCGGAAGTGCGGTGGCCGGCGCGCTTCCATTCTACCTTTCCGGAGCCATTCCGGCGCCGGTGGATGCGTTTTTCGAGTCGATCTCGGGCTTCACTACCACGGGCGCTACGATCCTCACCGATATCGAAGCGCTTCCGCGCAGCATCCTCTTCTGGCGCCAGCTGACGCAATGGCTGGGGGGAATGGGAATCATTGTCTTGGTGGTCGCGCTGCTGCCGTTGTTGGGGTGGGGCGGGCGTCACCTGGTCAAAGCGGAGGCGCCATGGCCCACATTGGAGAAGTTCACACCCAAGATAACCCAGACGGCCAAGGTCCTGTGGTTCTTGTACGTAGGGTTCACCGGCACGCTGGTGGCGCTGCTGCTTGCGGGCGGGCTCGATTGGTACGACGCGTTGACCACCGCTTTCGGAACCATGCCGACCGGGGGCTATCTCCCGTACAGCGAGAGCATCGAGCATTTCGGAAGCGCCTACGTAGAGGTCGTAGTTACGGTCTTCATGCTTCTCGCCGGAACCAACTTCATGCTCTATTATCGGGCGCTCAGGGGCGGCATGGCGGGACTTGCCCCGGACCGGATCGAGAGCTCGGCCTCCCGCCGAAAGGCTGGAGGCGTTCGGACGGCGGCGAGCGTGTTTTTTCGCGATCCGGAGTTCCGGACCTATGCTCCCGTGTTCGCCGGAGCGGCGCTGGTGATGTTCGGCATGTCGTTTCTCCAAGCGGACGACGGAATATCACTTCGGCACGCCGCGTTTCAAAGCGCGACGATTCTCACCACGACCGGCTTCGTTACGGCCGACTACTCGGGATGGCACTCGGCCGTACAGGTTATCCTGTTCTTACTGATGTTCGTGGGCGGGAGCGCCGGGAGCACCGGAGGAGGCGTGAAGGTCGCGCGGGTCCACATTCTGCTCAAACAGACGGTGCACGAGCTCAAGTACCTCGTATATCCGCGGGGCGTGTTCTCTTTGACGTTCGGCGGCATCCCTATCCGGAAGAACGTCGTCTACACGATCGGCGCCTTCTTCGTGCTCTACGTGTTCTTGGCACTAATCGGAACCGTGCTTGTCGCCTCGAGCGGAACGGACCTCCTGAGCTCGATTTCGGCTTCCCTTGCAACGCTCGGCAATATCGGTCCAGGGTTCGGCGCGGTTGGGCCCGCTCACGACTATGCGTTCTTGCCCGGCTACGTGAAGCTGGGCCTGAGCGCGCTCATGGTCCTGGGAAGGCTCGAGATCACAACCGCCCTTGTTGTGCTGATCCCGGCGTTTTGGCGCGGGCGGTGACGCGAGTCGAGAGGCTTGGCCGTGTTGGCCTGCTCGACCGGCCAGGAGAATCCGCCGTGGCGAGCAAGGGCGCTTAGGCAAAGGCGCACTATGTCCCTTGATAGCTACCTGTTCCGGGAGTATCGTAAGAGGCGATGTCCAAACGAAGAGTCCCGATTGCCGCCGCCGACGTGCCTCCGCCGTGTTGTTCGCTTGAGCTGCCGGAGGAGGACGAGAAGCTTTTCGTGGAGATGGCCCGAGCGATTGGCAATCCCATTCGCTTTCAGATCGTCAAGTTCCTTGCGACCCATCCAGGCTGCATCACCGGCGACATCGTGGAACAGCTCCCCATTTCACAGGCCACCACCTCCCAACACCTCAAAGTGCTCAAGGATGCCGGCTGGATTGCCGGTATCGTGAGCGGGCCCGCCACATGCTACTGCCTCAACAACGAGCGCGTCTCGCGGTTCAAGGAGATCGTGGCCGCGTTGTGATCCGGGCCTCGTAGGCAGTGAGGCAGAGATTGTTGGCGGACTTCGGGGCTCTGCCGCCTGAGCCTCGAGGCGTCCGCCAGGGGCCTTGACACATACCATATATATCGTAAAATTACGATTAAATCACGGGTGGCCGCGGCGCGACGGAGGACAGTCGAACCGGAACGTCGCGGCCCCGGATATACGAGAAGGAGGGTTCCATGGGCGACTACCGGATTCGAGTGAATGACGCGAGCCGGAAGGCTACGGAGGAAGAGACGAACACGGGGGACGCCCACACGCAAGGGGATGACGCGGAGGCAGAGCGGATCAAAGAGCATGTCCGACGGAAGTACAGCGGCATTGTTTCCGCAGAGCCCGAAGGAAAAGGCTCTTGCTGCGGGCCTTCCAAGGGAAACGGGCCCGGCGGGGGCGGTGGGGACTCTAACCTCTCCGGCGACGAAAGCCGCCGGCAAACCGGAGCGTGTTGTGGTAGTGCGGCAGGCGAGGCGGGCACGATCCCCTACTCGATGATTGGAGACAGCTACGAGGGCCTTGCCGGTCACGAAGCGGACGCCGACTACGGTCTTGGGTGCGGACTTCCGACGAAGCTTGCCGCGATTGCACCCGGAGAGACTGTGGTGGATCTGGGCTCCGGAGCGGGAAACGATGCGTTTGTCGCACGGGCGGAAGTAGGCGCTGAAGGGCGCGTGATCGGGATCGACTTCGTTCAAGAGATGGTCGGCAAAGCGCGTGAGATCGCTGCCCGTCGTGGTTACACGAATGTGGAGTTCCGGCTCGGCGAGATCGAGAAGCTTCCAGTGGAGGCGAACGAAGCCGACATCGTCATCAGCAATTGCGTGCTCAATCTGGTCCCGGATAAGGCGCGTGCCTTTGCGGAGATGCACCGCATCATCAAGCCCGGAGGGCGGTTCTGCGTCTCCGACATCGTGGTCGACGGTGAGCTTCCGCCTGCGGTGCGGGCTTCGCTCGAAGCCTACGCCGGCTGTGTGAGCGGGGCGCTCGAGCGCTCGCGCTATCTGGCGCTTCTGCAGGAAGCCGGCTTCACGGAGGTCGGAGTGGCGGCCGAGCACCGGATCGACGCCCCGGAGGAGATTCTCCGGAAGGAGCTCACCGAAGCGGAAGTCGCCGCCTTCTGCGCTGGTAACGGCAGCGTTACGAGCGTGACCGTCCGGGGGCGAAAGCCGTAGAGAAGGTGTGGAGCCCGCGGCCCCCACCGTGGCTGCCCGCCGGCGCGACGGGCGTGGCGGAGCTGCGTCGGCGCCGATCTTCGTTGACCGCGCCTCGGGGGCGTGCTATCTTTTCATTTCGTATCGCTGGATGCGAACGGGGAGAGCTTAGGGAGGTGGCGGAGCTTGGTGCTATGATGCGCGGGGGTACTGTTCTCTGTTTTCTTCTGTTTCTCTCGGCACTCTATTACCCTTCCTCTGTTGAGTCGCGGGAACAGCTCTACGATTCACGCTTTCTCGGGATTTCCTACGAATACGCCGGCTACGTAATGCCGGAGGCGGATTCTCTGGTGGAGCGTGTCCCGCCGCGCGGGGCCGGGGCGTATTTTACGTACGGTCACCCCGGTGTTCGGTTTCCTCGTCTTCGCGCCGGGGTCGGATGGGAGCCGGAACGGCCACTCTATGCCTCGGTGGGGCTGGAAATCCCACTTGTCGAGCGGTTCAATCCAGCTGCCGGGCGGAGCTTCGGACTTTTCTTGCTGTCCGACGTGAGCTTCGGGTTCTGGCAAGAATCTCGGGTTACACTGGAACCTAAGCTGAGCGATTCCGGCAGGTAGAAAAAAATACCTCCTTGTGGTGTAATAGGTTAGGCACCACCCAAAAACACCCAGGAGGTATGTTCAGAATG
>Ga0207421_10008994_pt1 | contig 10186 bp, 6 predicted proteins | sample SodLakKL_010_SED_4_FD_187542 | JGI IMG/M metagenome (GOLD analysis project Ga0207421, IMG submission 187542) | Alkaline sediment microbial communities from Lake Tanatar, Kulunda Steppe, Russia - 8KL_010_SED (SPAdes) (version 2) | ecosystem: Environmental > Aquatic > Non-marine Saline and...
TCCCCTGGACATGGTCTTGAGACAGAAAAAACCCTATACATGGAAAGACCGCATCCCGGTGGTTGCCGTTCCCACCACAGCCGGAACAGGCGCGGAAGTAACCCCTTTTGCAACCGTATGGGACAGTGAAAACCAAAAAAAATACTCCGTTTCCGGGGAGATGGTATATCCCGTTCACGCATTGCTCGATCCGGAATTGACGTTGACGCTGCCCCCAAAGGAAACCCTCTATACCGGCCTGGATGCCATTTCCCATGCACTGGAATCCTTATGGAATAAAAACCGCACGCCTGTCAGCGAAGCTTTGGCCCTTAAAGCACTATCTCTTGCAAACGAGACCCTGCCGGTCGTTTTGAAACAGCCGGACAAACTGCAATACCGTGAAATGATGCAGCAGGCCGCCCTGCTTGCGGGCCTTGCCATCAGCCGGACCCGAACCGCGATTGCCCATGCCATATCCTATCCGGTAACGATGCGCTTTGGGGTGCCTCACGGGCTTGCTTGTAGCTTTACCTTACCGGAACTTATAAGGCATTATACAGCCTCATTAAAATCATCAAAACACAACCCGCTAAAAACAATAATGCAGAAAACCCAGAAAATGCTTTTGAATATAAACCTTGAAGATGAAATTGTAAAATATACCCAAAATGAAGATTTATCCAGATATATGGATGAAATGTTTCATCCAGGACGAATGGAAAATTATCCGATACAATTATCTGGAAACGATCTCGCCTGCTTAATCGGTAAACGATTGGGAACACCTGCCCCCGGCTAATGACTATTTATATTGCAGGCATTCTAAAAAAACAAAGCTCCGGAAAACTCGATTAAAGCATATTTTCCCGGATGAATTTTAAATAATGTATTAAACGGTGGCCGTTTCAAAAGCCCTTGCACGAAAGGCCGGCCCAAGCAAGCATTTTAGCAGGAGCCGGCCTGCAATGGTATCGTACTTGCCACTTTTTTTAACGTGGTAGCTGCAAATGAGTTCGTAAACCTTCGGAAAAATTTGTTCTTACGGACTGAATGTTCCGATAGTTTTATAACCCAATCGAATGCTGCTACAGGATTCAATAAAGAAATCCTTTTGCCATGGCAAGGCTTTTCCAACCATTGAGAAAAACTGAAAAAAGTAAAAAGTGATAAAATTAATCAAAGCCAATATTCATGATATCCTCTTTGACAACAGGTTTGAAGAAATTCTTGTCGGTTCGGTTTGGGCTTTGTCCGCCAGGGTGATAGCAACCGGCATTGGAATGATTGTGAGCATTATTGTCGCCCGGGCATACGGGGCCGAGGTTTTGGGCATATTGGCCGTTATTGAATCCTTTTTACTGATAGTAACTATCTTCACTGTTTTGGGGACCAATACCTCTATCTTACGTTTGATTCCGGAACACCTTGCAAGATACTCCCCCACATCAGCTTTTAAGGTCTACCGCAAGACCCAGTATCTCGTTGCCGGTGTATCTGTTGCTGTGGGGTTCATAATTTTTCTTTGCGCTGGTTTTATTGCTGAAACGATATTTTCCAAGCCGCACTTGGAATTTTATTTTTCCCTGGCGGCTATTTTAATTCTTTTTAAATCCCTTATGAATCTCAATACCAGTGCAGTGCGAGGGGTCCGCCTGATCCGGTCATTCGCATTCATGCATTTGCTTCCCTCGCTTTCCCAGTTCCTGATCCTGGTACCCCTGACTCTTTTTCTGTTTAATCGGGCTAATCCAATTTATGCCATGTTCGCGTCCATAGTCATCACTGCAATAGTTGGGGTACTGATAATGAATCGGGTGTTTACAAAGAAAACAAAACCGGATGATACCCGATACCCCGTACCGATAAAAGAAATCCTGAGGATTTCTTTCCCCATGCTTATGACGGCTACAATGGGTTTTATCATTGCCCAGACCGGAGTCATTATGTTGGGAATATTTCGAAGCGAGGCGGAGGTCGGTTATTATGCAATCGCAGTAAAATTGGCCACCCTGACAAGCTTTGTTCTAATGGCCGTCGGATCAATGGCTGCCCCAAAGTTTGCCGAGCTGTTTCACTCCGGCAAGGTAGATGAGTTGTTTTATGTAGCCAAAAAGTCTGCAAAACTTATATTCTGGACCAGCACACCCATATTGCTGGGGTTGATTGTTCTCGGCAAGCCTATTTTGCAAATTGCTTTTGGCAATGAATTTGAGGTAGCTTATCTATCTTTGATCTTTTTGGGTATGGGACAATTTGTACGCTCTATATCTGGGACTTCTGGTCTTTTCATGGTTATGACCGGCAATCAAAAAATATACAGAAATATTGTTACAACTGCTGCTATAGTCAATATTTTTCTAAATTTTATCCTTATACCTGAATATGGAATTAACGGTGCAGCTTTATCGGCCTTGTTTAGCCTCATAGCATGGAACATTGCCGCGCTTTGTTACATCAAAATGAAATTTGGTAAAACCACGGGATATTTTCCAATGCTGATGTGATTTATATGGCTGAATATGCAGAAAATAATCCTGCTTTTTCATACTCTTTGCGGAATAGATATGATGCAATGCTGCGCCGGGATTGCCGTACAAGGCGGCCCTATACCAAAATGTTAAGAAGCTGAAATTATGGCTTGGAGTGTTTCATATCCGCTTTGCAATAACAATGACCTTGCCAGAGATAATAAAAGAATTCTATTATATTTTGGAGCGTTAAATGGTGCTAAATTCACGGTATGAAAATGATGGAAAACCTGAAAAAAAAATAAACTCTTCGCAAAAAGAAGCTATAGACGAATTCAAAAAAAATATGCCACACCCAGTGACTCTAAAAGAAGACTGTCCACTGTGTCACCAAAATTTTTTTACTCAAATATCGAAAAAAGACAGATATGGTATAGAGCTTTCGGTCGTGGCTTGCAAAAATTGCGGGTTAGTATTTGCAAACCCGTATTACACAATAGAGTTTTTGCAACTCTTTTATAGCTATTATAGCCATAGAATATATAGAGGTTATGCTTCAAACACTGATGACGATGAACGTCTTTTTTTAAAACAAATAGAGCGCGGTAAAAACATTTACAATTATTTGAACAACAATATTGGATTAACAAGAGGAGAAAGAATTTTAGAGGTGGGAGCTGGGGCAGGAGGGATATTGGGTTACTTTCAATATAAAGGACACGAAGTCCTTGGTGTCGATATAAATGATTTATACCTTGAATATGGAAGACAAAAAGGCATTGAGCTTTTAAAAGGTGACAGTCAAATATTATTAGAAAGAGGCATCAAAACTAATGTGCTTTTATATTGCGATGTGCTTGAACATATACCAGACATCAATGCTGAGCTCTACAGAGCTAAGAAATTACTCCATGATGGTGGATACCTCTATGTTACTCTCCCATCAATCAAAAAATTACCAGAAAAGAACACAAACTTTCTGTTACAAATTCAAAATGCTCATGTATATTACTTTTCTTTGCATACCCTTACATCAATTTTGGAAAAACATGGATTCAAAATTTTAGAGGGAAATGAGCAAATAAATGCTGTTTTTAAAAAAAACAAAACAAAATCAACAAAAAAAACATTGATAAGCGATTATAATTCATGTTTACAACACTTGAGAGAGGCTGAAAAAAGGCGAAGAAAACTCACTTTCCAAATTAAAAGTTTTGTCTCTAAAGCTTTATCTAATATCATAGCTTATACAGGATTTGATAAATTATTAAAGTTTATATTTGGCAGGCGCTTTTATAGTCAAAATAAACGACGTGGTTAGCCAAAAATTAGTCTATAACAAACAAAGCATATTATTTATGATCGATACGTTTGATAAAAACTCAGAAAAAGAGAATAAAGAAACAATCAAAGACAAATTGAAAAAAGTGCAGTTTATACTTTCACAGAATGGGGTACAATGTTCAGATTTCGTTTTTGTTGGTTCTATCATTCTTGAAGAGTTAGAGATCAGAGAAGCCCGAGATATTGATGTTGCACTTTCTCCTGATATCTATAATAATCTTCGAACTTTTTACAACCTAGAGTTTTTAACATCTGGAACAATTAATTTTTCTTGTCAGATACAGTCTTCAAAAGATCGTTATGGAATCATTGGTGTCAATGACAAAGATTTGCTTAACAACCCTTTGTTATATTATGAAAAGTACGGATTTCGTTTCGCAAGACCAGAATTGGAGCTTGGAAAAAAAATATTTCGCAATCGCGAAAAAGACCGGGATGATATCATCATGTTGCATCGTTACTCTGTGCAAGCAAGTGATTGGCGGTGGGATTTGATTCCAGTTGCTCCAGTAAAATCAACCTCGAGCTCGGCTATATTCAAGCCGATGTCTTTGTCCAAAAAGGCATTTCATGCAGTTAAAAAGCCAAAACTTGCTTCGGAGAAAATTTTTAAAAAAATATTAGATATAGTTAATAAAACTCCCCGGGCTTTAAAAACAAAAGATTTGACCGTTAGTACGGTAGATGTGGGAACTCTTTTGCAATGGCAGTTCGATCAAGGACAATTCGGACGCTATGACACTCTCGTTCGAATTGATACCCTTGACAAATTTATCAATACAAATGAACAGGATTCCCTTAATTCTAATGATTCATTGGGTTCGCTTAATGATAAGCGATTTATTTATTATAAAAAAATGCAGGAGGTTAGGGTTCAAAGAAATACTCTTTTACGTTTTCAAGAGTTGGCTTACAGCATTAAACTCAAGGGGTTTCATGTTGACCGATATCCTCTAACCGTTGATACTCAAGGCAGATTGATTGATGGTAGCCACAGATTAGCATGCGCTTTGGCCCTTAATGTTGACAGACTGCCAGTAAGATTCTTGAAGCATAAAAAGGGTCCAACCAACTATGGGAGGGAGTGGTTTGAGACAAGGGAATTCCCGAAGGAATATCTCACCAGGTTGGATTCCAGGCTGTATGATATACTGTTATCCACCGGAACAGCCTTTGTGCTTATTGTCTGGCCACCAGCACTTCCTTTTACTAATGAAATAGAACAGTTAATTGGATCTCGTTTCCCAATTATTGCTCAAGCAAAAGAGAAATATATTTACGATTTTGAAAGCTTTGTCCAGGGTGTTTACTTAAGCGATGATATAGAGCTTTGGAAAGTACAGAAAAAGATATTTCATATGCGGGATTATCCACCTGTGGTTTCCGTATTTTCTTTTTTGATTGAAAAACCGCTTTATCGGGCCAAGGCCCGAACAGAATCATATCTTTCCGACACGGTTGCCAAGCTCAAGGCAGAACTAATAGAAAAATATCGCGATAAGATCAATGGCTATGTATATGATATTTCTGTTCACATTGGGGACAACCCATCTATGAACCGAGACATCAAAAAAATCATTGCAAAACATAACGTTATAATGAAAAATTACAAAAGATCAGTCAGTGCCACCAAGAAATAGGAGAATTTTTTGCCAAAAATAGTAGCCCTTATCCCTTTACGAGGCGGATCCAAGTGCATTCCTTTCAAAAATATAAAGCCCATCGGCGGAAAGCCGTTGTGTGCGTGGGTGTTGGAGGCGGCTACAAGGGCTGAAGGCATTGATGAAGTGTATGTTTCCACGGATTCCCACCGGATCAAGGAAGTGGCCAGTTCTCTTGGGCTGGGAGTGGGGATAATCGACAGGCCGGCCCGGTACGCAACTGACGAGGCCAGCACCGAATCAGTCATGCTGCATTTCATGGAAGAAGTGGATTTTGATGTATTGTTTACTGTCCAAGCCACATCTCCGCTTTTGCAGTCCTGGCAGCTAAATGAAGCATTGGCCAGGTTTGAACGGGAAGAGATGGATTCCATGCTAAGCGCGGTGCGCACCAAGCGTTTTTTCTGGTCAGACGATGCCACGCCCATAAACTATGACCCCCTAAACAGGCCGCGCAGGCAGGATTTCACCGGAACACTGATGGAAAACGGGGCATTTTACATTACCAGGCGGAAAATCCTTGAAAAATATGAGTGCAGGCTTGGCGGGCGTATCGGCATCTATGAAATGCCTGGCGATACCGCCGTTGAAATAGACGACCCCAATGACTGGGAAATCGTGTCCAGATTGCTTGAGCAACAAAGGCGCTAAGATCATTTATATGGCCAAGTTTGCTTTACATGCTATGGCAAGGCAGTTGTAATTATGCGTATAGAAAAAAAAATAAAGAATTATCTCGTTTTTGCAGGGGATTCGATAATCGATGCCTTAAAGCGCATTAATGACAACCAGTCCCGGATAATTTTCGTGGTTGAAGACAACGGCCTGCTTGTCGGCGTGATCAGTGACGGGGATTTCCGGCGGTGGATTACCCAAAACAGCGACTTTGACCTCAACCAGCCGGTGGACAATGTCATGAAGCCCGATCCTGTTTTTATGCCAGTTAATGAAGATCCGGCACGGATTGAGGCGCAGTTCGCCCATAATATCGATATTATTCCCTTAACGGATGACGCCGGGCGATTTGTGGCTATCGCTCGCAAGGATGCAGAGGGATTTCAAATCGGCGAACATCTGGTTACAGAGGAAAGCAGTACGTTTATCATTGCCGAGATTGGAAACAATCACAACGGCAGCCTTGATATGGCTAAAAAGCTCGTGGATCTGGCCATTGAAGCGGGCGCCGACTGCGTCAAGTTCCAGATGCGGGATTTGCAAACCCTTTATTCCAACAAGGGGAGAAACGCAGAGGTCGGTTACGACTTGGGCGCCCAGTATACATTGGATATTTTAAACAGGTTCCAGTTGAGCCGCAAGGCGCTTTTCGAGGTTTTCGACTACAGCTATACCAAAGGCACCGTTCCTTTATGCACGCCATGGGACACGACCAGTCTTCGCACCCTTGACGATTACGGGATGGAAGGGTTCAAGGTGGCCTCCGCAGACTTCACCAATTTTGAACTGCTTGAAATCATGGCCGGTACCGGAAAACCCTTGATTTGCTCCACGGGCATGTGCACCGAATCCGAAATCAAGGCTTCGGTTTCTCTTTTGAAGAGGCTTGGCGTTCAGTATGCCGCTTTGCACTGCAATTCCACATATCCCGCCCCATTCAAGGACGTCAATTTGCGGTACCTTAACAGGCTAAAGCAGATAGCCGGGACGATCGTTGGCTATTCAGGCCATGAAAGGGGCTTTTCCGTGCCGTTGGCCGCAGTGGCATTGGGTGCAAAAATTATTGAAAAGCACTTTACCCTTGATCGATCCATGGAAGGCAACGACCATAAGGTGAGCCTGTTACCAGCGGAGTTCGCGGAAATGGTTCGTAAGATCCGGGAAGTCGAAGAATCAATGGGCCGGGACAATAAAAGAGAAATTACCCAGGGAGAGATGATCAATCGGGAGAACTTAGCAAAGAGCCTGATCATCAATCAGCCCTTAGCTAAAGGAGAGTTGATCCGCCGTGAAATGATCGAGGCGAAAAGCCCCGGCAAGGGGCTGCAGCCCAACCGCATCAATGAATTGGTGGGAAAAGCGGCAACTCGAAATTTTAGGCCAGGGAATTTTTTCTTTGAAACCGATATTACCCCCAAAACCGTAAAAAAAGAACGCTATCGCTTTTCCCGTCCCTATGGGGTACCGGTCCGCTATCATGATTACCATGAATTAACCAAAGACATTGACCTTGATTTTGTTGAATTTCACTTGAGCTATCATGATCTTACCCTTTCATACCAAGATTATTTTTCTGTGCCGCAAAATATTGGTTTTGCCGTCCACAGCCCGGAACTCTTTGCAGGCGATCACATCATGGATCTGGCCAGCAAGGAAGGGTCTTACCTTGAACGCTCCATTGATGAGTTAAAACGCGTGGTGGAAATCACTGACAGCTTGAGAACCGTTTTCCCCGCCACGGAAAAACCAGTGCTGGTTATCAATGCCGGGGGGTGGAGCCTGAACAGTTTTATGACTGTGGAAGAAAGACAGGGATTGTATTGCCGGATAAAAGCGTCTTTGCAAAAGCTTAATTTGGCACCCGTACAGCTGGCCATTCAGACGATGCCGCCTTTCCCCTGGCATTTCGGGGGGCAGAGTCACCACAATCTCTTTGTGGATCCTGATGAAATAATCGAATTTTGCAAGCAGACAGATCTCTCGATCTGCCTTGACGTATCCCATTCAATGATGGCCTGCAATTATTATCAATGGGATTTTTCCGAATTTTTGGAAAAGGTATTGCCGTATACAATACATCTGCATATTGTGGACGCAAAAGGGATAGACGGCGAAGGCGTGCAGATCGGAAAAGGGGATGTTGATTTTAAAATGCTGAAATACTTTCTGGATCAATTCGCCGCCGGTATTCAATTTATTCCGGAAGTTTGGCAGGGCCACAAGAATAAGGGCCAAGGGTTCTGGTTTGCCCTGGAATTTCTGGAAAGGGTGGGAATATAATAAAGAGAAATCAAATGTCTTATAGATTTTAAAGCGATTGTAGAAAATTAACGGCAAACCAGATAAAATCGACGTTCCAGGCGTTGTTCCTTTATTGGGGCAGCACGGCCTGCCAAAAGGGAGGGGTTCACGTATGTTCTCTCCTGTAAATACACCCTCGTAATTACATGCAACAATATGAACAGTAAAAAAATCGTTGAAATAATTTTCCAAATGGAAGACGATCTTAAACTTTTCGATAAAAAAATTGGGGATATCCGTTTTTGGGAATTAGTAAGATATGAAGTTTATCATCAGATATCCCGGCAACTCGGAATCTTTGACCAGCCGCATACAAAATTAGAGATAAATTCAAAGTTTGTTGGTGATTTTATACTAAATTCTCTTAAAAATATATTCTCAAACAATCCTTTTCTCGCCCCGAAAAGCGATATCCTCTTCTTCGGATTCTTTCGAAGAAAAAAAATGGAAGATGGTTTATGGTGGGACATTTTCTGTGATCCTGTTATATCAAAATTAAGCAAAGATTATCAGACCTTCTTATTGGAAATGCCCCGCTTAAATACCCATCCTATTCCATGCAAAACCAATAACATTGGCTACCTTGACTTGTCTTTGTTTATTGGAACTTTATTAGGAAAAGCTCATGTTAATAGCTTTTTTTTCTCTGCCTCAGAAAAAGCTTTGCTACAAAAAATAAAAAACTACATTCTGGATCATTTTAATATTGCAATCAATTTAAAAAAGTGGGTTGCGAATACTCTTTCACAAAGAAATGGTCTTTTGCCTGTCTATAGCTTTATTTTAAGAAGGATTCGCCCCAAAATTGTTGTGGTTGTATGCAGTTATATCAATAAATTTTTCATTGAGGCTTGTAAAAATGCTGCGATTCCCGTTATCGAACTACAACATGCTGTAATTAGTAAATATCATTTGGGTTATTCCTTCCCTAATTCGAACTCGGATAATATAGTTTTTCCTGATTATTTTCTCACCTTTGGCGATTACTGGAACAATCTTGTCAGCCTTCCCATATCGATCGATAATGTTATTAGTGTAGGATATCCTTTTTTTGATTTGGAACGGAGTAAATTCGACAGCGAGAAAAAAAAAGATCAAATCATATTTGTTTCGCAAGGCTCCATTGGCGAAAAAATGTCCAAGTTCGCTGTTGAACTAGTGAAAAGGCAGGATTTTCCATTTAATATTGTCTATAAGTTGCATCCGGGCGAATATTATAGGTGGGAAAAAAAATATCCTTGGCTCAAAAATTCCGGTATCAATGTGATAGCTGATGATTCTATACCTCTTTATAAGCTTCTTGCTCAATGTAAGTGCCTTGTAGGTGTTTATACCACAGTTATTTATGAAGGCTTAGGTCTTGGTTTACAAACCTTTTTGCTTAATTTGCCCGGCAGTGAATATATGGAAGAGCTTATAGAATCTAAAAATGTAACCTTAATTTCAACCATTGATGAATTAGTATTAAATGTTCAGAATCCCATTATGACAAATATCAATGCTAATAGCATTTTTAAACCAAACGCATTATCTAATATGACCAATACAATAAATGAAATTTTTCGCTGCAGGTAATAGATTTTGCAGATTGTTTAATTTCCATGCTCATCAATGGTGAGTGAAAATGTCTTAAAAATGACTGGTTAAATGAAAATAGAAAAATTAAAATTCAAACACTGGCTCTATTTGCTGCGCAGCGCTGCAATAATTGTATGCACCCTACCCTTGCGCCTGTTTTGCAAAAAAAACATCGTC
>Ga0207421_10008995_pt1 | contig 10185 bp, 5 predicted proteins | sample SodLakKL_010_SED_4_FD_187542 | JGI IMG/M metagenome (GOLD analysis project Ga0207421, IMG submission 187542) | Alkaline sediment microbial communities from Lake Tanatar, Kulunda Steppe, Russia - 8KL_010_SED (SPAdes) (version 2) | ecosystem: Environmental > Aquatic > Non-marine Saline and...
TGGGGGAAGCAGTAGCGCCCGAAGCGCCGAAGGAGGCGCAGCCCATGGCGCGGGATGCCGTAGCGGACGACGCCGCAGCGGACACCGAACCTGACACGGGTAGCGAGCTCACGTCCGACATGGCAAACGGGTACCTGCAGACGCGCTACGACGAGGACGCATTGCAGCGGCGACTGCTGACCACCTACCGCCGGGCCGGAACGCTACTGGAGGAAGAGGGCATCAACACGCTCTACCTGACGCTGGGCATGCTGCGCTGGTACGAGAGCCCCACCAGTGAGACCCAGCGCGAGGCGCCGCTGCTGCTCATCCCGGTGGAACTGAGCCGCACCGACGTGCGCGGACGCTTTCGCCTCGCGCATAGCGGCGAGGAGTGGGCGGGCAACCTGTCGCTACAGGCCTACCTGCGGGAGAGCTTCGGCCTCACCTGGCCCCTTCCTCCGGAGGAGGAGGTGCTGGACATCGCGGCCTACTTCGACCAGCTGGTATCGCTTGTCAGCGACCGGCCGCGCTGGCAGGTTGACCCCGGCAGCGTGGTGGTGGACTTCTTCTCCTTCTCGCGGCTCCTGATGTATGAGGACCTTGACGCGAGCCACTGGCCGGAGGACGAGCGGCCTGGCGACCACCCAGTGTTGCGACGCCTCCTGCAGGACGGCTTCGCGCCTCCCGAGAGTCGCATTGCGGACGACGAGCCACTGGACCCGCACCTCCCCGCTCAGGATACCCACCACGTCGTCGACGCCGACAGCTCGCAGACGCGCGCCATCCTCGACGTCAAGCGCGGGCTCAACCTCATCCTGCAGGGCCCGCCCGGCACGGGCAAGTCGCAGACCATCACCAACATCATCGCTGAAGCGCTCTCAGAGAACAAGTCCGTATTGTTCGTCTCCGAGAAGATGGCGGCGCTGGAGGTGGTGCGGCGCAACATGCAGAGCGTGGGGCTCGGGCCCGCCTGTCTGGAGCTGCACAGCCACAAGACCCGCCCGGCCGACGTGCTGAAGGACCTGGAGCAGACCCTGGAGCTCGGCCGGCCGAAGGTAGACGGGGCGGATACCGAGATCGCCGTCTTCGAAGACGCCCGGCAGCAGCTGAACGACTACGCTCAGGCAGTCAATACGCCCGTGGGCGAGAGCGGCGTCCGGCCCTACAGGGCTTACGGTGAGCTGGTACAGCTACGCGACACGCTGGGCCCGCTCGCGCCGCTGCCTCCGCTGGAGGTGCCGGGCATGGCGGCGTGGGACCGCGAGACGTACCACGCAAAAGCCTTCCTGGTCGAGCAGTTGGAATCGCACCTCGGCGCGATGGGCGTGCCCGCGGAGCATCCCTTTCGGGGATCGGCCAAGAAGCGCTACCTCCCGGCCGAGCGGGCCCGCATCGAGGCGGCGGCCTGTGAGGCGGCGGGCGCACTGGCGGACTACCAGCAGGCCGCCCGGCACCTGGCAGAGCGGCTGCACCTGCCGGCGCCGCTGGGTCCGGAAGACCTTGCCACGGTCCGCCAGGTGGCCACCCTTGCGAGCGACGCGCCGGACCTGCAGGGCATGGATGTGACCGCCGCGGCCTGGGCCGAGCGGCAGGCGGCCACGTGCGCCCTGCTGGACACAGCCGCGCGCTATGCCAAACTCAGGAGCCGCTACGACGACCTGCTCATCCCTGACGCCTGGACGCAGGACCTCCTGGAAGTGCGCAAGGCGCTGGCTACCTACGGCGACGCCTGGTACCGGTGGTTCATCGGGGCCTGGCGACGCGCTACGAACGAACTGCAGGGCCTCTGCGCGGATGAACTGCCGGGCACGGCGGCAGAGCGCCTGGAGGTCGTAGATGCGGTGCTGGAGGCACAGCGGCTCCGTGAGCGCCTGGAGGGGCAGCGCGCGCTGGGCCAGACGCTCTTTGGAGAGCGGTGGCGCGGGAAGGACTCCGACTGGGCCGTGCTCGTAGATGCCGGGGAGCTTCTCATCGACGTGCACGACCGCATCATAAAGGGCAGTCTTCCCGAAGAGACACTACAGGCGCTGGCGGACCCGCCCCCGGCGCAGGCGCTCCGCTCCTCGCACGAAGCGCTTGACGCCGCGCAGGCCAATTACCGGGAGGCGGCGGCCGAGGTGTTGGACCTGCTTGAACTGCAGCCGGAGGATCAGGCCGCGGCGGAGGTGACGGACGATGAAGGGGCGATGGACGATGGGGCGGAGGACGAGGGGGCGGAGGACGAGGGGAGGCGTTCGGACAGAGAGACGGCTGAAGATTCAGGGCGGCGGCTTCCGACCGCGCGTCCGTTTGAGGCGCAGGCGGCGTTTTTTGCGGCCTGCGCTGAGGAGGCGCCGCGTGTGCAAGAGATCATCACCCTGAATCATCTTTCGGAGGACCTGCGCACGGCCGGGCTTGACGCCGTGCTGGCGGTGGCTACCACGTGGCCGCACGGCGGGGAGCACCTCGGCGCCCTCTTTCGCCATGCCTACCTGAACGCCCTCCTGGAGCGGGCCATGGATGAACGCCCGGCGCTGGAGGATTTCAGTGGCGGGCAGCACGAGCGCGTGGTGGACACCTTCAAGCGGCTCGACCGGGGGCTCCTCACCCATAACCGGCATCGCCTGGCCCTGCGCCATCATGAGGAGAAACCGCGGCGCACCGGCGCTGGGCAGGTCGGGCTCCTGCTGCACGAGTGCGGTAAGCAGCGCGCCCACATGCCCCTGCGCCGCCTGCTCCAGCGCGCCGGGCAGGCCATCCAGGCTTTGAAGCCAGTTTTCATGATGAGCCCCCTCTCCGTGCCCAAGTACCTGCCCCCTGGCGGTCTTACCTTCGACCTCGTGGTGTTTGACGAGGCCAGTCAGGTGCGCCCCGTGGAAGCCTTCGGCGCCGTCCTGCGCGGCCGCCAGACCGTCGTCGTGGGCGATAGCAAGCAGCTGCCGCCGACCGACTTCTTCGCCTCCATGGGCAGCAGCGACGCCAATGGGTACGACATGCGGGCCGGCGATCAGGAGAGCGTGCTGGACCTCTTTCGGTCGAAGGGCGCTTCGGAGCGGATGCTGCGCTTCCATTACCGCAGCCAGCACGAGTCGCTCATTGCCGTCTCCAACCGCGAGTTCTACAACGACCGCCTCTTTGTCTTTCCCAGTCCGGAGGCCGAGCGGGACGGCAAGGGGCTCGTCTTTCGGCATCTACCGAATACCGTGTACGAGCGCGGCGGCAGCCGGACCAACCCGGAGGAGGCACGCGCGGTCGCGGAAGCTGTGATGACCCATGCGCGGGAGACGCCAGACCTCTCCCTGGGCGTGGCTACCTTCAGCACGGCGCAGATGGACGCTATTCAGGAGCAACTGGAAACATTGCGCCGAGAGGACCCCTCCTGCGAAAGCTTCTTTGGCGGTCACCCCACCGAGCCCTTCTTCGTAAAGAACCTCGAGACCGTGCAGGGCGATCAGCGTGACGTCATGTTCATCAGCGTCGGGTACGGTCGCGACCGAAACGGACGCGTGGCGATGAACTTCGGGCCGCTAAACCGCGATGGCGGGGAGCGGCGCCTGAACGTGCTCACCACGCGCGCCAAGCTGCGCTGCGAGGTGTTCACCAACCTTCGGGCCGAGGACATTGACCTGAACCGCACGAAGGCGCGGGGCGTGGAGGTGCTGAAAACCTACCTCGACTTTGCCGCCACCGGCGAGATGGACCTGCCGGAGGTGACGGGTCGCGGCCCTGACTCGCCCTTCGAGGAAGCCGTGGCCGATGCGCTGAAGGCCGAGGGCTACCGCATCGCCTATCAGGTGGGCGTGGCCGGCTTCTTTATCGACCTGGCCGTAATCGACCCCGAGCAGCCCGGCCGCTACATTCTCGGCATCGAGTGCGACGGCGCCAGCTACCACAGCTCGCATATGGCGCGGGTACGCGACCGGAGCCGCCAGGCTGTGCTGGAGAGCCTCGGCTGGACGATTCACCGCATCTGGAGCACCGACTGGTTTCGCAACCCGGACGAGCAGCTGGCCCGCGCGGTGGCTGCTATCGAGCGCGCGAACCTTGCCGTAGGCGAAAGCAGCGCGAACACGGGCGATAGCTCCACCGATGCGGCGCCGACCGATCCGCCCGCGGAGAACGGAGCGGAAGTGCCTGGCGGCGAAGCAACACAACGGCCCGAGGTTAACGACGCAGAAGGCACCAGGGGCGACGGGAGCGCCGAGGTCGTGGCTACTGATGGGGCTACTGATGTGGATGGAGGCGCTACGATAGGCCGCGCCCCCACCGTCATCGAACGTGAGGCGCCTGAGGAGCCCAAACCCGCGGTGGACGCTGCACCGTACGAAGCCGCGCGCATCAACGTGCAACTCGTGGGCGCGGATTTCCATGAGGTGCCCCCGCGAAAGATCGCCCGCTGGCTCCAGCAGGTAGTGGAGGTCGAAGGTCCGGTGCACCACGAGGTGGCCGGGCGCCGCCTGCTGGAGGGCGCCGGCATCAGCCGCATGGGGCGCCGCATCAAGCGCCGCCTGCGCCGGGCCGTGGACGCTGCAGCGAAAGAAGGCCTCGTCACCGTGCGCGGCGATTTCCTGCACCGGACCGACGAGCGCCTGGTGGTGCCGCGCGACAGGAGCGATGCGGGCGACTACGTGCGCGAGGCGGATCACATCCCCCCAGAGGAAATCACGGCCGCGGCGGAAGCCATCGTTGAGCACACCTTCGGCATCAGCCGCGCGGAGCTCGTCGTGGAGGTCGGCCGGCTGCTGGGCTACAGCCGCGTGGGAAGCAAGCTCAAGCGCCGCATCGGCAGCGCGGTCGACGTATGCATCGCCGAGGAGCGCTTTGTTGAGCGAGAGGGGATGTTGTACGTGGCGAACTAATGGCACACCCCGCTCGCGGGGTCATTGGTGATGGTGTAGTTTTAAACCTCTTTTCTGCGTTTTAAATCTCACGCACGCACTTCACATGTCGCTCACAGCGATGCTCCAGCCCCGACGGGCACAGACCGGTGCGCAGCAGCCCACGTAGACCGTTTGCCGGACTGCTTGGCGACACGCAGCGCGTGCCGGCATGCGTTCCCACGCGAAGCATGGAACATGAGGATACCCTCCACAGAGCGGTACCAGGCCCCCTTCCTGAAGTGAAGGGTATGAGCACCTGTTCGGCCTATGGATGGACTGGGCACGTGTTGATCCGGACGCGCCGCGCTGTATTACGCATCGTGCGTAACGCAGTCTGCGTAATAACCAGTACGCTATGAAAAACCCTTTCGAGTATGGCGGCGTGGTAGATGAACGGTCGTTCTGCAACCGGGTGGAGGAACTGAGTGACCACCGCCGATCAGCTACTGAAAACGGCGCGACGGTTGTTCTCCTCCCTCCGCCCAAGCGTCACGTTCGATGCGCACAGTGGGGCGCCCGTGCTAACCTTTGGAGCGGCGGTGCCAGATGACGCGGAGCCTGAGCTCATGGAGGCGCTTGAAGCCACGGGCAAGATGGCCGCTGAGACGGAACAGCAGGTAGTTATCGTGTTCGACGAATTTCAACGGATTGCAGAGTATGTCAATGACCGCGTTGAGCGGCGGCTACGCTCCGTGGTGCAGCAGCAGGGTGACGTAGCCTATCTGTTTCTGGCGAGCCGAAAACTCCTCATTCAGGAAATGTTTTTGAACTCAGAGCGCCCGCTCGGCCGCGCACTACCCGTTAAAATCACGCGACGAGGTCCACTGGTAGCCGTTCATTCAGGAGCGGTTTGAGGATGCAGGGAAGCATATGCCCAAAGCGAGTGTGCGGAAGCTGCATGCGTTGACGAGTGGTCACCCATTTTACGTACAGCACCTCTGTCATGCGCTATGGGAGCGTTGCCCGGAGGGTGAGGCCGTAACTGGAGAAGCAATAGATGAGGGCGTGAGCGTCCTCTTGAGGCGCGAAAGCTATGCGTACACGACCCTCTGGCAGTCACTTCCGTTGAACCAGCGTCGGTTTCTGCGCGGCCTGGCCACGGCTACAGGCCCCGTGCAACCGTTCTCAGCAGACTTTCTGCAGCGCTCCGGACTACAGTCGCCGTCAACCGCGCAGCGCGTAGCCGAGGAACTGCTCACGCGAGACATGATTGATCGGGAAAACGGGTCGCTCATCGTCCTCGACCGGTTCTTCCGGCTGTGGATACAGCGAACTGCGCAGGGGTGACCCTCTGCTGTGCGCAGGCTGATCCTATCGCCACTTCTTCTCTACCCTGCACCTTCAGGCCCACTGGGCCGCAGCCGCCCGAGAAACTCGATGATGACGAGCGCAAGGGAGTGATCAAGCATCATCATATCCGCCTGTACCCCTTACCAGCATCTTGAAATGCTGAATGCAGCCTCCGTTGGCCTTACAACCTCGCGCCTGCCATCTGAGCACACTATCTTCCACGACCTTTTCCTATTCACCCATCCCAAGCAGCACCTCCTGCTCCAACCCCAGTCCCGTGCGCTCCATAATATCGACGAGGCGTTGCACCGCGGGGTCGGTGGAGTTCCGAAGCCGCTTGAACACGGAGGGGCTGTCCCGGATCAGCTTCTTCCGTCCATACTGGCGCACCAGGACTTCGAGATTGGGCGGGATATACAGGCTTGTGCGCCCCGGGCAGACCTTCTTGAGGCGCAGGTATTCCTGCACCCCGACCGGGTCGTAATCACCGCAGTGCAAATACGTTGCGTTCTCCATGAGAGGACTTGCGAGCCAGGCCAAGACGCGCCGGGACAACCGCCCCCCACTGTAACAAGCGACGCGCGCATCTACCCCTAACTGCTCAAAGTGTAGGAAGGCCTCCAGGTTTTCCACTACTGCCATGGAGCCGGTGTAGCCCCAGCGGAAGTCGTCTGTGAGAAGGACAGACGCGACACCGTACGCTGTCGTGTGCTGACCGACGGGTAACGGCACGGGACCGATTAACTCGGCACCGGCCAGGCCGCGAAGCAGCACTACCTCTGCGGTTGTCCGTGCGGCACGTTTGGCATTACGGCGCTGACGGACGCTCGTGGCCCTTGGGAGGTCTCCCGGGGTGGTGTCGAACGAAAGCCCACTGGGAAACTGCTGGTCGGCGAATTTCTGAACGGCTCCAGCGTTTACTACTTCTACACGCCATCCGGCGCCCTGGCGCTTCTTCTCCAAGACACCCGTAGCAAAAAGAGGCTCGAGCGCTTTTCGCTGACGCGCACTCACGGTGCTTTGCGCGATGTGCCCTTGCGCGATCAGCACCCGCAGCGTAGTTGCAAGTCCTTTTGACATCGGGTGGCCCGCATGTTCGTTAGGAGGTACCGGTTACCGGAGTAAACCGCATGGCGTGGGTCGCGTCGAGATACACCCGCCCATTGGACTCTTGCGGCCAGTACACCTGTGCTGCTGCCTCCACAGGTTCCGGACTGGCCAGAATCGGGATGAAGCCCAGGGCCTCCGCCTGCCGGATAATTCCACGAAGGTTGCTGCGGTCCATACTGGAGGCCTCATCCAAGAAAAAAGGAACGCGGCAATCGGTACACCTGCCAAACAGGCGATGAAGCAACAGCAAGTTGATCAGCACCTTGAGGGTGATACTCGTCCCATTGGACTGCAGCGTATCGATGTCGTTATACGACTTTAGCTGGTCATCAGCCTGCCGCACGGAAATCTCAATGGCGAAGAGCTCTTCCAGGTAAATGGTCGGATGCTTAGCCAAGAGGTTGCTTACCTTGTCGAGCATTTCTTCTCGTTTGGAGGGATCGGAAAAGAGGGGGTGCTCTTCATCCTCAACCACATTCTTGAGCAAATGGACCATCTGCTGCCGCTTCTTCACGTTTAACCGCTGTTCTTTAAGATCGGACACCTGCACGTTGGCAAGCATGCGGTTCAATTCCTGCACAAACCCTTCGAGCTTATCCAGGTCTTTCAGCAGGTTACCGAAGGCTCTGGCAAGAACACTAACGAGCGTACGCCACATTTCCTGAAGCGCCTGCTTCTGTTCCTCGAGACCCGCGAGATCGTCCTGTAGGCTCTTTAGGGCATCGGCCGGGCCTCCACTACCCGCCCGGCCATAGGTGGCCTTGTCAAGTATGTACAGATTACCCTGTATTTTCTGATTCAGGTCGTCGATTTTGCTCCTGCGCTGTTTGAACTCCTTCACAAGCTCTACCGTCGATCGATCTGTGGATAGAGGGTCTGCAGACTCTCCATCTGGTAGTGCATCCACAGCTCTCACGCTATCGCTCAACTCCTTGATTTGGTTCTGGATGTCCGTCACAGCTCGGCCTCCCTTACGTTGCTCAGTTTTTAATTCCTCAACAGCTTCCTCGACCTCATCCAGCGCCTGGCGCAGGCGATCAACAGCAGCTACTGCTGCCCCGTATCGCTCCTTTAAATCAGCCTCTTCAGTTAGTTTTTCACGGTATAGCCCGTACGCTTTTAGCCGATCACGCGCCTGATCACGCCTGTCCTGCAACACCTCGACCCTTTGCTTGTGCGCCTCTACGTCTTTAGCTCTCTTAATCTTAGATTCGAGGATACGAAGCGCCTGCTGCATCGCTTGTAGCCTGGCTTGGCGCGCTTCCTTGTCCAGCAGGTCCTCATGTGATTTTTGCTCTACAATGCCTAAGGGCAACCGGACGCCAAACGCTTCGAGTTGCTCCGTTCTCGTCCGCTCCTCCAGGATTCGCAGGGACTGCACGAGGCGCTCACGGTCGGTTACCTCAGCCCCGTCTTGATCCAGGCGAACATCAAGCAGCGCTGGGTTCAGCACCGTAAATATTCGGTCCAGTTCGTCTGCAGCGAATGTTTGCGAGAGATAGGCTCCTGCAAGTTGATCAAAGGCTTCAATCCGCCTTTGTAGGCTCTGGATCTCATTGTGGAGCTTGCGGTGCGCCTTCTGTAATTCGCTGAGGGGTTTCTGACTGGCTTCGAAGTGCTGTTGCCGCTCCTGGCGCAGTTCTTCTTCATGGCGGGCAACCTCCACCTCTATGTCGGCCGCGGATATGCCCGAAAATTTCCCCCGCAAGGCTTCGATCTCACGAAATACAGCCTTCAGCTCCCCAATCTCTTGGTTGCGGGACGCTTCTTCTGACTGTAGCTGCTTTTTCTGTTGTGCGAGCTCAGACAGTTGCTTTTCAATTTCTTTCTGCCGCTCCTGCAGCGCCGTCTCATTTTGTTCAAGTTCACGCGTCTCACGAGCATAGGCGCCGGCAATCCAGCCCCGCATAGGGGCCAGCTCGTTCTCTACTGCTTCGACCTCTGTAACAAGCGCCAGCGTGTCCTCAATAAGCGGCCGGTGCTGTTCGATGCGGTCCACGCCTTTTGCCAGACGCCGGATGCGCTCGACCTGCTCGTCATAGTCGCTGAGACTGATTTCTTGCTGGACGAAATGCGCTTGGTATATGTCGATGAGTAAGGCTTTCAGCTCATGCTGCCGTAGCCGGGACAACCGAAGCAAATTCCCGAACACTGTTTTGAACTGCCCATAGCCGTCCGATTGACGCGTGGGGACAAGCCGCAACGCGATGTCCTTATCATCCCCGTGCCCCGTTAGTGCGACCCGTAAATCTTTGGGCTCAAGAGATCGATATCCCTTCACAGCCAGTCGCCCCTTTACTTCGTCTGCTGTACGCACGGTGCCGTTCTCGTCAAGGTAATCGGAGCGATCGTACGTACCAGTATAAACAAAGCGCTCATACCGGTACTGCTGGGCAACGCCGAGGCCGCGGAGCCCCACCACTTTGGTACCCTCTGGGGTGCTGCACTCGAAGAGCACAAAACTGTGCAGCTGAGGGAAATAGTACTTAAGGGACTCCCTCAGACTCCACCCGCCAAAGTGCATCTGCTGCTGGTGGTCGATATACAAAAACTGCAGGGCATTGACGAGGGTGGTTTTCCCCACGTTGTTTGGCCCAACCAGGTGTACGGACTCGGTCAGGTCAATTTCGGCGTAATCATATTTGCCCGCGCATATGAGCACGAGTCTTTTCGGGCCAATCATAGCACACCTCCAGCCGTAGGGCCATCACTTTGCTCCAGGCAGAGGTCGAGAAACCGGTAGACGGGCGGCCTAAACCGAAAGCTGTCGTCAGCCTCCCGCACGGCAAACCCCAGGCGCTGCAGTGTATTAATCACGCGGAGCAGGTCGTCGTCCGTTTCCACCCCTACGGATTTCATATACTGAGCGTACCTATCCCGCCTCAGGTGCGGGAGCGAATCAGGCACAAATGCCTCTTCCAGAAGCCGTTTTTCGATCTCGACG
>Ga0207421_10008996_pt1 | contig 10182 bp, 6 predicted proteins | sample SodLakKL_010_SED_4_FD_187542 | JGI IMG/M metagenome (GOLD analysis project Ga0207421, IMG submission 187542) | Alkaline sediment microbial communities from Lake Tanatar, Kulunda Steppe, Russia - 8KL_010_SED (SPAdes) (version 2) | ecosystem: Environmental > Aquatic > Non-marine Saline and...
TTCAAACGCGGACGTACACAGGCTGCACGATCCGCAGGACGAGTCATCCTACCGTTCGGTTCAGAACTACACGGACAATGTAATCAACGTCTGCCTGGAGTCGACCTACCGTTTTATGGATGTTGTGATTGAAGAGCTGATTGAGATGCACAGGGAGGCAGATGCACCACTTAATGTGATCCATATGGGGGGTGATGAAGTGCCCATGGGAGCATGGACAGATTCTCCGGCCTGCAAAGAGCTGATGGAACAGGAGCAAATTAAAAATGTACGCGATCTGCAATCTTACTTCTTCGAGCGACTGATCCGCAAACTGGAGCCGCACGGAATTGTGATGGCCGGATGGGAGGAGATCGCTTTCCGCGAAGGAGAAGAGGAAGGCATGACGATCAACCCTGACTTTGCCGGATCGGCAATCCCATACGTATGGTCAAATATTTGGGGTGGAGGAACTGAAGACCGCGCCTATGCGCTGGCCAACAGCGGATATGAGGTTGTGATATCGCACGCATCCAATTTCTATTTCGACCTGGCCTACGACAAGCACTGGCAGGAGCCCGGATTCTACTGGGCCGCCATGCTCACCACTGAGGCACCGTTTTCTTTTGCACCTTTCAATCTCTTTATGAATTCTCAGGACAACAATTACGGAAATCCTCTTGCTGAAGATCACTTTGAAGAGATGGAAAGCCTGGAGAAAAATGCCCGTAATAATATTCTCGGGCTTCAGGGTCAGCTCTGGACAGAGACAGTAAACGAGCCGGGACGGATGGAGTATATGATTCTGCCCCGTTTGCTGGGCCTTGCCGAGCGCGCCTGGGCGGGTCAGCCGAAATGGGGTAATCTCCGTAACCGTGAAGAGTTCGAGCAAGAACGCCTGGTTGCATGGAATGAGTTTGCCAATCGACTCGGCAGCGTTGAGTTGCCCCGCCTAGACCGTCTTTACGAAGAGGTCAACTACCGCATACCGCCACCGGGAGCTGTGATTCGTGACGCGTCTCTTCATGCAAACATCTCACTGCCCGGGACAATTATAAGGTATACCCTGGATGGCAGCGAACCGACCGTAAACTCTCCGGTATACAGTGACCCTGTGGAGCTGAATGGGGATGAAACTGTGCGCCTTGCCGGCTTCAGCAGTTCCGGCAGGTCAGGCCGATCAGTTCTTGTAGATTAGTTGTACGACAAAAAAAGGAGCACTTTATCAGCCAAACTCACGGCCACCATGGGCTCCTTCGGGCCGAACACGTTCATTATGATCCACTGCAATACGAACATATGTTTCCTGAACATCCTCTTTAATTTCCTCCCAGTTTTCATCAGCTGTTCTTTCAGCTTCATTGATTAACTGGTTAAGTTCAAGTTGATCATTTTGCACCTGATCATAGGCTTCCATCTCATCAGCTTCAGCCCGTTCTTCAAGTTCATCAATAAGATCACTCAAAAGCTCCCGCATATTTTCAATCAATTCTTCACGATCGTCTACTACATTCACTTCATGCCCTTCCGCAATGCCGGGCGCCGCTTCATCGCCTCTTCCTTCTTCGTGTCGCCTAAACTCCTCACCCTCCTCAATTTGTTCCTCCTCAACTTGATCCGCTCTTTCTGTTCGCGGCATTTCATCTTCGCATTGCATTAAGAAAACAGCCCCCAGAAAGCACAGTACGGCAACCCAGCTAAACCTTAGTTTATTCATTACTCCTCTGATTTTTTTATATGACTTTCACTCCTTGATGAATACATTAATTTCTAAAATTCTAATCCCTAACTCGTTACAACTATTCAGATATTATTTAAAAATATCTCATATTATTTAAAGGGCTTTAGCTACTTTTTAACTTTACTAACTGTCTTGCATTCTATGTAATCATAAATAAAATTGCTCCATGAAAACTACGTCATTCACTTTTACTGACCCATCACAAAACCGACTATTTGGCCGGAAATGGATGCCGGATGATGAAAAACCCATTGCAATCATTCAGATCATCCATGGGATTGCGGAGCACTGTAACCGGTATCAGCGTTTTGCTGAATTACTTACCAAACATGGGTATGGAGTGATATCCTATGATCATCGGGGCCACGGAGAGACAGATCCCGATCAGCTTGGATACATCCCGGATGAAGATGCTTTTCATCGCATGACCAAAAATATTCTCGACTTCACAAACAGGGTAAAACAAGAGTTCCCAAATCAGCCGAGAATACTATTTGGCCACAGTATGGGATCGTTTCTCACCCAGCGGTACATGCAGCTTTTTGATGATCAGCCCAATGGAATTATTTATTCGGGAAGCAATGGCAAGCCGCCAAAATTACTTGGAGCCGGTATTGCCCTGTCATCTGTAATCGCGAAGCTCAACGGGCCTGAATCAAAAAGTCAGTTGATACATGACTTAACATTTAAACCCTATAATTCGGCGTTCAAGCCAAACAGAACCCAATATGACTGGCTTTCCCGAGATGAAAAAGAAATAGATGCATATATTAATGATCCTTTTTGCGGGTTTCTCCCAAGCGTTTCTTTTTATAAATACTTTTTTAAGGGGTTGAAAGCACTGCATAACCATAAGCCATTTGCAGATCATGCCTTAACCATTCCTATACTTCTGGTGGCCGGAGATAAAGACCCAATTTCTGACATGGGAAAAGGAATCAAAAACCTTGAGCAGGCTTTAAAAAAATCCGGAGTTTCTGACCTGACAGTAAAACTGTATGAAGGAGCACGTCACGAATTACTTAGTGAAATCAACCGGGTTGAAGTAATGAATGATATTAAAGTTTGGATTGAACGTGTTTTAGATAAATGAGTTTTTACTCAACGTTAAAGCCTGTTTTGCCCTCACATAGAAATTTAAAATTAGTTACTATATAGAAGCATTAATACTTAATAAAGTACATCCAAATTGCTCATGAAATGGATTCATCAGAATGTGAAGTATCTTAGGGAAAACCAGCTCCAGGTCAGTGAGCCGGATAAAGAGATGGATAGAGCGTTGGAAAGCATAAAAAGTTTCAAGCCTATCGGAAATCAATTTGTCTATGCTGCAAGTTATTTTACGGAAGATCTTTCCCTGGCTTACATATCAGCCGGTGTGAAAAACGTTTTGGGGTACGAGCCTGAAGAGATCAAAAAACTTTCATTTTTCTATGAACGTATTCACCCGGATGACCTTGAATCGGTTAAGAAACTAACGGCTGATGCAATCGATGTCCTGTCAGGTAAATCCGGAATTAACCTGTTTGACCATGTTTTTCATCTCACCTATCGCATGAAGCATAAAAATGGAAGCTATTTGCATGTACAGCGGCAAACCGGGTTACTCACCAGAGATGCCAACCACAATATGCTCACATCATTTGGTATTTATACAGATGTAACTCATCTCACCAATAGCAATGAAGTACAAGCTATGATGAGCGGGCCGGAAATTTCCGGGTTTAATTTTGGAGCACCGGAATCTAACTCCAAACCCAATTTCACCAAGCGCGAAAGAGAGATCATCGATGAACTGGCCACGGGGTTAAACAGCGAAGAAATTGCGAATAAACTATTTATAGCAAAAGATACAGTGAATACTCACAGACGAAACATGCTTCGGAAAGCCGGTGTTAGCAACAGCGCCAGCCTGATAGCATACGTATTTAAGAATGGCTTTTAATTACCCTTCGAATCAATAAAAGACATGTACTCGGCAAGCAAACTATTTACAGCCTCAGGGGCTTCAAGCTGAACAGTGTGACCTGCTGCCGGAACAACATGGAGTTTATTTTGCCACCCCGTTGATTCGGCAATCTTTTTCACGTAACCGGGATGAATCAATTCATCCTTCTCTCCCAAAACCAATGCCGGGGAAACCCCAATATTTCCAAGCTCATCTAATTCATCCTTAAAATCACCGGATGCAACCGATTGCCCCAAAGTGCTTCTGAGTGATGAGTCTGTTTTTCGTACGGCTTCTTTGATCATCTTTGCAGTCTTAGATGAACCGTTATGCATGGAGTTCGCAAGAACTTCCAACTCATCTTCATCCAATTCATCTTTAAATAACAAACCCATCGCAGGGTGATCGTTAAATGGAGGCACGGACATTTCGGTTGTTGTAAGTGGCGGCGTACCTATCAAAAAGAATCCCTTTACATTCTGAATTTTTGAAGCAGCCTGAATACAGAGGTGTCCACCCAGCGAATGCCCTGCTAAAACAATCTCTTCATCAATTACTTTTTTGGCAAATTCACTTAAAAAATCAGCCATCCCCTTGAGGGAAAACATGGAAGCATCAGACCCACTATTTGCCTTAGAATCTCCGTGACCGGGCAAGTCCACCGCTATCAGTCTGTATCCATCAAACCGATCAGATTCAAGTTGTGGTAAAAACGTTTCTTTCGACAACGAGTTACCATGCACCATTAGAATGGTTGTTTCGGCACCTTCGGATGACCTTTCTAAATATGAGGCGTTACATAACGAGAGTTTAACAGAGTCTTTTTTGAGCATAATATTAATATTTAAGTAAACCGAGTCACATAAATCTAATGTAATAAGGAAAACTTAAAAAATCTGACCGGCAGTTAAAGCGTTCACCTATCCATTAAAGCCCGCTTGAAATGGCACACAGAAGGAGAGTGGAGCAATTCCGTATCTTTGGTTCTGTTCCTGAAGATTGAGAAGATGAAACTTAAGCCTTAAAACAAAAAAGACCCGTGAGGTTTTAAAAAACCTCACGGGTCTGATTCCTTCTAGCAGTAAATACCGTTTTAGTTTGCATTTAGAGATTCAAAAGTCCCCTACTTCACAAGGAGGGGTTATTTTTTGAACGCGCCAGCGAGATCTCTATCCGCTATCATCGTTAGGAGATTGCGGATCGGGGGCCGCAATGACGTTTGTAAATAAAAAGACCCGTCCGGTTTTAAAAAACCTCATGGGTCTGATTCCTTCTAGCAGTAAATATCCATAAAAATACTCTGTGCTTAATACTGTAGGATCACAAGTCAAGTCGCCTGACCCAAGTTGTCTGCATTAAACTGATTCAGGATTAGTCAAGTACAGCGGATCAGTCATCCGTACTACGTTGAGTAAAACGTCTTAATCAGACAAAATAACACAGAGCCAAAAAAAGACCCGTCCGGTTTTAAAAAACCGAACGGGTCTGATTCTTTTTTAGCAATAAATACCGTTACTAGTTTGCATCAGCACTACGCTGGTCTACCTTCTCACGGTATTTTTCGTAAAGCTGACGATGGGCATCCATCATATCAATTTTCCGCCCTTCTATATACCCCTGCTCTACCTGAGTGCTATACTCCATCGGGTTACCCGTGGTGATTAGCAGCGTAGCATCTTTGCCAACCTCAAGTGATCCTACACGGTCGTCAAAACCGAGAATTTGAGCGGGTGACAGCGTAACGGATCGCAGCGCTTCTTCTACATCTAAACCGAATGCAGCAGATGCTCCCGCTTCCCATGGCAGACGATATGCGTACGGGGCACTTGAGCCGCCTGCTATTGCAAATGCAACTCCTGCATCATATAACTTGGCGGGTAAACTGTATCGGGAATCATAGCCTTCCCAGTCACGACTTGGTGATGTTAATACCTGAGTGATAATTACAGGAATTTCTTTTCGCTGAAGATGTCCGGACACGAGATGGGAATCACGGCCACCGAGAATAACCAGCTTTAGATCCTCCTCTTCTGCCCAGGTAATCGCATCCTGAATCTGACGCAGATCATTAGCACTTACAACAACCGGACGTTCTCTTTCAAAAACGGGAATCATTGATTCCAGCTTTGAGTCGAGATCCACTCTGCTCATACTGCCGTCTTGCACAGCTCCACGCACATTTTTATAAGCGCGGGCTTTATCAAACTCATCACGCATCATTTGCAGTGCATCCTCATATGCATCTTCATCTGCGGTTGGTGGCCAGTTTATTAAAAGGCCTGTTCCAGATTTGATCAGCATATTTTCATGGCTCCATCCATCCAGCATAATTGCAGAAGACTGACCAGAAACAAGTCCGCCCATAGGCGACGAAACAGCTACTAATACTCCGGCTGATCGTGCCGTCCCGATGTGCCGGCTCTCAGGATTGATAGCTTCTTCCGGCCGCACATTCGGGTTAAACGCTCCCTGCTCATTCAAATCAACCGTCATTCCAACGGCTCCGATTTCATAGAGTCCCATTTGACTGTATGCGTCAATGAGTCCCGGATAGATCTCCTTTCCCGAAACATCCACTTCTTCCGCGCCGGCTGGGATAGAAACATTTGTCCCTATTGCAGTAATCACTCCATTCTCAAAAACAATGGTTCCATTTTCGATCACACCGTCAGAAACCGTGTAGATGGTTCCTCCAACAAGTGCTATCGGTCCATTCTGCTGTGGGGCCGGTGTCTGAGCATTTACCTCAGGAGTAGCTGTAAAACAGAATAGTAATAACACTGTGATTATTGATGTCCATCTGACCGTTAACTTGTCGTAACAAGAGTCTTCTTTATGTATGTTCATCTGATTTAATTTTTTATTCATAGCTGAGTCCCTTTTTGCGAATTGATTCAGTTGATTTCTCATTATTTATCCTCCAATATCAGTTGAATAAGTCGAGATCGCTCCTGATCTACTTCTCGCCGTTTCTCAGCATCCTCGTCCAGATCGAAATATTTTCTACCATCAATCCAGGTCTGTTCGGCTTTCGTTAGTGTTGATAGCGGATCGCCATTCCATATCACGAAATCAGCGTCTTTCCCATTTTCCAGTGAGCCAACACTCGAATCAATTCCCAGAATTTTTGCCGTGTTGATGGTAACCATCGCCAATGCTTCTTCAGGATCAACACCCGCTCTTACCATCTTGGCAGCTTCCCAGTTCATTCTGGCTGCAATCTGACTATTATCAGAGTGCAGGGATGTAAGAACACCTGCTTCACTCAATAATCGTGCGTTGAACAGAGTTGCGTCGTATGCCTCAATTTTAAAGGATGACCAATCAGACCATACCACAGCCCCTACTCCGCTTTCAGCAAGTTCAGGTGCTACTTTATAGGCTTCAACTCCGTGGTGAAATGCTTTGATAGAGAAATCAAACTCTTCAGCCAGTCGTGTCAGCATCAGGATTTCATCCTGACGATAACTGTGAGATTGAATCAGAATATCTTCATTCAAAATATCTACCAGTGCTTCAAGTCGCAGATCTTTTCTTGGTGGAATTCCTTCGCCGTTACGTTCCCACTCAGCCCATTTTGCTTCATAATCTCTGGCATTTCTGAAGCGGTCGGCTATAATTTCCCTGGTTCCCATACGGGTTTCAGGATATCGATCCGTTCCAACTCGTTTAGGATTTTCTCCCAGTGCAAATTTCACTGTCCGCGGAGCTCCTTCAAACTTCAGTCCATCTGATAAAGCACCCCAGCGCATTTTCACATGCTGATTTTGCCCACCAATAGGATTGGCTGATCCGTGCATTACGTGAGCAGTAGTTAACCCACCGGCCAGCTGTCGGTACATCCAGATGTTGTTGATGTTAAGAACATCCCCCAATCGTACTTCCGGCACTATAGCTCCACCAATCTCATTCACGCCGTCAGATCCGGAGTGAAGGTGGGCATCAATCAAACCGGGAGTTATATGCTTCCCGTCTGCATCGATAATTTCTGCACCGGACGGAGCCGATATATTTTGACCCACCTGAGCAACCTTACCGTTTTCTACCAGAAGATCCGCACCTTCTAATTTACCCTCAGGCCCCATCGTCCAAATAGTTGCATTTCTTACGAGTACGTATTCGGGTTGAACTGGCTCAGCCTCGCGTCCATACTCCATATTCGGTCGAAGATTTACAAGCTGCAGTTCCCTGGGCGTTAATTCCGGAGATTCTTTCACTTCTTCTTCATAGGCAGCCGTCTTTTCAGCCATCCATTCGGTTCGATCATGCCCGGGAGTTTCTGCCCATCCATTAAGTTCGTCACCTGAATAAGATGCTGAAAGACGAATAGTACCTTCTATTCCCAGTTCTTCACCCGGCAAGTCTGCACGAAATCTACGAGCCTGATCTCGAAGTGAAACTGAGCTAAACTCAATCTCTTCGCCGTCAATTGTCATGCTGCCCTTTAATTGGCCAGCAGTTCCTTCAATGCTGATGTCGCCATCAAGGCTCCCGTTTTGGGTTTGTACAGCCCATGTTCCGCGAATATCAACGGCAGGTTCAGATTCTACGCGATGTCGTTCGCCTTCAACCCAGACGTCCAGTATTCGTGAGTCTGTTTCGAACAGGTCTCCGTTTGCTATAATTATATTTGCTTTTTTTCCACTTTGGATTGATCCATGTGTTTGACTAATTCCCAAAAGATTTGCCGGGTTAATAGTAAGTGCAGCCAAAGCAGTTTCTCTGTCAAGACCTGCATGCACAGCTTTGCGCAAATTTGGCAAAACATGACTCAAATCGTCCAGTCCATCGGTTGTAAAAGAAAAACTCAAACCTGCTGAAGCAACCTGAGCTGCATTTTCAGGTGCCAGATACCAGTGCCTCAGTGTTGATAGATCTTCATTCAATGCACTTTCCGGGGTATTAACATCCGGTTTTTCGGGGAAGGCAAGAGGTAATATTAATGGAGTCTGTGCTGATGATAATACATCAAGCAATCTGTATTCATGCCCACTGCCGCGTACCCAAGGCTGAATAGTAAACTCTTCTGCAAACCGTAAGCTTCTCAAAACCTCTTCATCACTAGATGCTTCAAATAAAAGGGGTTGATCTCCTTTTACCGCATATCCCAGTGCTTTTAGTGCGGAGTTTGATTCCGGTCGCTCAAACCCTTCAGGGTTTGATTGATACGCTGCCTGAGCTCGTTCATACCAGTCGGCATCATATAATGTTTGACGTATGAGTGCTATGGTTCCAATTTGTGATGTAGGATAGCTAAACCCAAATTCATTGCTACGCTGTAATGATACAGACTGTGCAACTCCGGGTTGAATTACCCGATCAGCTACCGGTCCATCACCCAAACTCATCACGGCCGTTTCTCCACGGAATATCCCTAAAGTAGGCACGGACATCGCTGCTCCAAATCCTTGTGCACGGAGTTTGTCGCGTCCGTCTTCCTCCGATTTGTACTCACTTTCTGCTTTTAGTTGTGAGCGAATTTGCTGATTCCAGGAAACATCACCCCTGTCGATTTCTTCCCTTGGCTCCTGCATTCCCACTCGGGCATGAGCATCAATAAAACCGGGATAGATTGTTTTCCCTTCCATATCCCAAACACGTGCGCCTTCAGGAATACTGATTCCGGATCCCACATTTTGGATGACTCCGTTATGTATAATCAGTGTTCCGTTTTCAATCACTTCACCCGGGGCTGTTACGATCGTTGCATTTGTCAATGCATGAAAGGACGGTGAATTGCTTTCTATCCCGACCGTTTGACCGGTTTGCCCGCAGGCAACCATTGGGAGAGCCAGAAACAACAATAACAGAGCTGTTCCCCATTTAAAATTGCAGAGTAGATTCTCTTTACATCTTATGTACCTGTTCTTCATATTTATCAGTCTTGGTTGATGGTTAACATCGCAGAACTCTTATATCATTTTTTTCGCCGCACTTATTTAGAACGGACGTATCAATCAAAGAAAATACTATATCAAAGTCAGCTTTAAAGCTAAAAAATGTAAATCACCTAAATCCTATCCTCTTTTCTTAAGGGTGTGTTGCAGAAGATTAAAATTATGAGTAATTTAGTTCAATATTAAAGTATTTAACACCAAAATTAATTATCCCTTTATTATGAGTACTGAAACCTTAGCAAAATGGACAATCGACCCTGCACACTCTGAAATCACATTCAAGGTGAAGCATTTGGTAATCTCAACTGTAACCGGGAAATTCAATTCCTTTGATGCATCTATCGAATCTGAGAATGACGATTTTGAAGACGCAACTATCTCCTTCGAAGCGGATATTAATAGTATTGACACAGGAAATGAAGACCGGGACAATCACCTGAAGTCAGATGATTTCTTCAACGCCGAAGAGCACCCTAAACTTTCCTTTAAATCTACATCATTCAAGAAAATTAATGATGGGGAATATAAACTCATTGGAGATTTGACCCTTCGCGGAAACACAAAAACGGTAGAGCTGGATGCTGAATATGGCGGAACCGTTCAAGACCCTTACGGAA
>Ga0207421_10008997_pt1 | contig 10181 bp, 5 predicted proteins | sample SodLakKL_010_SED_4_FD_187542 | JGI IMG/M metagenome (GOLD analysis project Ga0207421, IMG submission 187542) | Alkaline sediment microbial communities from Lake Tanatar, Kulunda Steppe, Russia - 8KL_010_SED (SPAdes) (version 2) | ecosystem: Environmental > Aquatic > Non-marine Saline and...
CTGCCGTGGGGAGATCGAAAGCAAGTATCCCGGCCGTTATGTGTTCACCGCCAAGAAAATGGGTGCACAAACGGCAGAAGCCAATATCAATGCGGGCATAGCAGCTGCCACACAGATTGTAAACTACCTGGAGAAGGGCGACACCACTTTCCAGGTCAATAAATAATCAATGATTGCGATGCGCCGGGCACCATTCGTGAGGTCCGGCGCTTATTTACCGCAGATGGTGATGCAGGCCCACAGGGTTTTAAACTGTAGTTCGATTGCCTCTAATGAAACCGGGTTTTAAGGCCAGGAGGCAACGCGCGCCTTTTCTCATAAGCTGACCTGTCAAGCTGCAAAAGCCCAGGTTTTGCTGAACAATGCGGATAGCAAAGCATAAAGCATATGGCCACCCTTCAAGATGGACTGGCCTCACGAGTTGATCCAATAGCAAGTTAAACCAAATAATTGAATTGAGCAATGGCAATACTGAAACCATTCAGGGGTTACCGCCCCCCAAAAGAGATTGTAAAACAACTGGCCTCCAGGCCGTATGATGTATTAAACAGTGAAGAGGCCCGTGAGGAAGCAGGGGATAACCCCTATTCTTTTTTGCGTGTCGTGAAACCGGAGATCGAATTGCCGGAAGGTACCGACCTGTATTCGCAACAGGTATATGACAAAGCCGTCGAAAATTTCCGTAAGTTCATTGACAAGGGGTACCTGGTCCGTGATGAGCAACCCAACTATTATGTGTATGCACAAACCTGGCGCAATAAAACACAATATGGCATCGTAGGCTGCGCCGGCGTGGAGGATTATCTCAATGACCGCATCAAAAAGCACGAGCTGACTCGGCCCGATAAGGAAGAAGACCGGATGAAACATGTGCGCCATACCAATGCCAACGCGGAGCCTGTATTTTTTACCTATCCCAAAAAGGAAGAGATCGACCGCATTGTTGCAGAAACAGTGAAAGCACCAGCGGTTTATGACTTCATCGCAGATGATGGTTTTGGGCATCATTTCTGGCTGGTTGATGACGATCAGCTCATTGAAAAGCTGGAGCAATACTTTGCGGAGGTGCCTGCATTTTATGTGGCCGATGGCCACCACAGAACTGCTGCCGCCGCCCTGGTGGGCAAGGAGAAGAAGGAAAACAACCCCGGGCATAAAGGGGATGAGCCTTACAACTTCTTTATGGCCGTACTGTTCCCGGATGACCAGCTGACCATCATCGACTACAACCGGGTGGTGAAAGACCTCAACGGGCTGAGCAAGGACGAGTTTATTGATAAACTTAGTGCCGACTTTGACATTGAAAACAAGGGAAGCGAAGCCTATAAGCCCAATGCGTTGCACGTGATGAGTATGTACCTCGAAGGGGAATGGTATGCCTTGAAAGCCAAGACGCACACCTACGACGACAATGACCCGATTGGCGTGCTGGATGTAACCATCCTTTCAAAATCCGTGCTCGAGCCCTTGCTGGGCATTAAGAATCTGCGTACCGACAAGCGCATTGACTTCGTGGGTGGCATTCGCGGTTTGAAAGAATTAAAACGCCGCGTGGACAGTGGCGAAATGCAGGTCGCATTTGCCCTGTACCCGGTGACCATGAAACAGCTCATGGATATTGCCGACACCGGAAACATCATGCCACCGAAAACCACCTGGTTTGAACCCAAGCTGCGCAGCGGATTGGTTGTCAATACACTGGACTAGTGTCGTGTCGACACCTTTTTGGTGAGTGATGCATGGCGGGTTATCGCATGCTGCAACCCAAAACTTTGCATAAAAAGTTTGGGAATCCAATTTTTTTCATAACTTTGCAGTCCTGAAAAAGGGATTCAACAAATAAAAAGATCATTGCCGGGAATGCTGAGGCTTCCCGGCATGGCAAAGCAAATAAAAAATCAGAAAGATGAAGAAAGATATCCACCCCAAGAATTATCGTTATGTTGTCTTCAAGGACATGTCCAACGATTATAGTTTTCTTACCAGGTCAACAGCTGAAAGCAAGGATACTGTAAAATGGGAAGATGGCAAAGAGTACCCCCTGGTAAAATTGGAAATTTCACATACTTCCCATCCTTTCTATACCGGTAAGCAACAACTGGTGGATACGGCAGGACGTGTGGATAAGTTCAGGACCAAATACAAAAAACATCTGAATAAAGAGCAAAAAGCGCAATAAGAGTTTTCTCTTAAAAATGCAAAAAGCCCTTTCCCGAGGGCTTTTTTTGTTTATATTTACCCCCACGGGGCGTCTCCGGTCGCCTGGTTTCTATAAAGTTAAGATTTATCAGGACGATATTTGCACCGGCAGCTTGTGTATCGGAAAAACTTGCCATGGTGAGCCGACCAGGCGCTTGTTTGTAATCCGCAGACTATATATTCATCTAAGTCCTATCACTATGAACTACATTCTTTTTGGCGCCAAAGCCCGCGACCATTTGCTCCCTTTTACCTTTTTGCGACCAATTGCTGATATTCGCGTGGGGATACTGACCATCCGGGAAAAATGGGAAGCCTGGCTGGGAAAAGAAACCTCTTCCCTTACCGAACCGTATCTTGCTGAGAAGTACCCAATGGTGAAAGAGGACGATAACATACTGATCAATGCCAGTGTGATGCCCGATGCCACGCTGATTGAGGAAATTGCTGAGCTGGAACCCAACCAGACGCTGGTATCGGGTGAGGTGCTTATTGCACACCGTGTACCGGCCCATGACATTGCCAACATGGACACGGAGATCCTGGATGATGTGGAACCCAGGCATACACGAAGCAATATCCGGAAGCTGGACAGGCTATGGGACATCATTGTACTGAACCCGGGTGAGATTCATTCAGATTATGCGCTGATTACAAAAGGCAGGGAAAGCCAGTCATTGCCAGCACATGTGCAGGTCATGAACCCGGAACATGCTTTCATGGAGGAGGGTGCACAGGTGGATCTCGCCATCATCAATGCCTCCGAAGGTCCGGTGTATATCGGTAAAGATGCGCGGATTATGGATGGTGCCATCGTGAAGGGACCTGCCGGGATCGGTGAAGGGTCGACCGTTCGCATGGGTGCAAAAATTTACGGTGGCAGCGCCATCGGGCCACACTCCAAGGTAGGTGGTGAGATGGAAGCATCCGTGATTTTTGGTTACAGCAACAAAGCGCATGATGGTTTCCTGGGCCACAGCGTCGTTGGTGAATGGTGCAACATTGGTGCGGATACCAACACCAGCAACCTCAAAATCAATTATGACCAAATCCGCTTATGGGATTATGCCGAAGAAAGCTTTGTGCCCACAGGACAGACCTTTTGTGGTACCTTCATGGGTGATCACACCAAATGTGGCATCAACACCATGTTCAATACCGGCACGGTCATTGGCGTCAGTTCACAGATTTTTGGCTCAGGCTTCATGAGAAACTTCATCCCATCCTTTTCCTGGGGAAGTGTGTCGGGCTTGACCGTGGTCGACTTTGCAAAGGCTGTGGATGTGGCAAAAAGAATGCATGCCAGGAGAAACAAAGCCTTCACAGAAATCGACATCGAGATTTTCAGGCAGGTGTATGAACATACCCTCGGTTACCGCAAAATTCTTTAAGGCCTTGCCTGCCTGTGACCAACCGTTTACCACCTGTTGTCACTTGTCGTGTGGAAAGTCTTTGGCCGTCTGTGGATCCACTTCCTTTTTATGTAACGAAGCTTTTTTCTGCCAGACCTGTTTCGTGGCACGTTCGTTGCGGTAATTCAGGTGCCGTGTTGCTGCATTTCCCTGCTTGCCAGTTGAAAACGCATAGTCTCCTGGCTTGCAACCCTTGCAAAGGAATAGCGCAATGCGCATGTGTATGCTGGCTGCCGACATTATGGCTGCCGCAAAATTTTTTTTATGACAATTTGACGTAGTATATGAGAGACTTATTTGATAACGACCTAATGCCTTCAAGGGACGACATGGATGCCGACAGCGAATTCATTCCGCTATTGTCTACAGAAGAAGAACAACAGATGGCAATGGAAGAAATTCCTGAAGAGCTTGCCATACTGCCTTTGAAAAACACCGTGCTGTTTCCCGGCGTGGTGATCCCGATCACCGTGAGCCGTGATAAATCCATCAAACTGGTGCGTGAAGTGTATAAGGGATCACGTATCATCGGTGCGGTATCGCAAAAGGATGCAGAAGTGGAAGATCCGGATTATAAGGACCTTAACGCCATCGGAACTGCAGCACAGATCATCAAGATCCTGCAAATGCCTGATGGCAACACGACCGTGATCATCCAGGGAAAAAAAAGAATTGAGCTCGAAGAAATGACCCGAGATGAACCTTATTTCATGGCGCGGGTAAAGACCTTCGAGTCCCCAGATAAGCCCCGGAATGATGAAAAGTTCAAGGCCCTGATTTCTACGATCAAGGACATGGCCATCCAGATTGTGAAATTGTCACCCAATGTGCCAAGTGAAGCCGCCTTTGCGCTCAAAAACATTGAGAGCCCTGTTTTTTTGGTCAACTTCATCTCATCCAACCTCAATATCGAGGTAGATGAAAAACAAAAGTTGCTGGAAATTCCGGATGTGGACACCCGTGCAAACACCGTGCTCAAACACCTGAAGCGTGAGATGCAGGTGGCCGAACTCAAAAACCAGATCCAAAGCAAGGTAAAGGTTGACATTGACAAGCAGCAACGTGACTATATCCTTGGACAGCAGCTAAAAACGATCCAGGAGGAGCTTGGAGGCAATCCGCATGAGGAGCAGATCAATGAGCTTAAGGCAAAGGCTTCAAAGAAGAACTGGTCCGAGCAGGTGGGTGAGTTGTTTGAGAAGGAACTGGCAAGGCTTCAGCGCATGAACCCGGCGGCCATGGAGTATACCGTGCACATGAACTACCTGGAGACCATGGTGGAACTGCCCTGGAATGAATATACCCCGGATAATTTTGACCTGAAGAAGGCGCAGCGCATACTTGACCGTGACCATTACGGATTGGAAAAGATCAAGGAAAGGATCCTTGAGTACCTTGCCGTGCTCAAGCTCAAAGGCGACATGAAGTCACCAATCCTTTGCTTTGTGGGACCTCCCGGAGTGGGTAAAACATCATTGGGAAGATCCATCGCCCATGCCATCGGTCGCAAATACATCAGGATGTCATTGGGTGGCTTGCGCGATGAAGCTGAAATCCGCGGTCACCGTAAGACCTATGTGGGCGCCATGCCCGGCCGTATCATTCAGAACCTGAAAAAAGCGGGTGCCTCAAACCCCGTCTTTGTGCTGGATGAAGTGGATAAGGTCGGTTACAAGACATTCAGCGGCGACCCCTCCTCGGCTTTGCTTGAAGTGCTTGACCCCGAGCAGAACAACACCTTCTATGACAACTACCTGGAGGTGGAATATGACCTCTCGAACATCATGTTCATCGCTACGGCAAATACTTTGTCTGGCATACAGCCGGCGCTGCGCGACAGGATGGAGGTAATCGACCTTAGCGGTTACATTGTGGAGGAAAAACAGGAAATTGCAAAGCGTCATTTGATTCCTAAGCAGTTAGATGCCCATGGATTGAAGAAGGGCCAGCTGAAGTTCAGCAAGAAGGTGCTTGAAAAGATCATTCAGGACTACACCCGCGAGTCCGGAGTCAGGAGCCTGGAGAAGACCCTGGCCAAGATTGCCAGGGCACGGGCGAGGGACATTGTCCTGGAAAAGGACGTGCCTGCATCCCTAAAAACCGAAGATTTGCAAGACATACTGGGTGCCCCGAAATACACCCGTGACCAAACCATCTTAAAAGATCTTGCCGGGGTGATGACCGGCCTGGCATGGACGCAAGCCGGTGGTGAAGTGTTGTTTGTGGAAGTCAGCCTGAGTCGTGGGAAAGGCGGTCTGAGCCTTACCGGAAACTTGGGTGATGTGATGAAGGAATCGGCAACGATCGCCTTTGAGTATCTGAAGGCCCACGCCGACACCCTCCACATTGATCCTGATTTGTTCAGAAACTATCATGTGCACATGCACGTCCCGGAAGGTGCTACGCCAAAGGATGGCCCGTCTGCCGGCATTACGATGTTTGCTGCACTGGCATCTGCCTTTACCCGGCGCAAGATACGACCAGCGGTAGCCATGACCGGCGAAATTACCCTGCGGGGCAAAGTCATGCCCGTAGGAGCCATCAAGGAAAAAATTCTTGCCGCCAAACGTGCTGGCATGAAAACCGTAATTCTCTCTGAAGAAAATCGCAAAAATGTGGAAGAGATCAACCCCGTTTATCTTAAAGGGCTTGATTTTAAATACATTAAAGACATGATCGAGGTGGCTGACCTGACCATGCTGAAGGATAAAGTGCACGGCCAACTCGAAATCATACCGGATAAATCGGCTTAAATGCTGATTGATAGTTTACTGTTTCCATATTTTTTGCTAATTTTGCAGTCCCGTTTGCGGGCCCCTGTTAACATATTGTTGAACCCGGTCGTTCGGAACCACCAGTGTCGTTGACCTGTGACAAAAGATAAGCAACGCATGCCATGGAATGTCTGTTTTGAGGCATCCATTGTATGTTGTCTTGTTCCGGGAGGCCACAGTAGTAAGTAATCATTTAATGTCAGAAGAACAAAAACCATCCGGTACGCCGGAAGAAAAGTCCGTTACCCCGGAAGAACAGTCAGCATCCGGCACGCCGAAAGAAAAGTCCGACACCCCGGAAGCAAAGTCAGCATCCGAGAAACAGGAAGAACAGTCAGCTTCCGGCACACCGGAAGAAAAGCCTGTTGTCAAGAAAACCACCACGGAGCAGGCAGTTGGCCCCAAGCCCAACACCGAGGAGCTGCACATTGAAGACCCCCAGAAGCCTATAGGCAGTGAAGAACTGCCGGTGAAAGATGACAGCCCATTTGAGCCGCAGGTTCCCGGAGAATTTGACTGGGATGCCGTGGATCAGAAGCAGGATGCCTACTCCGAGACTGAGCGTAAGCGCATGGAAGGCCTGTACGAGGAAACCCTGAAGTCAATCGGTGAAGGTGAGGTGATCGACGGTACGGTGGTGTCAAAAAACAGCCGCGAAATTGTAGTCAATATCGGTTTTAAATCCGATGGCGTCATTCCTGCCGCAGAACTAAGGTACAATCCGGATCTGAAACCGGGCGATACCATAGAGGTGTATGTAGAGAGCCAGGAAGACAGCTCAGGCCAGCTGGTACTCTCACACAAAAAGGCGCGCACATTGCGTTCATGGGAACGTATCAACCAGGCAAAAGAAAATGATGAAGTCATCCAGGGCTTTGTCAAATGCCGCACAAAAGGTGGCTTGATCGTCGATGTATTCGGCATCGAGGCTTTCCTGCCCGGCTCGCAGATCGATGTGAAGCCTATCCGGGATTATGACATCTATGTAGGCAAAACCATGGACTTCAAAGTGGTGAAGATCAATCACGAATACAAAAACGTGGTGGTATCCCATAAAGCCCTCATTGAAGCCGAGCTCGAGATTCAGAAAGCCGAGATCATCGCCAAGCTGGAAAAAGGACAGATCCTGGAAGGAACGGTCAAAAACATTACCTCCTACGGTGTATTCGTTGACCTCGGCGGTGTGGACGGACTGGTTCACATTACAGACCTTAGCTGGGGCCGGATTAATCACCCGGAAGAGATCGTAGACCTTGACCAGAAGATCAATGTGGTGATCCTTGACTTTGACGAGAACAAGAAACGCATCGCCCTTGGTCTGAAACAGCTTACACCGCATCCTTGGGATTCATTGGATCCGGAGCTCAAGGTTGGGGACAAAGTAAAAGGCAAAGTGGTGGTGATCGCCGATTATGGCGCCTTTATCGAGATTGCACCTGGTGTGGAAGGCCTGATTCACGTCTCTGAGATGTCGTGGTCGCAGCATCTGCGCACCGCACAGGACTTCCTGAAGGTGGGCGATGAGGTGGAAGCCGTCATCCTGACACTTGACCGTGAAGAGCGCAAGATGTCACTTGGCATCAAGCAGCTAATTCCCGATCCGTGGGAGAATATTCTCGAGAAGTATGCTGTCGGAACGAAGACAACTGCCACCGTTCGCAACTTTACCAACTTTGGCATTTTCGTCGAACTGGAAGAAGGCGTGGATGGCCTGATCCATATCAGCGACCTTAGCTGGAGCAAGAAAATCAAGCACCCGGCTGAATTCACCAAGATCGGTGAAAGCATCGAGGTTGTTGTGCTCGACGTAGACAAGGAAAACCGCCGCTTGAGCCTTGGCCACAAGCAGCTGGAAGAAAACCCGTGGGATGTTTTTGAATCTGTCTTTACCATTGACAGTGTGCATCAGGGAACGATCGTAGGCACTTCCGACAAAGGTGTTATCGTGGCACTTCCTTATGGCGTAGAAGGTTTTGCGCCTACAAGGCATATCGTAAAAGAAGACGGATCTGCTGCCAAGATGGATGAAACCCTTGATTTCAAGGTGATTGAATTCAATAAGGAAAGCAAGAAAATTGTTGTGTCGCATACCAAGGTCTTCCAGGATGTAAAATATGCTGAACGCGCTTCTGAGGCTGCCGAAAGGAAGACCAGGGAAAAGGCCACCAAGAAGGCGATGAAGAATATGAAGGACAGCCAGGAGAAAACCACGCTTGGTGATATCGATGCATTGGCCAACCTGAAGTCAGCCATTGAAAAGACAGAGGAGACCCAACGCTCAGTCAAAAAGGAGGAGGCATTGAAAAAGCTGGAAGCCAAGGCTGCCGAAGAGAAGAAGAAAACGACAGAAGAGGATAAGGCTGAAACTGCTGAGGCAGAGGCAAAAGAAGAGAAGCCAGAGGCGAAAGCGAAGGAAGAAAAGGCTGAAAAAGAAGAAAAGCCTGCTGAAAAGGAGAAGGCCAGCTCCAGCAAGAAAGAAGCGCCTGAGGCTGAAGAGAAGAAAGAAGAAGCACCTGATGCCGCGGATGCCAAGGAAGAGAAAAAGACAGCAAAGAAGAAGCCTGCAGCAAAGAAAGCTTCATCCGCGAAATCAGAAGAAAAGGCCGAAGAGCCAAAAGCCGGCAAGAAGGAGAAAGATGAAAAGAAAGCTGACAAGGACGAAGAAGAAAAGGACGATAAGAAGGAAGAATAATTATTCCTCCCTGTATTTTATTAAGCGGGTTGCCTTTTTACAGGTAACCCGCTTTTTTGTGTGCACCACATAGCTTGCCCGGATCGGTCAGAGACCGTTAGACATCACAGTGCTTCCTGATGCAGATCTTGCCGGAGGCTTCTGAACAGGACCTGGATGGGGTGTATGGCCTGGCGGCCTGTGCCTTCCAGGATTTGTTGGCGGCAGCTTGTCCCTGAAGCGACGATCGTGTCATTTGGTGCTGTTTGGCGGATAGCCGGGAAAAGCGCCAATTCCCCTATTTTCATACTCACCTCATAATGGTTTTTCTCAAAACCGAATGCCCCGGCCATCCCGCAACAACCGCATTCAATGGCATACACGGAGCGTCCCGGCAGCAAGGAAAGCATCTTTTCTGTGTGGTGTGTGGATGACTGGGCTTTTTGATGGCAGTGGCCGTGATAATAAATGTGTTCTTTCCCGGGGGCAAACAATGACGCAGGAACCTTACCCTGGTCTGCTTCATTCGAAATGAACTCTTCCACGGTAAGTGTTTGGGCTGCCAGTGCCTCAGCCTTACCCTGCAGTTCATCCCTGAGCAAGGCCGGGTACTCATCGCGAAAGCAAAGGATGGCGGAGGGTTCAATGCCAATCAGTGGGGTTTGTGGTGTAATGTGTGCATGCAGTTGCTCCACATTGTGTCTGGCGATTTTTTGTGCTTTTTCCAGCAAGCCTTTGGATATTGCTGCACGGCCACTCTCTTTGTGGTCGGTAATATGCACCTGATAGCCCAGTCGGTTCAGCAACAATATGGCCTCAATGCCGACCCGGGTGTCATTGTAGTTGGTGAACTCATCACAAAACAGTACTACGCCCGGTTTGTCCTGATTGCCTTGATTCAATTGTTCCAGGTTTTTACTGGCCCACTTTCTCAGGGTCTGTTTATGCAGGCGTGGCATGCTTCTTTTCTGGCTGAAGCCAAGGATGCTTTTGATCAGGGGAGCGCTGCCCCAGCCATCAGCGAAAATATTAAACAACCGCGGGAACTTGCTTCCGAGGCGGTTGGCATCCGCGTAAGCCCCAATGATTTTCGTTCGCAGGGGAACACCGCGCTGGAGGTAATAC
>Ga0207421_10008998_pt1 | contig 10181 bp, 8 predicted proteins | sample SodLakKL_010_SED_4_FD_187542 | JGI IMG/M metagenome (GOLD analysis project Ga0207421, IMG submission 187542) | Alkaline sediment microbial communities from Lake Tanatar, Kulunda Steppe, Russia - 8KL_010_SED (SPAdes) (version 2) | ecosystem: Environmental > Aquatic > Non-marine Saline and...
CACCCGTTCCCATCCCGAACACGGAAGTTAAGCCCTCCAGCGCCGATGGTACTGCCATTCGGTGGGAGAGTAGGTCGTCGCCGGGCTTTTTCTATGTCCCCATAACCTTTCACATCGCCTCGGGAGCTTGTCGGTGCCGGATGGTCGGCAGGGGACTGGGAGTGGGCAGTAGTGCGCGGCTGCCGGTTTTCACGATTGGTGCGCCCTCCGTTGTGGCGCGGGCCTGCGGGCGAAGCCACAGTGCGGTGCCCGCGGCGCGATGCTTCTCTTGGAACGGCGGAGCGGCGGTACTGCCGTGCGTTATGGCGATGATCAGCTGTAAAGCGAGGCTTCATTGGCTTCACAAACGTTAGGGTTTCCGTCCAACTCAGTGCTACACGAGGCGGCGTTTTCGGTTGTCAACCGACGGATTTCGCTTGCAGGGCCTCGGGGGCTCTGATATCGTACGGAACGATCAAATCGGGCTTGCTCCGTGGTCGCGCGCCTCTAGGGGACCTGCGTTCTGGGGCCGGTGTGAAGGGGTACGCGTGCCGCGGGGATGGTTACACAGACTGGTTGGGAGGTAAGTGCTATGGCGGAACAAGGGCAGCGTGAGAAGTGGACTACGCGCTTAGGTTTCATTCTGGCCGCTGCGGGGAGCGCGGTCGGCCTCGGCAACATTTGGCGCTTCCCCTTCGTTGTCGGACAGAGCGGGGGCGCAGCGTTTGTCGTAATCTACCTCATTATTGTCGCGCTGATCGGTTACCCAATGATGGTAACGGAAACCAGCATTGGGCGTGCTGCAAAGAAGAACCCGATCGGAGCGTTCGCGAAGTTGGCTCCGAGCACCAAATGGTGGCTCGTTGGGGCCCTCGGCGTCCTCACTGGGTTCGTGATTCTCTCGTACTACTCGGTAGTCGCCGGGTGGTCGGTCGCGTACATCTTCCGAACGCTTACGGGTGCACTGACCGCCGGGACTGATTTCGAGGTAGCGTTTGGCGATTTCGTCGGCCGGACGTGGACACCGATTATCTGGCATCTGGTCTTCATGGCTCTCACGGTCGGTGTTATCGCCGGCGGCGTCGTGAAGGGAATTCAGCGTTGGGTGAAGATTCTGTGGCCGGTGATGGGCGTTCTGCTGTTGATTGTGATTATTCGCTCGGTCACCCTTCCTGGAGCAGGCGAGGGCGTTGCGTTCTTCCTGGCTCCCGACTTCACTCAGCTAACCGGTGAAGCTTTCCTCAACGCAATTGCTCAGGCGTTCTTCACGTTGAGCCTCGGCATGGGAATGTTTATCACATACGGAAGCTACCTGAGCGACAACGACAATGTGCCCGGTACTGCTACCCGTGTCATCGGATTGGATACGGGCGTTGCCATTCTGGCCGGGCTCATGATCTTCCCTGCGGTTTTCGCGATGGGACTCGAGCCTGCTGCCGGTCCGGGGCTGACGTTCATGACTTTGCCTGCGGTATTTGCGGAGATGCCGGCGGGCGTCTTCTTCGGGACCGTGTTCTTCATCCTGCTGTCGGTTGCGGCGCTCACTTCGGCAATTAGCTTGCTGGAGGTCGTGACGGCGTGGCTGATCGACGAGAAGGGATGGGCCCGGAAGAAAGCTGCCGTATTTCTCGGCGTGGTGATCTTTCTGGTGGGTATCCCTGCCAGCCTCGGGTATGGGGTGCTGTCAGGCGTCCAACTTCCGGTACTGGAAACGGATCTACTGGATACGTACGACTGGATTGCCAACAGCCTCTTCCTCCCGCTCGGTGGACTCTTCACGGCAATCTTTGCCGGCTGGGTCTGGGGACATCGGAACGCTGCCGCTGAGGCCAACAAGAGCGGCGTTGGGCTTGCTGTTGGAACGGTATATGGCTTCCTAATCCGCTTTATAGTGCCGATTGCGGTGGTTGCGGCGATGATCTTCACGATTTGGGGACATTTTGCGGGCTAAGCGTCTGCCGTCCTAAGCCGGGGCATGCGCCCGGCTTTCAGCCGATTCAGTCGCCATGCGGCGGGCACCGCCGTTTGGCGACGCGGCATTGGTCGCGAAGCAGAAAACTCGGATGTAGGACCGGGCCGACCTTCTACCAAGGTTGGCCCGGTCTTTTTCGGGAGGCGGGGCACGCCGACACGCTGCGCGGGAAGGCCCCTGGCCGGCAATTCTAAGGCGGAGCTTGCGCTCTCCGGGCATGCCGGGTATCCTCCCGGAGGGAGAAGTACTATGGCCGAGCATGAGGAACTGCAGCTGGTCACGTTTCAGCTGGGGCAAGAGCAGTACGGCATCAATATCATGGATGTCAAAGGCATTGTGAAGATTGAAGAGGTTCGGCCTATCCCTAGCGCTCCTCCTTACGTAGAAGGGATTTTCAACCTTCGGGGAGATATTATCCCCGTGATCAACCTCCATCGACGTTTTCACATCAAGCGACCGGAGCTGTCGGAGGAGGATCGGTTGCTGTCTGGATTCGTGATTGTCAACATAGACGGGATGCAGCTCGCGATTATCATAGACAAAGTGAATCGCGTAGTCACGGTGGACCGATCCGACATCCAACGACCACCGGAGATGATCTCCGGCATCGGCGCTGAGTATATCGAGGGAGTTGTCCAGCGCGAAGAAGGCTATCTGATCATCCTCAACGTACGCAGGTTGTTCAACATGAAGGAGCTTGCCCGACTGGGCGACGTAGGCAGGGCGTAACCTTTGCGGAGCTCTCCGTGGATGCTACAGTGCGCCGGCCTCGGACGGGTTGCCGTCGGGACGGCTACATTCGGTGCTTCCGGCCTGCAAGAACGCAACAAGGACCGTACCGAAAATCAGCGGACGCTTCCGAGGCTCGCATCGGAACTTCAGACACCAACAAGGAACGGCTGACATACCTGTATGATACCCGTAACACGTCCATTCATCCGTCGTCGCGATATGCGTGCTGTCCTCTCATGCATGGTCACCGACGAGCTCGGGCCTGGAGGGCTCCTTCGCGATTTCTTGTCCCTCGCTCAACAAACGTTTGATTGTGCGGGAGCGGCTGCGCTTCGGGAGTATCCGCGCGCAATCGGTGCGGCGTTCGACTTGATCGGACTGAAATCGGGTGACCGGTTGGCAATGTCACCGCTGGTACCGGCACTTTATCTGGATGTGTGCGCTGAGCGCGGCGTGAAGCCCATATTCATGGACGTAGAGGCGGGTCGAGGAACGATCGATCCGGAGCAGATCCCCTCGGGCGAATCGCGACCGAACGCGTTGTTGCTGGATGCGCCGCTCGGGCTGGCGCCTAAGCTCGACCGCGCTGCCTCTCTTTCGGAGCTTCCCATCATCGAGGATATTTCCCAGGCACTGGGCGCGCAGTGGGCGGGAGTCCGAGCCGGCTCGCTGGGGCAGGTCGCCGTAGCGAGTTTGGAGCCGGAGCACATAGTCACCGCCGGTGGAGGCGCCCTCATAACGGCACCGAGGAAACGCGACGGGCAGAGGTTGAACCGATGGGCAAAAGAGGTACGGAAGGAGGTCGTGCTCCCGGATTTCAACTCGGCGCTTGCAACTACGCAGCTCAAGGAGTTGGGCTCGTACCTCGAGCGCCGGAGAGAGCTCGGAGAAGCTTTCCTGCGCGCTTTGCTTCATGGGCGGCACCGGACTCTGACGCGGGACGAAGAGCACGATCACGTGTGGTACTCGTTTCCGGTTCTGCTCGAAGGGGGAGTCAAGGAAACCATCTCGTACGCACGGAAGAATGGAGTGGAAGCTACTCGGGCATTTGAAGGAACAGTGCTCGACCGGGCCGTTTCGGAGGCAGACGGTGACGCCGGAGTAATGGATCCAAGATCGACCCCCAACGCTTACGCGCTATTCCTGAGGTGCGTGCTGTTTCCGTTGTACCCAAGTCTGAGAAAGAGCGATGCGGATACCATCACCCGGGTGCTCCGTACCTTGCCTTAGGTGGTCGGACGACAAGAGGCGGTGATCGGTACTTGGGAGTCTGAATTTTGCAAGCTTTACACGCTTCGGGGCTGTACTTATAGTTGAGGGGCTCCTATGAAGAATACGGCTGCGGATATGCAGTGCTCCACGACCGGTGCCGTTACCAGAGTACTGGTGGTCATGAACCTGGCCAAAGAAGACGCCGAGTCGCTGGGTGCAGAGATCGACCGGCTTCTCACCCGTGACGGGATCGAGGTAGAGCTCTTCGGCTTCAAGGGGAAGCCGGACCGTGAGCCTCCAACGGATGTGGATCTAGTGATCAGTCTGGGCGGAGACGGTACGGTGCTCTACTGTTGTCGACGTTTCGGTCAGCGTCAGATCCCGGTTCTGCCTGTGAATCTCGGTGCTTTCGGTTTCATCACGGAGGTAACCAAAACAGAGTGGTGGGATGCTTTTCAGGCCTACCGCTCCGGCGCGGTGGGCATGAGCCGGCGGCTCATGCTTCTGGCAACGTGGCTTCGTGGGGAGCGGGAGCTGGGGCGTTTTGTCGGATTAAACGATGCGGTAATTGCTGCCTCCGGGGCGTCGAAGGTCTTGCACCTGTGTGCTTCCTCGGGGGGGACCGCGCTGGGGAGTTACCAGGCTGACGGGATGATAGTAGCAACGCCTACGGGATCGACGGCGTACTCAGCGGCTGCGGGGGGCCCCATTTTGCATCCGGAGTTGGATGCGCTTCTCTTGAATCCGATCTGCCCGTTCACGCTAAGCCATCGGCCTCTGGTGATTCCGGGTGACGAGGTGGTGGACATACAACTCGACGCTTACCAGCGGACCGAGATCGTGCTCACTATCGACGGACAGCTAACGGAGAAGCTTTTGCCGGGCGACACGGTTCGTGTCCGTCGTGCCGATACGCAGGCGTTGATCATCCGCTCGCATCTGCGCAGCTTCTATGAGGTGCTCCGGCTGAAGCTCGGCTGGGCGGGCAGTCCCGAAGCGTAGCACGGTCCGCACTTGATCTAGTCGGGGCGCAGGTCGTTACTGCGCCTTATAAGCCGAAGCTCGGCTTGACCGGCACTTAGCACAACGGAGGCACGATCGTATGCTCGAAGAGCTGTCAATCCAGAATTTCGCTCTGATCGATCGTCTCACCATTCACTTCACTCCGGGGATGAACGTTCTCACCGGCGAAACCGGGGCGGGGAAGTCGATCCTGGTAGGAGCTCTGTCTCTCCTCAGGGGCGTGAAGGCGGATACCGAATCCATACGCACCGGAGCCGACGAGGCGGTGGTAAGCGGAGTGTTCCGGATCGTCCGGGAAAGTGAGGCGGCGTCGTGGCTCGACGCGCGAGGAATCGTTCCGGAGGACGATACGGTAGTCGTCAGGCGAGTGATCAAGAGCGCCGGGCGCGCTCCGATCTATCTTCAGTCGACGCCAATAACGCGTGCGGAGCTTGCCGAGCTCGGAGCGCTCTTATTCGACATCCACGGCCAGCACGACGCACAGTCGCTCTTCTCCGAAGAGAACCACCGTCGGATGCTCGACCGATACGCCGGGCTGGAGCAGGAGGTGAACGAGTTCACGCAGCAGTTCCAGGAGGCGGTCACGCTGCGTCGGCGATACGAGAAGCTTCTCTCCAGTGAGCGAGAGCGTCTGAGGGAGCAGGATCTGGCGGCACACGCCGTGCAAGAGATCGAGGAGGCCAATCTTACGGCGGGCGAGGAGGAGGAGCTGGAGAAGGAGCGACAGGTCCTGAGCCAGCACGAGCGTCTCTATGGCCTGTTGGAGCAGTTCTACGACCTGATGTCGCAAGGGAGCGGCGGCGCGCTCTCGCAGCTGGGGCAGGCTCGATCGGCGCTGCAACAAGCGGCGGCAATCGACGAGGATCTGACAAGTCTGTCCACAAGAACCGATGACGGATTCTATGAGTTGGAGGACGTTGCGAATGAGATCGGGGAGTATCTGCGCTCAATGACGTTTTCTCCGGAGCGTCTGGAGGAAGTGGAGGATCGACTGGCCCTGATCCACCGTTTGGAGAAGAAATACGGCGATACGGTTGGCGATGTGCTTTCTCATCTGGAGGAGGCGCGGCGTCAGCTCCATGATCTGGAGAACTGGGAAGAGGACAAGGCGCGTTTGGAGCAAGAGATTGCCGAACGGGACAGAGCGCTTCTTGAGCGGGCGAAGGCCATATCCGAGCGAAGGCTGGAAGCGGCGCGAGAGCTCGAGCAGCGAGTGGAACGGACACTCAAGGAGCTTGGGATGCCGAAGCTAACTTTCAAGATTGCGAGGTCTCGGCGTGAGAAAGACGACGGTACCCCGTCATGCGGTCCTTACGGCATCGATCGCATTGCTTTCCGCTTCTCTCCGAACCCGGGTGAGCCACTGAAGCCGCTTCGCCAGATCGCCTCCGGAGGAGAGATATCCCGTGTGATGCTTGCGTTGAAGACGGCCTTTTCCGATGTGGATGATGTAGAGACTATGGTGTTCGATGAGATCGACGCGGGCATCGGAGGAGAGGTGGCTGTTGCAGTCGGAGATCATCTAGCGGGTCTGAGTCATCATAAGCAGGTTCTATGCGTAACACACCTTGCGACGATTGGCGTTCGCGCCGATAATCATATGCGAGTTGAAAAACGCTCTCGGGGAGAGCGTACCATTACCGAGGTTCACGAGGTCAGCGGGGAGGAACGGGTCGCGGAAGTCGCGCGAATGCTGGCCGGAGATACGGAAGGTAGTGTCTCGCGTACCCACGCCCAGGAGATTCTCAACCGCTACGCTCCGCGAGAGTCTCGGTGAGCTCCGGGCGGGTCCGTTCGACGGCATCGACATCTGGAACCGGAGCGCAGGACGGCGTCTATGGGAAAGATATCTCCCGAAGCTAAGCAGCGTTACTTCGACAAAGTGAAGCAGTACAAAGGAGAAGTGGAGCAGATTCTCGCTCGTGAACAGAATGTGAAGCGGACCATTCAAGACGATACGGAGGGAAACGCTGCTTACAAGCGGGTGACGCTAGCGGAGGACCGGATGAACCTGGCCTCCCGATATTTGCTTCTGAACCGCATCTCTCTGGCGCTACTGGGTGTCAAGAATGAGGCCTTTTTGAATGACGCACGGAAGAGCTGTTACGAATCGGTCATATACTTTGAAGAAGTAGTCGGAAATCAGATAGATGCTCCTTTCAACGATTACGAGGAACGTCTGGCGCAGATTGCGGAATGGAGCGATCAACGAAGATATGAGCTGATGCGCAAGCTTGGACTGACTATCAGGTTGGTGGAAGACAGCTTTGGTGAGAACTCCAAGTGGAAGTGGAGCTTTGTCGATCTGGAAGGCCGTTATTCGGCCGTCGCCAAGAACATTATCGACCTGAAGAAGACCGTGGCGGGGCTCGATCCGCGTGTGGATGGGTATGAGGCACGACTCGGTCACCTGAAGCTGGTCAAGGAGCTGCTGCGTCGCGCGGCTGATCGCTTTCGGGAGAAGTACGAGCTTTCCACTTCGCGCATCGATGACTTCAAGTATGCCATTGCGTATTTGGGCGCGTTGAGGCGAATTCACACCCTACTGGGAGAAGGCGACGAAGCCGAGAACGTGAAGAAGCAAATGGAAGTGTGGAAGCAGAAGATGCAAACGGATGAGAAGCGTACCAATGCGAGCCGTCGAAAGCCTTCCGGACGGCGTTCGTAGCTCGATTTTCAATCCTCGTACCCTCGTGAGACGAGAAATCGGTGATGGGCAAGAAGGTAGCGACGGCGGCTCTGTTAGTGGTTCTCTCCCTCCTCATGGCGGCGCTGATACGGCGGCCCCTCGGCCCGTCGTTGGTCGTCCAAGGTGAATGGCAGCTCGTGGAGCTCTCGCCGTCGCAAATAGACGAGACTACGAGTGCACAGACCGACCGGTCCCCCGCGCCTTCTTGGTGGAGCGGTACCTTTGCTTCGCGGGTGTCGGACCTTCAGTCCCTGGTGATGGAGATGGAGCGGCTCGTCCAACGCAAGGGAGAGCCCTCTTCGGTACACGCCCTTCATTGTGAGGAGGGCGTGGTTGCAGTGGCGTCTGACGGGGCGTGGGGCGTTCCGCTGGAGCCGGTCGTGAGCCCGAGCATCGACGAGCCGTATTTCTCGGTTCGCGAGCCCTACGATATGCAGGAGTCCGAGCACGGCGCGACTCCTGGGGACGGCGCGCCGTTGGCTTCTTCCAGGTTCGACGGCGACGCCACCGTCTCCGTAGCGGATTTGGAGGCGCGCTGGTACCGGAGGCTGCCGACTACCGGTACAGGTGCGCTCCGGTCCGGTCGCTGGATTACGTTGGATGCCGACGGTACCGGGCTGGCCGAATGGAAGCCGGCCCAGCCTGAGGCCGACTCACGGCACGAAGAGTCTCGCCCGGAAGGCGACGTCAAGGTTGGACCGTCGGCACCCCCGTCCGCCGGCCCTTCCGTTCCCCTGTACAGCGAGGAGCCGTTGTTGCACGTCCGTCGGGTGATGCCAATAACAGATGTGGCTGCAGGGGCGGACTCAGTGCTTCTGTTCGGTGACGCCGGAGGCTCACTCGTCGCAGTTGACCGCGAAGGGAGGCGTCTGGAGAATCCGGAGTTACCCGCGGTGGAGATCTCTCTGGTGTATGGGGCGGCATGGCTCGGGTCGGAGGATGGCTATCTCGTCGAGTATGGGCGGCGCCCCAGCTATCTCCTGGCGCTGAGCGCCGGGGACGGTGAGTTGGAGCTTTCGGGCTCGCTGGAGCTCTCGGAGCGGGGGCCTGAGCCGCGATTCTTGGAGGTAGCGGGAGGCTCAGGGTTCGTGTACGACGGCGGGCGCTTGGTCCGGGTAGATTCTCGCGGCAGACGGGCGGCGGTGCGATCCGTTCTTGAGCGCCCCCTCGGCGTGGAATCCGCTCTGCTGTCCGGCTTGTACTTCGTCGGGTATCCCTCAGGGTTGATCGAGGTCGTGAACGAAGACCTCGAGGTCGTAAGACAGGTTGACGTTGGGGTACCGCTCTTTGATCTTCGAGGAGCCGAGGGCCGGGTGCTCTTTTCGCACGCCGAAGGGATAGCCGGCTATCGTATGGGGGTACAATGAGTCGCGTGCCTATTCACGACCGGCTGAGGCAAAATGGATCTTCACGCCACCGCCTTCCTCGAAATCGGACGGAGCAGCGCCGGCCCCCGGGGAACCGGCCGGAGCGCCAAAGCTCTCATGCGATGACATTTAGACGGAGAATTGCCCTGACTCTCATGGTCGCCACGGCAATGAGCGCCGTGTCTATTGCAGCATCGGCGGGGTGGCGCTGGCCTCTTGAGTCTCCCTATTTGGAGCAGAGCTTCGCTGCGCCCCGGTCTCATGGGTTTACGCCGGAAACTCGATTATCGGGTGATCGGGCCGTTCACGCGGTGGCGGAAGGGGAGGTTGTCTTCCAGTCGGACACTCGGAGTCGCAATCGCTTGAGTTGCGAAGGGAAGGCATGGCTGGCGGTGGATCACCCCGACAGGTTTCGTTTTGTCTACGGTGGTCTGGTTCATATTGAGAACGCGCCGGCGTCGGAGAACGCGGAACCGTACCAAGCTTCGGACACGTCCCTGACCGCTTTGCCGCGCGTTGAATACGGAACATCTCTGGGTCAAACGACGGGCGAGCCGGGGGCGCTGCGGCTGATTGCTTTTGACCTGGAGCGCAGGCAAGCCGTCGATCCCCGATTTCTGCTTCCCGAAAAGCTTGACGGCGCCGTTGATGTGGAACCCGCGAGCGTTCTGGTGGCGCGTGGCGAGCTCACGGCGCCACTAGGAAGCGGGCTCGAGTTTCCGACGGGTCCGGTGGGCGTCCTCTGGAATGCGAATCGAAGCGACGCAGGCGGGTATCGCATGCCGAGTCGAATTCGCCTGCTTGTCGACGACGAGGTTGTCAGCGAAGGTGAATTTGCTACGATGCGTCCCGGGACGGAGGCGTCCCAGACGGCCGCCGCCTCGTGGGAGGTGCTTGCGGACGGCCTCGTGCGAGTGTACACCATGGAGCTCGCAACGGCGGAACAGGAGACTGTGCTCCAGTGGGAGGACCATACCGGAGTGCGACGGGAGATAACCCGGGCAGTTTCCGCGGAATAGGTCACGGCACGCCACCGTTTCGATACGCCGTCGTGGAGGCACTGCGCCCGAGAGGGCGCGAGACGTCTCGAGGAGGGACGGAGGGGTCCGGGATGGGGCAGGAAGGCCACAGAGTGGGCCAAGGGCGTGTCGGGCATTGGAGAGGGGTGGATGTCGATGAATAGTCTCAGCTCTGAAGTGAAGACCTT
>Ga0207421_10009000_pt1 | contig 10179 bp, 8 predicted proteins | sample SodLakKL_010_SED_4_FD_187542 | JGI IMG/M metagenome (GOLD analysis project Ga0207421, IMG submission 187542) | Alkaline sediment microbial communities from Lake Tanatar, Kulunda Steppe, Russia - 8KL_010_SED (SPAdes) (version 2) | ecosystem: Environmental > Aquatic > Non-marine Saline and...
ATACTTAAAGCTTTAAAAACAGCTTTTTCAAAAGGAGGAGAGTTTCTCTTTTTATCAATCGAATAATGTCGCACGAACCGCTCTCTGATTAAATCAACCGATTCGAACCCCTTGATCGCTAAAAAGAAATCGTCTTCTCCCCCGGTTTTTATCAGCAGCTTGTCGTCAATCCACTCTATTATGTATTCCGGATAAGCATTGCTGTAAGAATGCCTCATATCCAAAATCAATTCAACTTCCGAATCCTCTTTCAGTTGATATCTCATTTTGTGTTCATTTTCGGAAACGATGAAGGTCTCTTCGAATCCGTCACCCTTTCTCCTAACCTTTGAAAAATAATTTTCTACCGTTTCAATTCTATTTCTTCCCATCGGGCGTATGTCCTCGATAACTTTGTATATCTCACCTCCACTCTGATTCGGCGGTGTTACGAACCACCCCTGATATCTACTCTCCGGATTATCGGAAAGCCAAAGATAATCACCGATTTTATTTCCCAAAAGAAAGGAGGTTCTCTCATCCACTTCTTTCACCCATTGATTGTTTTTTAATATATGTTTAACTTTCATTTTGAATTGATTCGTTTTGAGCTTTTACGTAATGGTTGACGAAATCTTTCCAATCCGCCTTGGCAGCTATCTTTCTCGCTTCAATCTTATTATCGACCCTTTCTTTTCTATTGAATTTGGAAAAATTATACATCAGCTCCGACAAATCGGAAACTATTTTTTCATCTTTCCGCTTATATCTTTCCAATACGTATACCCCCTCTTTTCCATCTTTCTTTTCCATATCTTGCCTGAATCTGCCGAATCCTGCCAAATCGGTGGTAACCGAGGCGACTCCCAGAGCCGCCGCCTCCAAAGGAGTATACCCCCAAGGCTCATAAAAGCTGGGGAAAACACCCAGATGACAAGCCTCCAAGGCTTCTTGGTAGTCAAGGTTGGAAAGTCCGTCATGGCCGGTCAAATAGATCGGATAGTAAATTACCTTTACTCTGTCCTCTTTTTTATTATTTAGCCCATAATCCCTGATCGTTTTCAAAATTTTATCATCTTGATCCATTAATTCGTGTGTGGAAATGGGCGGGTTTTCGCTTTCCTTGTTTAAGGATAACAATTTTCTTTCAATTTCAAAAAGATAATTTTCACTTATTATCTTTTCAGTCGCAAGGTTGTCTTCATAAAGTAAATTGTAAAGAATCTTTTCTTCAATTTCCGGCATCGCTCCGGATAAAGAATCTTTAATATCTTGGAATAATTCTCTGTTTTCCACCATCTCACTTTTTACGGATCGAACTTCGGTCGGAATCCAGAAAAAGGCTACTATCGTTTTTTCAGTACCGTTTTCTTTCATTCTTCGATTCAATTCGGCCAAAGACTTTATAAATATATCGACGCCTTTAGCTTTGTATTCATTACGACCGATTATGAAGTAGAAAAGAGTATCTTCGATATCGAATCGATAATAAGGAAAAAAGAAGGATATTACGAATTCTCTCAACCTCCTTCTTTGTAATCTGTGCTTAATTACAATTTCTTCAAAAGTTAAAAATTTTTCCAAATCCAATCCGTTAGGTAAAATAATATCCGGTCGGCGATCTAAAAACTTTTCCGCTTCCAGGGCGGTTATTTCACTGACCGTGGTAAATACGTCCGCATTCAGGGCGACTCTTTTTTCCATCTGATGTTTGGGGTGAACACCGTTTTCATAAGCCGCTTCCGAAGAATTTATTCCTTCAAACTGATTGTAAAAATCGATATTGTTATATGCCAACGACCTCCCCAAGCTCGTAGCATGGGTGGTAAAAACCGTTCCTATGTCAAGCTCACTTTGATTTAAGTAAAGCAATCCCGCTCCCGAAAGCCACTCATGAAAATGAGCAACCATCTTTTCCTTATCGTCGGAAATTGTTCCCCCCACTTTTTCAATCACCTTTCCGACCGCCCAAGACCAGACAACCGGCTCTTCAAAGGTAACTCCCGCATTCAAAGAATCGATTCCGTAGTTTTCCCACAAATTCTTTTTGATGTTATTCTTTTGGGCAAAAAAATCCCTGAAATCAACCAAAATCGTTTTAGGTCTTCCCTTGACCATCCATTTTCCATAATGGCAATGAATTCCATCTTTTTCCAACTCATCAAAAGCCTGTCTTAACTTCCCGTTCGGAGTTTCTTTTTTAAACTCCCCTTTTGAGCTTTCCAAATAATAAGGGCCTATCAAAAAGTAATTATCGATTCCGTATCTCTCAATCATATTGTCTGCCTTGGATTCCAAAACTCTGTATATCCCACCCACCTTATTGCAGATTTCATAAGAAACCTCGAAGAGATAATCCGCTTTAACTTTTTCCTTTTCCATTTTTTTTGATCCGAGCACTTATTTTATGCTTCGGCCTTTTTTGCTTTATTTTTAATTTCCAATCTAAAATCATTCAACGCATTTGCATAAGATATAAACGCCTCATACGGAGACTCGTACGGACTGAAATAATTATGAACCGTCCCGTCAGAAAGAGTCTTTGTGCAAATATAATAAAAATGATCCGAAGTTTGTAATTTTCTCCACTTATCGATAAGCTTTTCATCTCCCGTTCGCAAAACATCTTCCTCGAGATCATACAATTTATTCAACATATCTCTTTGCATCGGGTTACCGATCCAAGCGGATAAATCCCGTTCGCTGTCAGCCCAAGAAATAAAGTAAGGAATATCCAACTCGGCAACTCGATCATACCTTTCGACAGCTTCTCTCAGAGTTAAAAAATTATTGTCCGGATGCTTTAGAATTTCAGACGGCAAGGATCTTAAAAAATTGAATATACCGGTCGATTCCCATTGATGTTCTCCGAAAGTTTCATAATCCATGAAAAGATTGACAACTTCTCCGTTACCGTTTATTGCGGACACCCACCGAGCGAACTTTGGAGCCGTAAGAGGATGCTCCTTCCATCCCTTGCTTGAAAATCGAAACGCTATATCGTCCGAAAGCTTATAGTTTTTTAAAAAAAGCGCTATATCGGAGCCCTTTGGAGAATATAAGAAGTTGGGGCTACGCCAACCCAAAATCCTGTCTACTCCTTCGGTTAAAATTCCTTCATAGCCCATATCTTCAACCTCTTCAGCCAGATCATTGCTGTAAGAAAGTTCCGTTCCCCGAAAAATTTTGGGCTGATAGTCAAAAATTTCATCTATTTTTTTCTCATGAAGTTCAACCTGTTTTCTGAACTCTTCTTTGGAATAAAGAAACGCCAATGAATGATAATAGGTTTCGGCTAAAATCTCCACTCTTCCGGTATCCACCAGCTTTTGAAAAGAGTCTATCACTTCCGGAGCATACTTTTCCATCTGCTCCAGAGCCACTCCGGAGAAAGAAAAGCTTATTTTGAATTCGGGTTCCTCTTTTAAAAGATCCAATAAAACTTGATTGGTGGGCAAATATGATTTCCGAGCCACCTTCTTCATGATTCTTTCATTGTTCAAATCATTGTCTCCTTTTTCATTGAAGTAGTCATGATCCTTTCCTATATCGAAATATCTGTATTTTTTCACTCTGAAGGGTTGATGAACTTGAAAATAGAAACAAACCGAAGGCATTTTTTTATTTCATTAATGATTTGTAAACTGAAATGCATTTGTCAGCGGCAAAATCCCAAGTTATGCCACCGACTTCTTTTTTTCCGTTTTCCGAAAGACACGTCTTCAAGCAATCATGATTCAAAGTGGATAATATCTTATTGGCCATCTCTTCAACATCCCAAAAATCAACTTTCAAAGCGTGTGTCAACACTTCGGAAACTCCCGATTGTTTGGAAACCAGAACCGGTGTTCCATTTATCAGAGACTCCAAGGGCGTAAGGCCGAAGGGTTCGGAAACCGAGGGCATTATAAATAAATCGGCCGATTTGTATAAGCTGTGAAGATCTTTTCCCCTTATGAATCCCGGAAATAAAACTTTGTCGGAAATTCCGAGTTCCGAGGCCTGTCTTATAATCTGCTCTTCCATATCACCGGATCCCGCGACCACGAATATAACATCATCACTGTGATCCAAAACTTTTCTGGCCGCTTGCAAAAAATAATCGGGGCCCTTCTGTATGGTTAATCTGCCGACAAAGAGAACAATCTTGTAGCCCGCTTCCTGAAATGCTTCCAAAATCTTTTTTCCGGCCGGCTTTTCTTTTAAATCGACTCCGTTATAAGCAACTTCTACCTTGGTTTCCGGAATTCCGTATTTTTCAACGATTATGTTTTTGGTGTAATTACTGACCGCAATTATCTTATCCGCCATCTCCAAACCTTCTTTTTCACGCCGATAGACCCGTTCATCCACGCCGGTCCCTCCCCCACGATCGAATTCGGTGGCATGGACATGCGCTATCAACGGCTTTCCGGTTATCTTCTTGGCCTCTACTCCCGCACCGAAGGAGAGCCAATCATGGGCATGAATAACGTCGAAATTTTCAAAAAGCGCTATCTTTCGAGCGCATTTTCTATACCTGGAAACTTCCTCAAAAAGAGTTTTTCCGTATATATCTTTTTCTTCTCTGAGAATGCTTTTATATTTTTGAGGCGAAAGATAGGGAGAAAGGCATGATTCTACTTCAATCTCCTTATAATTTATATCCGCGGAAAGCAAATTGAAAAAATTATTCTTCATTGCTTCGGTTTTTCTTGGAACCACGAATGTAACATCAACTCCTTTTTGGTTCAGTTTTTTGGAGAGTCCCAAACAGGCGACCCCCAGCCCACCGCTGTTTTCAGGCGGCAACTCCCAACCGAACATTAAAACTTTAATATTCTCCATCTATTATATCCTCCTTATTAAAATTAATATTTAAAAAATTTTAAATAGCAACCGGAATTTTAAACCAAAATGTAGAACCTTCATCTTCCACACTTTCAAAACCGATTTCCCCTCCTAAATTTTCAATTATCTCTTTGGACAAAAACAGACCCAATCCGGAACCGGATTTTTCAACCTTCTTGACATTTCCGGCTCTTTCAAATTTGGAAAAAACTTTTTTACGATCCGCTTCCGGTATTCCTATCCCTTCATCTTCAACTTCGAAAACTACAAAGTTATCTTTTCTTTTCAATCTGATCTCCACCTCACCACTCTCTTTCGTATATTTTATGGCATTGGAAATAAAATTATCCATCACGATCTTAAGTTGTGATGGGTCACTTATCACTTCGGGCACGTCACCCGGCTTATAAATTAAATTGACACCTTCCTTTTCAGCCGTCCCGTATTCATTCAAAAGCTCCTCGACGACATCTTTAATCGAGAAGCTGTCTTTTTCAAAATCAAATCCCTCTTGTTCCATTTTAGAAACGATAAGCAAATTGTCAACCATTTCCGACATCTTGTCGACATTACTTTGTAGAGTATTTAGAAGCTCCTCATTTTTCCCTTTTTCTTCTTCTTGCAAATCTTGAAATCCCCATTTTAAATTGGTAAGTGGAGACCGCAGTTGATGCGTTACCAGGTCAATAAAATCGGACTTCATCTTGTTCGCTTCGGCCATCTTTTCGAATCCGCCGATAACGGCATAACCGACTATGAATAGAATTACCGTTTCTCCAATAATAATCAATAAAACCAAAACCGGATCGTCAAAAAAAATATCGCCGAAAAAATTAGTTGCCAACATGGTGGCGATAATGACCACACCCATCGCCAGGAATAGAAACTGCGGACACTTTGTAAGTGGAACTCCGTAGTCTTCACATTGCTTTAGAATATTCAATTCTTCGGCTATTTTTTTATCTTTCATCTTCAAGATTAATGACGACAAAGAAGAAAAAGTTCACCCTTCTCATTTATTAGATAATATTCGCTCTTTATGTTTTCCAAAAGATCTCCCTCTTGTATGTAGTCCAATTTTTCGGGGGGATCTATAATTAACAAACGGCTACCCTTTTCGAAGTTTACACCGTGGGAATTTATTAAACCGAACTCAACTATCTCTCCGGTGGTCAAATCCGTTATCGAGCCGGCTCCACAATAAGTGCCGCACCCCCATTCCGCATATGAAAATTTACCTGCAAAGTTCGGGCCCTCTTCCGCCGTTTCCTTTATTCGAGTTCGAAATTCTTCCGCTTCCGGACGAGTTTCAAAATTAACAAAAACATTTTCAATCTCATATTCTTCTTGAGTTGAAAAATCGGAGAATTCAAAACTACAATCGAAATCGTCAAGAAAATCGATATCCGAAATTTTTAAAAATCCATCCTCTCTTTTTCCGACAACCTCTATTTTGTTCCCGGATAACCGACACTCTTTTTCCAGAAAATAAAGGCATTCCTGATTATCTTTTTTACAGATATCTTCGCCGATCACCAATCTTGTCATTGAATCATCATCACCTTCTTTTTGACGCAAGTACCACCGACGCTCATCATCATCTTCTCTGCAAGCCAGATTTCCCGTTATACTGACTTCATCCGTTTCTTCCGTTTCCTCGTCTTCAGTCCGATCCTCTTCATAAAAAAATACGGCTCCGACGATGAAAACAACTACCAATAACAATATCAAAGCTGACTTTTTCCTTTTTTCGTCCATTGTTTGAGTATAGCAAATTTTTATAAAAAAACAATTACTCCACCAGTATGAAAACCTTGTCTTTTTTTCTCGCTTTCGTGCTTAATTTAATTCCGACCTCCTCTCCTTTTTCAGCCCTTGTAACTTCTTTGCCGTTTATCTGTAAGGAGCTTATTTCCACTTGACAATAAGTGGTTTCCCCTTCTATTAAAATTTTGTCTCCAACTTCCAAGCCTCTGTGCAAAAGCTCAACCGATGCCACTTTTATCCGTGAATAAAAATTGGTAACTTTTCCGACCTGAATCTTTTTTTGTGTAGCCGCACTCCCGGAGAATTCAAAATTAATTCCTTCCCCACCCGGCTCTCCAAAATAAAATCCGGTTGTAAAATTACGATTGTAAACCTTTTTCAATTCTTTCTTCCATTTTTTCGCTTTTTTCCGATTAAAATCACCTTCACAATGGGCATCTATCGCTTTTCTGTAATATTTAGCCGTTTCCCTTACGTATCTTGCATCCCTTTGCCTTCCTTCTATTTTAAAAGAATCTATCCCCGCATCGATCATTTCCGGTAGATACTCGATCATACATATGTCTTTGGGGCTTAAAAAATACTTTCCATCGATTTTCAATTTTTTTCCCTCCTCATCCGTAAGCCACCACTTTCTCCTGCAGAGCTGATTGCAGGCGCCTTTGTTCGCCGATTTATTTTCATAAAAAGCGGACAAAAGACATCTTCCGGAAATAGCGATACACATTGCTCCGTGAATAAAGGCCTCTACCTCCAGTGCGGTTTTTTTCTTTACTTGGGATATCTGTTCCAGACTCATTTCTCGAGACAATATCACCCGCTTTGCTCCGAGATCTTCATAAAACTTAGCCGCTTTCCAATTTGAGACATTGGCTTGCGTGGATATGAAAAATTTTAAGCCAAGCCTTTTGGCTGTTCGTATCGCCGCCGGATCCCAAACTATAACCGCATCCACTTTTGCCTTTTGAGCCCTTTTCATCAAATCTTCAACTGCACTCAACTCATAATTGTAAAGACTCGAATTAACCGTCAAATAACCTTTGACCCGATTACGATGGCAAAGCTTCATAAAGTCCTTCAATTCATCTACATCTATTCCTTTGGAGTTGGATCGAAGATTAAATTCCGACACACCGAAATAAACCGCATCGGCATAATCCTTGCAGGCTTCGAATCCGGCCCTGTTTTTAATCGGACTCATAAGTTCAGGTCTTTTTTTCATATCTTCGGTTTTTTGAAATTGAATATTAATCTCAAAATATACGATTTAAAAATAATAAAAGCTCGAATTATTCAATTTATTTTTTTAATTAACAAGATTTGAATCAATTAAGTGTAATACTCAAAGAAATTTTAAAAGATCTTCCGGCTCGGTAATTTTATAATAGAAATCTCAACCGGCAATTCATAAAAACCCCTCTTTTTCAAGTAATGCTTTTTTCTTCTCCTTTCCTTTGTTGTATCCACCGATGGATCCATCGGAACGAATTACCCTGTGGCAAGGAATCCTTTGATCTTCGTTGTTTTTTAAAATATTACCGACCACCCTGTATGCCTTCCGACAGCCGGCTTCAGAGGCGACCTGCTTATAAGTCATAGCCTCTCCCTTCGGTATTCCGGAAACGATTTGTAACACTTTTTCTTTGAATCTTTTTTTCATATTACCATTGATTTGATGTTTTATTATATCCGAAAAACCATATAAATAAAAATCCTGTTACTGAAAATTTTTCAATACAACTTACCGGACTCGAATGAGTTGCCCGAAGGCATTGCCGTCCTCCCCTCGCAAAGCTCGGGTCGTCGCAATTCGGTAGTTCGCTTCTCCTCACAACCCACCAATAAAAAGAAAAACTCCTCACGGAGTTTTTCTTTTTATGCTGCGGGACCAGGACTCGAACCTGGATTACCTGGACCAAAACCAGGCGTGTTACCATTACACCATCCCGCAAAAGCTTAATTATTATAACTACTATTAATTAAAAATCAAATCACCACTTCTTGCCTCTCGACAAAAAAGAAAAGTTGCATCCTCTATCGTCTTCGATATAATTTTTTAAAATCAAAACCCCCGATTAATCTAAAATAAAAGCCGAGTCCGGGCATGAAAAAAGAGATGAGTATTGCAAAAAAAGTCGGTGGAATATGAATAATTTTTTTTGAATTTCTTGCCGCTTCAAAAATAAAAACGATTAAAAGAACTAAAACAGTGATGATGAAAAAAAGTCTTCCCGTATCCGAAACCCGGCTAATCCAAAAACCCGCCGGAAAATAAAGAGTTGTGAGTGGAGGAATAATTAAATGAGCCTTATCTTCATTCAACCCGAGCCCGATCTTTTCAACTATTCCCGATCCATAAACGAATCTCTGCTTAAAAAACGGCATCCAGAGCTTTCTTCTGTGATGATAAACAATTACGTCTTGTGAATATAGAATTTTCTTTTGATTTTCAACGATTCGTTGACAAAATTCTTTGTCCTCACCCGTTACCAAGCTTTCATTGAAAAGACCCACTTGATCAAAAACCGAAGCTTTGACGATCAAATTGCAAGTCGGTAATTTGTCGACATGCCTGCTCTTTTCTTTTTTGTAATAGAAGGAGTTGAATCCGGAAATAACCGGGGAGCTTATGGCATTGGACGCGCAAACTTCTCTCCAACCGGAATCCGGAGGCAATAAATTGGGTCCTCCGACTGCTGCCGGGTCAAGATCTTCACCGATAAACTTTCCGATAGCTTCAGTAATCCAGGACTTTTCCGGAAATGCATCGGAATCGATAAAAGCAAAAAAGTCCGCATCCTCCTTGTATTTTTCAATGGCCAGATTTCTTTTTGCTCCTATGGTCAAATTACCACTGACGATAATTTCGGTTTTTTCAAAACTTTCTTTTATCCGCTTATCCGTAATCAAAATTAGATCCCAATTATCATAATCGATTTTACCTATTTTTTTGATGCACTCAATCGCATAATCATCAATTTCTACGAGCGGTACCACAATTTTAACCTTCGGTTTATTTTCCGACATGCCTAATTAATTTGGGATAAATTTTGAGATTGAACATTAAACTGAGCTTAACGAAGCAGCCATGATTACAATTGCATTTTCCATCCTTTATTTCTTTCCTGATTTCGGAGGCGGCTTCCGAAAACCACAAATCCTCAAATTGATAATCGTAATCTTCCAAATTGCCGATTGGAGGAAGTGATTCACAGGGATAAAGATTGCCTTTAAAGTCGATGTAACAAGCCAAGTTGCCCGCATAACAATCCCAGTTTCGCTCATTACCTTGATTATTTTCATAAACGGAGTAATATTCCGCTCTTATCGCTTTCAAAAACGACCCGTAAGGATCAAATGAAAACTCCCTGCTTCCAATTGCCGTTTTTTGCAATTCCTCTTTATTCTTTTTTACGAAATCGAGATCAACTTCCTTCAAATCGCTATCCGGAAAACTTCCTCTCATGAAAGAAAAGTTATGAGCTTTTGTTTTCGGCATTCTTTTTCTTACAAATTCACGAATTTCAACGAATTCTTCTTTATTGGACGAATTCAGGCAGGTGTTAACCGATATCTCCAAATTATCCTCATCGATCACCGACA
>Ga0207421_10009001_pt1 | contig 10179 bp, 7 predicted proteins | sample SodLakKL_010_SED_4_FD_187542 | JGI IMG/M metagenome (GOLD analysis project Ga0207421, IMG submission 187542) | Alkaline sediment microbial communities from Lake Tanatar, Kulunda Steppe, Russia - 8KL_010_SED (SPAdes) (version 2) | ecosystem: Environmental > Aquatic > Non-marine Saline and...
TGGATCCGGGAGGAGTACGAGTGCGACGTCATTGCATTGACAGTGAACATTGGCCAGACAGCCGACAACCTTGACGCCATCAAGCAGAAAGCATTGATGCTCGGGGCGAAGGATGCCATTGTGTATGACGCAAAGGACGAGTTCGCCGAACTCTGTACCGAAGCGGTAAAAGCCAATGCCGACTACCAGGGCGGGTATGCACTGGGTTGTCCGCTGGGCAGGGTGATGATCTCGCAGCTGGCCGTTCAGTTTGCCGCCGAGTTTGGCTGCGAGGTGATTGCACACGGCTGTACAGGAAAAGGAAACGACCAGGTGCGGTTCGAAGGCTATATCACCACGCTGAATCCTGAGCTGAAAATCATAGCGCCGGTTCGAGAGTGGAGCATGGGCAGAGATGAACAGATAGCCTACGCCATTAAGAATGGAATACCGGTAGATCAGACTCAAAAGAGTCCCTATTCGTACGATGAGAATATGTGGGCCAATACCGGCGAGGGTGGTGAAATCGAAAACCCGGAGCTGATCCCTCCATTGGAGAATATTCTAAAGTGGGCCAACACCCCGCAAAATGCGCCCGATAAGGAAGAGCTGGTAAAGATCGGCTTTGAACAAGGCGAGCCGGTTTCGCTAAATGGAATTAATTACGATAAAAAGGATCTGATTCTGCTCCTGAACGAGATCGGGGGCAAGCATGCTGTTGGGGTATTCCATCTGATTGAAGACAGAATAGTAGGACTGAAAGTGAGAGGGGTTTATGAAAACCCGGCGGCTACGGTTCTGATTCAGGCACACAAAAACCTGGAGCAGCTGGTATCCACCCGGGAGGAGAATGAACTGAAGGGGTTCATGGATCAAAAGTGGGCCTACCTGATTTATGGCGCCAAGTATTTTGAGCCGGTCATGGACAACATCCGGGCCTATATCAACGAGCAGAATAAAAAGGTAACCGGTGAGGTAACCCTGAAATTATACAAAGGGAATTGTGATGTTGTTGCACTCTCATCACCCTACTCGCTGTTTGATGAAAACCTTGCTACATTCAACAAATCAGCCGCCTTCAACCAGAACGCCTCGGCCGGATTCATCGAGCTGTGGAATCTTCCCCAGAAAACGGCGTACCAGCTGAAGAAGGAGGTGGTAAAAAGTACAGCGGGCAGCCTGCCCGCTTTGTGAGGCGTCACTTTAGCGTAAGGTCATGATAAAATCTCAGAATTTGGCAATGAAAAAGTCCCCTCCTTTTCCCATAGGGATCGCTTATGGGGCAAGGAGGGGCTCATTTTTTGAAAGCGTAAGCGATTTAGGGGAGGTTAAAAAAGTCTAAGAGTCAATTTTCATATCAATTGCTACTGAAATTACCTAAACCACCCCCTGCCCCTCCTTGAGAAGGAGGGGAGATTCTATTCCTGAACAAAGTTTTAGGTCTAATATCAAACAAATTAAATCCCCAAAACCCATGTCCAAACTCTGGCAAAAATCCACAACCGACACCCGGTCTGATATCGCTAAAAAGGTAGAAGCCTTTACGGTGGGGTTAGACTATGAGCTGGATCAGGTACTGGTTCCGTATGACGTGAAAGCATCCAGAGTTCATGCACAGGCTTTGAACAAGGCCGGAATATTATCAGATGATGAGCTGGTCAAGTTGACCGGCGCGCTGTCGGAGGTGTTGAAAACATGGGAGAAGGGTGAGTTCACAATCACGGTTCAGGATGAGGACATGCACACAGCCATCGAGAACGTTTTAATTGACAAGCTCGGAGACCTTGGAAAAAAAATTCATGCCGGACGATCGAGAAATGACCAGGTTCTAACCGCTGTCAGGCTTTATGAAAAGGAGTCTCTTGAAAAGATTCTGAATGAAGTGAGGGCTTGTGCCTCATTATTAATAGAGTTGGGAGAAAAATATGAGAAGGTGCCGATGCCCGGCTTTACCCATACCCGAAAAGCGATGCTCAGCAGCGTAGGATTGTGGGCCGGAGGGTTTGCAGAGATGCTGATCATGCAGATGGAAGCATCAGCTGGAGTATTGAGCCTGGTAAATCGGTCACCACTCGGAACAGCAGCCGGGTTTGGAACAACTTTCGATATTGATCGTGAATTTGAGGCGAAAGAGCTCGGTTTTAGCGGGCCAATCATCTGCTCAACAACGGCTCAGCTGTCGCGAGGTTGGATAGAACTGCAGGTAGTACAATTTCTGTCGGGTGTTACGGCAGTTTTGAACCGTTTGGCCTCCGATGTGATTCAGTTCAGCAGTGAAGCTCAGCCATGGTTTGGTCTGGACGAGGTGGTCTGTACCGGTTCATCCATTATGCCCCAGAAAAAAAACCCGGATCTTGCAGAGCTGATTCGTGCAGGCCATTCTGAACTGGTTGGCTCTGGTTCTGCTTTGCAGATGCTGACTGTTAATTTAGGCAGCGGATATCACAGAGACCTGCAGCTGTCGAAAGAGCCGGTTATAAAATCGATCAACAAAACATTGCAGATGCTTAAAGCTTGCCAAATTTTAGTAGCTGCAATGGCTCCAAATGAAAAAAACCTGAGAGCTGCCTGCACATCTGAGTTATTTGCAGCCGAAGCGGCAAATCAATTGGTTAAGGAGGGGATGTCATTTCGTGATGCCTATCGCAAGGTGGCAGAAGAACCGGAGCTTACCAATTCACTTGCAATAGAGGGGATGCTGAAAAGCTATTCTCATTTAGGTACGCCGGGAAATTCCGGATTGTCCATCCTGAAAAAACGGATATAAGCTGGCGAAAAATCAGGAGTTTATATATGATTTATGATGAAATCACTTAAATGAAGTGTAAGGATGGGTTTTAAAAACAGGGCTCGTCATGTATTTAACAAAAATATTAAAAGCGCTTTCAGTGTCATATTGCAATTGATTTTGTTTGAAAATAGTGCTATTAGTAGTGATGTAGATAAGTATGACGGATCGGGTAGGCTTTGCTTTATAGACAAAAATAGAATCGATCAATAATGCTCAAGCTCTGTACACCTATTCTAATCGAAAACATAAATCGTAACCAAAAATCAGATTATGAGATCTAGATTGATACAAACATTAAAACTATGCGCTCTTATAATGGTGGTTCTTCCATTATTTGCAGCAGAAGCATTTGCACAGGTAACTGTTAGTGGAACAGTAACTGACGCCGCTACCGGGCAGCCTCTGCCGGGTGTAAACGTGGTATTGACTGAAATTGAACGTGGCGCAAACACCAACATCGACGGTGAATTTCAGATCAATAACGTAGCAGCCGGGAACTACACATTAGTAGCAACTTTCATTGGATTCGTGGATTACCGGACCCGCGTGAATGTTGGAAATACAGATGTGACTCTTGAGTTTTCTATGACGGAAGATGTGGTTGGCCTTGATGAACTTATTGTAGTCGGTTACGGTACTCAATCCCGGATTGATGTAACCGGATCTATTTCAAGTATTACGGCAGAGACATTTGAGAACCTTCCTGTAAACAGCATAGAGTCTGCTATTCAGGGACGAGCATCCGGTGTATATGTAAGTGGACTGTCAGGTAAGCTTGGGCAGGGAATTACAATGAGAATTAGGGGCTCGTCTTCTGTAACTGCAGATAACCAGCCTTTATATGTAATAGATGGAATTCCGGTTACAACCGTTAGTCTTTCCGGTAACGCGGCTCCAACAAACCCGCTTGCCGACCTGAACTTTAATGATGTTGAGTCTATTGAAATTCTTAAAGATGCTTCTGCAGCTGCCATCTATGGCGCACAGGCATCAAATGGTGTGGTACTGATTACCACCAAAAGAGGCCGTCAGGGCCCAACTCAGGTAAATTATACATTCCAGGCAGGTTTTAGCCAGCCAACAGGAAAACGGGACTGGTTAAACACGGAAGAGTATATAGAGCTCTTCAGAGAGGCAGCGGCCAACACCGCAGATATTTTAAATGATCCTTTCTGGATTGGGTTTGTGGAAGGCCGTATACAAGGATATTCAGCCGGACGATTTGATGGTACAAACTGGGTTGATGGACAGGTAATCGACACAGACTGGCAGGAACTTGCTTTTCAGGATGCGCCTTTTGCCGAGCATGAGTTATCTCTCAGAGGCGGTACAGAGGCCACCCGTTTTTATGTGAGCGGTTCCTATTCTGACCAGGAGGGTATACTCATCAACGACACATTCCAAAGAATCAGCGGACGTGTGAATGTTGATCATAGGGTTAGTGACCTTCTTTCGGTTGGGGTTAATATGAATATTGGCCGTACTGTTAATGACAGGCTATCAACCGATAATGCATTTGCAACACCGATGCAGCTGATTGCTCAGCCGCCGCTCACCCCACCGTTTGATCCTCGCACATGTGAACCTGGTGCCGGTACTTCATTCACAAATGCCTTTACTGATGATTGTACATTGAGCGGGAACTACACGCTCTATTACAATGGCTTGCTGCATCGCGACCACGCAAATTTCAGAACCACTATTTTCCGAAACTTTGGTAATGCTTTCGTAAACCTAAACCTCAGAGACGACCTGTTTGCAAGAACAGAGTTGGGAATTGATATCCTGACACAAAATGAGGATGAGTTTTACGGTTCTTTGACGGCACGTGGCGTTGGCGGCAATGATGGCCAGGGATTTGGAATCAGCAGATATGTTCAGGTACTTAACTCTACATTCAACTCATTCCTGACCTACGCTCCAAGCATAGATGAAAATCAGGACATTGAAGTGACAGCCGGTATGAGTTATCAGCAATCGAACACCACAACTTCTTTCCTAGCCGGTAAGGATTTTCCAAGCGATAGCTTTAGAAGACTTGCCAGTGCAGCTGAAATTACCTCCGGAAGTTCAACCGGAACCGAATTTCACATTCTATCCTACTTCACACGTGCCAACTACAAACTCCTCGACAGGTATCTCGTAAGCCTTAGTGGACGAGTGGATGGATCTTCAAGATTTGGAGCAGATAACAGATATGGGTTTTTCCCTGCAGGTTCTGTTGGATGGATCTTAACTGAGGAAGATTTCCTGAGAAATAACAACTACGTTACATTCCTGAAACTTCGTGCCAGTTATGGATTAACCGGAAATGCCGCGATCTCAAACTTTGCGTCGCGCGGTCTCTTTGGAGGAACATCCTACAATCAAACTCCGGGTTTAGCACCATCTCAACCGCCTAATGCGGATCTGAAATGGGAGCAGACTGCACAGCTGGATATTGGAGTTGACTTCAGGATATTGGATGACAGAATTACCGGTGAGTTTGACTACTATGTCAAAAACACAAAGGATCTTCTGCTGAACGTAAACGTACCCGGATCTTCAGGTTATACTTCTACCCTGCGTAATGTGGGTGAACTTGAAAACAAAGGGTTTGAATTCTCTCTTACCACATTCAACCTGATCGGAAGTTTTAACTGGTCTACAACGTTTAACTTCTCCCGAAACAGAAATGAACTGACCAATCTTGATGGCCAGATTATTGAAGGGTCATTTGTCAGCCGTGCACAGGAAGGTTCACCAATCGGTGTGTTTTTCGAGCGTGAGTACGCGGGTGTAAATCCTGATAACGGAGATGCACTCTACTACCTGAACCGTGAAGCCACAGAGGCTGAATTAAGCAGCGGTGCTGTATTTGATAAAGATGGCAGGCTGGTTACAGCAAGCTACGGAAGTGCTGAGCGTGTAGTGATCGGTGATCCTAATCCCGACTTCATTGGAGGCTTAAGCAATACATTTGCGTGGAGAGGTTTTGACCTGGATGTTCTCTTCCAGTTCGTTTATGGAAACGACATCTACATGTCAAGCGGCCGGTTTACAACTGCTAATGGTGACTGGTTTGACAACCAAACCAGGGATCAGCTTGACCGCTGGCAGCAGCCGGGCGACGTTACAGACGTTCCACAGGCACGCCTTCTGTTAGGTAATGGTGCAGGAAACTCCTCCCGTTATGTTTCTGACGGATCTTACCTCAGGCTGAAAGCACTGACATTCGGCTATACATTGCCGGTTAGTATTACAGACAGAATCGGTATCAGATCTGCTCGGGTATTTGCAAAAGGAACTAATCTGTTAACCTTCACAAATTATGAAGGATGGGATCCTGAGGTGAACGCTGACTTTACCGCCGGTAACATCAACCAGGGTATTGAATTCTATTCAGCACCGCACCCCAGAACAATTACATTTGGTTTCAGACTGGGCCTTTAAATTGCAATTAAGTAAAACTTTTGAACTAACAACTATTAAGTATGAAAACTTATCAATTATTTTTCTTAGCAGCTGTTATCAGCATTGCGATTGTCATAAAAGGATGTGATAGTCTGCTCGATGCTGAACCGCAGCAAAGTATTAGTGAGGATGTCGCATTGGGCACATCCCAGAACGTACAGAACGCCCTCATAGGTGGTTATGCACTTATGGCAGGCGGCACCCAGTTTGGAGGCCAGTGGCACTATTTACCGGAGCTGCTTGCCAACGACAATGAGATATCCTGGTCGGGCACATTTTTCCCGCAAAGGGATATATGGCTGAAACAGCAGGAGCCTGAAAATGGTGTGATCACAAATACATGGACGAATGCCTTTAACACGATTAACCGTGTTAACAATGTTCTCTCTGCACTTGATGTAGTGGATGAAAGCATCCGGGCAAGAGTGGAAGGCGAGGCCAAATTTATTCGTGGTACCGTTTATCTATATCTTGTAAACATGTATGGAAAAACATGGGGTGACGGTGATAATAGCTCGAATCTTGCTGTTCCTTTAATTATTACTCCAACACAGGGTGGTATTGGTGAAGATGCAAATCAGCCCCGGGCTACAGTAGCTGCTGTTTATGCTCAGTTGATGCAGGATCTCACAGATGCGAAAAACCTGTTGCCGGAAACCAATGGTGTATTTGCCAATACATACGCGGCAAGCGCCATCTTGAGCCGGGCTCACCTGATCAGGCAGGAATACGCCTCAGCACGCGACGAAGCACACCGTGTGATTAACTCAGGGCGTTATTCAATGACTCCAACTTACGCCGGCGCGTTTAATAATGATGCCAACAGCTCAGAAGATGTTTTTGCCATTCAGGTCACGTCACAAGATGGTTCTAACAACATGAACCTGTTCTTTGCATCAACTGCATTTGGAGGCAGGGGTGATATCGATATTGAAGATCCGCACCTTGCCCTATATGAAGCGGGAGATGAGCGGCTGGATCAGTTTTACATCGATGCCACCGACGGCCGAAGAACCAGTAAGTTCAATGCGCGTACAGCTAATGTGCCGTTTGTTCGACTGGCCGAACTTCACCTTACCCGCGCTGAAGCAAACTTCCGTGAAGGAACAACCATAGGCCTACCGCCGGAAGATGAACTGAACGCTGTAAGAGACCGGGTTGGACTGGGTGCGGTAACCCTGACTTCAGTTGACCAAATTCTTGCCGAAAGAAGGGTCGAATTGGCTTTTGAAGGTCACCGGTTGTTTGATATCAAACGAACCCGTGCATCTGTCGGAGCCTTCCCATGGAATGCTGATCTTCTGGTATTCCCTGTGCCTCAACGTGAGATGGATGCCAATCCTGCACTGGAAGGACAGCAAAACCCTGGATATAACTAATTGATTTATCTTGTTAGTATAGAGTTATATTCCAGAATTAAATTAAAAGCCCCGGAAATTCCCGGGGCTTTTTTATTTTACGCCATTCTAAAACCTGAAATAACTCCGTTTGCCATGCTAAAATTGCTACCGTTATTACTGCTGCTCATTGCCGGGTGTTCACAATCCAATCTCGATACAGATCTGTTGAAGTCAGATATCGAATCTTACCTTTCCGAACAGGATGGAACTTTTGCCGTCTGGTTTCAACATCTTGATAACCCGGACTGGCACTTTGCCATTAACGAAGACACCCTTTTCCACGCCGCCAGCACCATGAAAACACCGGTTATGGTGGAGCTCTTTCGCCGGGCTGAGCTGGGTGAGTTTGACCTGTCTGATTCCATTAAAGTTGAAAACAAGTTTTACAGCATCGTGGATGGTTCAGAATTTCAACTGGATTTGAATCCTGAAGGGAACGATCCATTTGAAAGGATGGAAGATGAAATGGCCACCATATATGACCTGAATCACGCCATGATTACCTATAGCAGTAATATAGCCACCAATCTTATTATACAGCTTGTAGGAGCCGAAGAGACCACCCAAACCATGCGTGAACTGGGTGCAGAGCGTATAGAAGTAATTCGAGGACTCTACGATATGAAAGCTTTCGATCAGGGCCTTAGCAACAGGACGACAGCCAAAGACCTTGGAATCATTTTTGAACACATTGCAAAGGGAACAGCCGTGAACCCGGAAAAGGACAGCCTAATGATTGAAGTTTTAAAAGATCAGTTTTACAGGGATGTAATTCCGGCAAGGTTGCCGGATGATGTGGTTATTGCAAATAAAACCGGATTCATTACAGGTGTGATTCACGACTCCGGAATTGTTTACCTTCCTGATGGCCAATCGTATATCTTAATTTTCCTGTCAAAGGATCTGCCGGAGAACAGGATTGGAACAGAAACTGGAGTTGCCGTTTCTGAGATGATCTATAAATCACTGACCGAAGAGTAATTTAAAGTGAACAACTTTTTTATGAATGAATTGATACAAATGGTAAAGAATATATTTTCGCTATCAGCCACTATTTTACTTCTAATTTTGGGTGTTGTGTTTTCGGGGTGTGGTGACTCAACCGGTACAGACGGTTCAGGTCAATACACCAAAACTGAAGGAGAGGGGTCATTAATGATCATTGGGGGAGGCAGCCGTCCGGTTGAGTTGATTCAAAGAATGATTACTGAAAGTGGCTTAGATCATGCCGGCTATGCCATCGTTCTTACCATGTCGGCCGCCAATCCGGATACGTCAGGCTATTACGGCGAGGTACAGTTTCGGGAACAAGGAGTTACAAATGTCCGGTCATACGACTTGGGCAGAAGAGATATTGCAACGGAGAATGCGCTCGATTCATTACAGAATGCAAATCTGGTTTACATAACAGGGGGCTCGCAGTCACGATTCATGCGTTCAGTTGAAGAGTTTCCTGAAATAGGTACTGCGTTGATTAATGCATATAAAAGTGGAGCCATGATTAGCGGCACGAGCGCCGGAGCATCTGTGATGAGCAAAATTATGATCACCGGCGATCAGCAAAACTACCCCGATTACACGGCTACATTTTACCACCTCGAGAAAAATAATATCATCACGGAAGAAGGGTTGGGTTTGATTGAGGGAGTAATTGTGGATCAACACTTTCTGAAGCGGGCCCGTAACAACAGGCTACTGACCGCAGTGATGGAATACCCCAATCATATCGGAATTGGTGTTGACGAAGCCACAGCGGTACTGATAAAAAACGGAGGTGCAGAAGTGGTCGGAGATGCACAGGTTATAGTCTATCAAAATCTCTCCGGGGAGTCAAAAGTTCATAATGGCAGGCTCGGAGCAAACAATATCCGGGTCGACATCTATCTGCCGGGAGATCTTTTTGAACTGTAACGGGTTAGGGCCATTTCAGAACAGATCATGATGTATTGAAACGGTTGTTAAAGGATTATCATTTATATAAGTAGGTAACGTGCTCTTAGTGGTTAAGGAAACTGTGAATAGAATAACAACAGGTCTTTAAAGCGTTTTACTGATCATTGAAGAAGGAGTGACCTTTTTTACATAATGAAAATTTGGGTAAAGGTTGTTTCGGATTTAATCGCTAATGGCATCATGTAAATGTAAATGATAACCTATTTAATCACAGCTTGTTATGTCTGCAAAACAAACATCCGTCGATAATACACATCTCTCAAATGAAGAGCTGAAACACTTTGAACAGAAGTTGCTTATTGAAAAAAGAGAGATTGAAGATGAGATCAGTAGTTTGGAATCCAATCTGTCTGACGTAAACAAAAATTTCTCAGAAAGAAAATCTTCTCAGGACCATCACCAGGGTGATATAGCTACATTGGAAGAGAACAGAATCCGGATATTATCAGCTTTGGAGAGAAACAGGGAAAAGCTGGATCAAATTACTGTAGCCTTAGATCGCATCCATACGGGGAACTACGGGATTTGCATCACAACCGGCCGCCCCATTAAAAAAGAGCGGCTTGAAGCAATGCCTTATGCGCTAAAGGCGGTTCAGTAAAA
>Ga0207421_10009002_pt1 | contig 10179 bp, 10 predicted proteins | sample SodLakKL_010_SED_4_FD_187542 | JGI IMG/M metagenome (GOLD analysis project Ga0207421, IMG submission 187542) | Alkaline sediment microbial communities from Lake Tanatar, Kulunda Steppe, Russia - 8KL_010_SED (SPAdes) (version 2) | ecosystem: Environmental > Aquatic > Non-marine Saline and...
AGGAAGTTGAACAGCGACAGCCGCTGCACCTGCACGAAGGTCTGCTGGGCCGCCTGCAGCGCGGTCTGCTGCAGGTTGAAGCGGCTGATGGCCTCGGCATAGTCAAGGTCGCGTATCTCGGACAGCGCGGTCCGGACCTGCAGCAGCTGGTCCTCGTTGATGCGGTTCTGGGTCTCGACGGTCTTCATGCGCCCGCCGAGATCGGTGCGGACCTCCAGCAGGTGCCCGAGGGCCCGGTCGAGGTCCCCGAGACCGCTCGCCATTGACGCGTTCAGGTTCTCGCGGCTCTGCTGGTCCGCAACGGGCGTCTCCAGGGCCTCGACGATCTGCGCGTAGGTCTCGAACAGTGGCTGCAGGTCCCCATCGCCGTTCGGAATATCCTCGAAGACCCGCTCGCCGGAGTCGCCGGCCGGCACGGTGCGCGCCGGGCTGATCTGCACCGAACGCTGACCGTCGTCGCCCAGGTACGCCACGTTCCCGTCTGCGTCGACCTCGAAGGGCCGCGTCCACGAGCTCAGCCCGGCGAACAGGTATTCGCCGTTCGCATCCTGGCTGTTCGCAAGCTGCACGAGTTCGTCCAGAGACTGGCGGATCTCCCCGGCGATCATCGCGCGGGTCTCGTTGGTCTGGCTGCCGTTGTTGCCCTGCACCACCAGCTCGCGCACGCGCTGCAGCCCGTCCACCACGGAGCTCACCACGGTCTCGCTGGCGCGCAGCCGCTGCTGCAGCGACAGGCTGTTGCGTTCGTACTGCTCGAGCTTCTCGATCGCGCTGGTCAGCTGCAGCGACTGGACCGCGCCGCTGGGGTCGTCGGAGGGGCTCAGGATCCTTTCGCCGGATCCCAGCTGCTGCTGCGTGCGCGAGAGCTCCTGCTGGCTGCGATGGATGGAGTCGACCCCGTTCTGGAAGATCTGGGTGGTGGATACGCGCATCGCCGTTACCGCCTCACTGCACCGAGCAGTGTGTCAAACAGGGTGCCGCTCACCGCGATTACCTGGGCGGCCGCCTGGTAGGCCTGCTGGTAGCGCAGCAGGTTGGCCGCTTCCTCGTCGAGGTTCACGCCGGAGACCGATTCGCGCTGGTTCCGGGCCTCGTCGAGCAGCCGCGACTGTGCCTGCGCCGAGACCTCGGCCTGCCGGGTCCGGGTGCCCACCTCGCCGATCATCGCGTTGTACGAGCCCTCGAGGGACGCGGTGCCGCCCGACAGGAAACGGGCGTCCTGCAGACCGGCGAGTTTGAGCGCGTTGCGGTTGTCGCCGACGGGAATCGGGGTGTCGTCGTTGGGAGGGTCGTCTTCGTTCCATTCCGCTGCGGCGATGCCGCGGGGATCGCCAAGCGAAACGCCGAGCTGCGCCGCGGCGTTGCGCGTGGGCCGGATCAGGAAGCTCTCGCCCTGATCCAGGTCGCTGGTATCGATGTTCAGACCCGCCGCCACCAGTGCATTGCCGGGATCCGATTCGCCGACCAGCCGGTTGCTGGAGGCATTCCGCAGTTCCCACTGGTCGCCGTTGAAGCGCAGCCGGTAATCGTCCGCCGTGAGCTCGCCAACGTCCTCGATGGTCACGCCGGGCAGCGAGCCGGATCCACTGCCCCGGACCTCGACCGCGGGCGCGCGAAAGAACTCTCCACCCTGCTCGCCGTTCAGATCCCGGCCCTCGGCGTGCTGCGCGTTGAACTCCCGCGCCAGCCCCTGGGCGATCAGCCCGAGGTCGTTCTGGGCCCGGTCCAGCAGGGAACCGCGGACCTCCAGCAGTGCCCCGAGACGCCCACCGGTCAGGAAGCGGCCGATGTCCGTCACCGAGCCGCCGGAGCCGGCCAGGCCGACACCGACCTGCAGCGGGTCCTCGCCGAGCGGCCGGGCGACGAGTTCGGAGGCGTTGCTGCCGATCACGAGGCTCTGGCCATTGCCGACAAATACGTTGAGCGCCCCGTCGTCCTGGGGCACGGTGGTCACGTTCACGTGTTCCGCCAGCTCGCGCACCAGCCGGTCGCGCTGGTCGAGCAGGTCGTTCGGCGCGGCACCACCGCCGCGGCCGGTGGCCGCAACGATCCCGGCATTCACCTCGGCCAGCGACTCCGCGATTCCGTTGATCTCGTTCACGGTGGTCTCGATCTGGCCGTTCACCCGGGTGCGCTGGCCGTCGAGCTGTTCGTGGAGGGAGGCGAAGCGGCCGGTCAGCGACTCCGCCTCCGCGATCATCACCTGGCGCGCCGGCACGGAGGTGGGGTCGGTCGCCACGTCCTGCGCCGCGGCAAAGAAGCGCTGCAGGCCCACCGCCAGGCCGGAATCGGCATTCGCGAGCAGCGAGTCGACCCGTTTCGCGTGGTCGTGGAACACGGAAGACTGCGCGCTCGCGGAGGTCGCGGTGCGCAGCTGGTTCTCGACGAACTGGTCGAAGACGCGGTTCACCCCACCGACCTCGACGCCCTTGCCGATATAGGCGTTGCCCGCGAACTGCGGCGCCCGCGTGTTCAGGTCGACGCGCTGGCGGCTGTAGCCCTCGGTGCCCGCATTGGCGATGTTGTGGCCGGTGGTCGACAGGCCGCGCTGGAACGCGGCCAGACCGGAGGTGCCGATGCTCAGGATGTCGCTACCCATCGCGACGCTCCCGGCCATTGCGGCCACCGCGGCTGAAGATCCTCAGGCTGTGCATACCGTGCTCCTCATCATCCACTTGTCGGCCCGGGCGTATCCGGCTTGAGTCCAAGGACCTGCGGCAGGGTGCCCCGGCCCAGGATGTCCAGGATCTTGTCCGCGTAGGCCGGGTCGGTCGCGTAGCCCGCGGACTGCAGGCCGCGCAGGTAACCCTCCGCATCGCCGGCCCGGGCCAGCGCGCCGCGGTAGCGCGGGTTGCTCTGCAGGAAGTCCACGTAGTCCGCGAAGCTCTCCTGGGGGCTGTCGTAGGCACGGAAGGCCGCGCGTTCCCGCTCCGGCACCCCGTTCACGTATTCGAGCGTGTTCACGTGCACGCGCGGACCCGTCCAGCGGGCGTCGGCCTTGATCCCGAAGAGGTTGTGGCTGCTGGATCCGTCGGCGTGCGCCATCACGTGCCGTCCCCAGCCGGTCTCGAGCGCCGACTGCGCCAGCAGCACCTCGGGCGCAACCCCGAGCGCGGCCCCGGCGCGCTCCGCGTGCGGCCGCAGCTCCCGCAAGAAGGCCTCGGGCGACTCGGGACGCCAGGACGCAGACGGCGCCTCCCGAGTCGGGGCCGCGGCATCGGTGTCCGGCACCGGGGCGTTGCGCACCGCGGCCTCGGCCGGCCACGCCGCCCGTGCCGGCACCCGTCGCTCGGGCATGCGCAGCTCCTGCGCGGCACGATCCTCAAGCGCACCGGGCGCGAGGTCCCGCAACAGCGACTCGCGCAGTCCGATCCCGTCGCCCTGCGACATCTCCAGCGCGATCTGCTTGTCGAACATCTCGCGGTAGAACTGCACCCCGTCGCCGTCCAGACCGCTGTCCACGGGCATCGCGTCGCGCATGCTCTTCAGCATCATCTGGATGAACAGGGCCTCGAACTGCCGCGCCGCCGCATCGGCCGCCTCAGGGGAATCCTCGCGGGCCATGCGCCGCAGGTCGGCCAGGCCCTGGAAGTCCGTATAGGTGCCGGCGGCGGAAGGGTTGGCATTCATCACTGGGTCCCGGTCCGGGATTCCGCGGGCCGTCAGATCACGATCAGCTGGGCCCGCAGCGCGCCGGCCTCGCGCAGGGCCTCGAGAATGGCCACCAGGTCACCCGGCGCCGCGCCCACGCGGTTGACCGCGCGCACGATCTCGTCGAGCGTTACTCCGGGCCCGAACAGGAACATCGGGTTCGCCTCTTCGACAACCTCGATGTCGGTGCGCGGCGTCACCACGGTCTCGCCCGGCGCCAGCGGCGCCGGCTGGCTGACGTCCAGCGCCTCGGTGATGGTCACGGTCAGGCTGCCGTGGCTGACCGCCGCTGCGGTGACCGTGACGTTGCTGCCGATCACCACCGTGCCGGTGCGCGAGTTCACGATGACCTTTGCCGGCGCATCGCCCGGCTCGACCCGGATGTTCTCCAGCACCGACACGAAGGCGACGCGCTGGCCAGGGTCGGTCGGTGCGCGGACGCGCACGCTCGACCCGTCCAGTGGCCGGGCGGTGCCGCCGCCGAGGGCGTCGTTGATCGCATCCGAGACCCGGTTGGCGGTTGTGAAGTCGGAACGGTGCAGGTTCAGCGTCACGCTGTCGCCCTGGGCGAAGGCGCTGGTGACCTCGCGCTCGACCGTGGCACCGTTCGGGATGCGGCCCACACTGGGCACGTTCACGGTGATGCGCGAACCGTCGCGACCCTCGGCGCCCAGACCGCCGACCACCAGGTTGCCCTGCGCCATTGCATAGGTCTGGCCGTCGGCGCCCTTCAGCGGCGTCATCAGCAGGCTGCCGCCGCGCAGGCTGCCGGCATTGCCGATCGAGGACACGGTGATATCGATGGTCTGTCCGGGCTTCGCGAAGGGCGGCAGGTCGGCGTGGATCATCACCGCGGCGACGTTGCGCAGCTGCGGACTCACGTCCGGCGGCACGGTCACGCCGAGGCGCCCGAGCATGTTCTTCAGGCTCTGCACGGTGAACGGCGCCTGGGTGGTGCGGTCGCCGGTGCCGTCGAGGCCCACCACCAGCCCGTATCCGACCAGCTGGTTGTTGCGCACGCCACCGATGGAGGCGAGGTCCTTCACGCGTTCGAGGCCCTGCGCCTGCACCGCGGAGGCCGGCCCAAGCAGCAGCACGGCGGCGAGCGAGAACAGCGCGATCGGGAGGCTGCGGGTCATGCGTTGGAAGGGCATCGTTGTCGACTCCTCAGAAGGGCCAGAAGGGGCTGCTGAAGAAACGCGTCAGCCAGCCGGGCTGATTGCTGTCGGCGAGGGTGCCGCTGCCGCCGTAGGCCACCTGCACGTCGGCGATCTGGGTGGACAGCACGGTGTTGTCGGCGCGGATGTCGACCGGCCGCACCACGCCCCGCAGCCGGATGTATTCCTCGCCCTGGTTGATGCGGATCCACTTCTCGCCCCGGATCACCAGGTTGCCGTTGGCCAGCACCTCCGCCACCGTCACCGTGATGTTTCCGTCCAGCTGGTTGCTCTGCGCGCTGTCGCCCTGCCCCCCGAAACTGCGCGAACCCTCGACGCGGTTGTCGAGGATCGGACGGCCGTTCACCGTCACGTCGCCACCGAACAGCGTCGGGCTGGGCAACTGGATGCTGCTGTCCTTGCTGGTGCTGGTGTTCGCGGACTTGCGCGCCTGGGTGCGCTCGACCAGGCGCACGGTCAGGATATCCCCGACCTGCCGGGCCTTGTCGTCGTCGAAGAGTCCGCCGCGCTGGCTCACCTGGAAGATCGCGCCATTGTTGTGTTCCGGCGGCACCGGTGCCGCGGGGGTGACGGGCTGGAAGTCCGGGTCGTCGCCACGAACCACCGCGTGCGGTCCGGCGGCGCAGGCGCCGAGCAGCAGCGGCAGCAGCAGCGCCACCAGCAATCGTGCGTGGGTTCCCCATGGGCCGGTCATCGCGGCATCCTCCTGGTCCCCCGCCTATCGGCCGAGGTTGTTGTTCACGTACTGCAGCATCTGGTCGGCGCTGGAAATCGCCTTGGAATTCATCTCGTAGGCCCGCTGGGTCTCGATCATGTTCACCAGCTCCTCGACGGTGTTCACGTTGGAGCCCTCGAGGAAGCCCTGCACCAGCCGGCCACGCCCGTCGAAGCCCGGGGTTCCGGTCTGGGGCGCACCGCTCGCGGCGGTCTCGATGAACAGGTTCTGGCCGATCGGCTGCAGTCCCGCCGGGTTGATGAAGTCGGCGAGTTGCAGCGCGCCGACCTCGACCGGGGCCGCGTTGCCGGGTATCAGCGCGCTGACGGTCCCGTCCTCGCCCACGGTGACGCTCGATGCGCCCTCCGGCAGCACGATCCCGGGCAGCACCTCGTGACCGGCGGCGGTGACCATCTGCCCCTCGCTGTTCATCTGGAAGCTGCCGTCGCGGGTGTAGCCGAGGTTGCCGTCCGGCAGCAGGACCTCGAAGAAGCCGCGGCCCTCGATGGCGACATCGAGCGCGTTGTCGGTCTGCGTCATGTTGCCCTGGGTAAAGGTCTTCTCGGTGGCCACCGTGCGCACCCCGGTGCCGAGCATCAGACCGGATGGCAGCTCGGTGTTCTGGGCCGTCTGCGCGCCCGCCTGGCGGACCGTCTGGTAGATCAGGTCCTGGAACACCGCGCGGTCCTTCTTGAAACCGGTGGTGTTCACGTTGGCCAGGTTGTTCGAGATCACGGACATGCGCGTCTGCTGCGCGTCGAGTCCGGTCTTGGCAATCCACAGGGCCTTGTTCATGGGTGCGTCCCCTTGTCGTTACTTCGTTGTGCCGGCGTCGTCAGCTCAGGCGCAGCAGGCCCGCCGAGGCCGCGTCGTTGTCTTCCGCGGTCTTCATCATCTTCACCTGCATCTCGAAATGCCGGGCCAGGTCGATCATCCGCACCATCGCGTCGACGGTATTCACGTTGCTGCCCTCGAGCATGCCGCTGACCAGGTTCGCCTCCGCATCCGGCGGCTGTTCCAGACCCTCGGCATGCCGGATCAGGCCGTCCGTGCCGCGGACCAGCTCCGCCGGATCCGGGTTGACGAGTTTGATGCGGTCGACGCGGGCGAGGGTGTTCGCCTCCTGCCCGAGCGGCTGGATGCTGATGGTCCCGTCGGAGCCGATCTCGAGCGTCTGGAAGGGCGGAATCGCGACCGGGCCGCCATCCCCGAGCACCGGCAGCCCGGTGCCCGTGGTCAGCTGGCCCATCGAATCGACGCGCAGGTCGCCCGCGCGGGTATAGGCCTCGGTTCCGTCCGGCGCCTGCACCGCGATCCAGCCGCGATCCTGCACCGCGACATCGAGGTCGCGGCCGGTCGCCTGCAGCGGCCCGGGACTCAGGTCCACGCGCATGTCCTCGGCCACCGCATAGGTGCGGGTCTCGTGCACCGGACCGCTCACGTGCCGGCTGGAAAACGCGTCCAGCGAGGCCTTGAAGCCGGTGGTGCTGGCGTTGGCCAGGTTGTGCGTGTTGCGCGCCTGGGCCAGGGACGTTTCCTTGGCCCCGGACATCGCGACATAGAGCATGCGGTCCATGATCGGCTACCCCGACTAGCGGATGTTGATGATCGTCTGGGTGATGGTGTCGGCGGTGGAGATCACCTGGGCGTTGGCCTGGAAGTTCCGCTGCGCGGTGATCAGGTTGACCAGCTGCTGCGCGATGTCCACGTTGGAGGCCTCGAGACCGCCCGACTGGATCATGCCGAGGCCGCCCTCGCCCGCTTCCCCGCGGATCCGCTCGCCCGCGGCGAAGGTTTCGCCCCAGACGTTGTCACCCAGCTGCTGCAGACCCTGCGGGTTGGCAAAGTTGGCCAGCGCGACCTTGCCGAGCGACTGCGCCTGTCCGTTGGTGAAGCGGGCGAACACGACTCCGTTGGAGTCGATGTCGACGCCGCTGAGGCTGCCGGTCGAGAAGCCGTCCTGGCTGAGGCTGTTCACGCTGAAGGAGCCGCCGTACTGCGTGGCCTCGCCGAGGTCGAAGGTGATGTCGAGCTCGTCCGCTCCGTTCCCGGGATCCCATGACCCGAAGCTGAGGTTGGAGCCATCCGCGATCGTTCCATCCCGCTCGAATTCCAGCTCTTGCCCGAGAGGATTGCCGTCGCCGTCCTCGAGCACCTGCCCGTTGATCGCGAGATAGGCATTCCAGTTGCCTCCACTGCCCTCTTCGCGTTCGTCAGCCTGGAAATAGAGGGTTGCGTTGTGGGACTGGCCCAGCGAGTCGTACACGGTCACCGTCGTCGAGTGATTGAAGGTCGCGGGCTCGTTTATGTCGAAAGCCTCCGTGGGAACTTCGGCCCCTGACGGCAGATTCAGGCGGCTCTCGACCCGTTCCGTCGCCCGGGGTGGCGCCTCGGAGGTGCCGAGTCTGAGGTCCTCCGTCCTGGAGAGGTCGAAGCTGTCCCGGGCCTCGCCCTGGCGGGGATAGACCTGGAGGCTGTGCCCCTGGTTGTTCACCACGGTCCCGTTGCGGTCCACCTCGAAGTTGCCGGCGCGCGAGTAGACCGGTGCGCCGCCGTCGTTGAGGATGAAGAACCCGTCTCCGCTGATCGCCATGTCGAGGTTTTTGCCCGTGAAGTCGATGTTGCCCTGGGTAAACTGCTGGTTCACTGCGGACAGGCGCACGCCGGAGCCAATCGCGGTCTTGCTGACGCCGCCCTGGGACACCGCGAAGACATCGGCGAACTCGGCCCGGGATTCCTTGAAGCCCACCGTGCTCGAGTTGGCAATGTTGTTGCCGGTGGTGCGAAGGTCCGCGGATGCGGCGTTCAGGCCGCTCAATGCTGTACGAAATGACATGTGCTATCTCCTGTGCAATGCGCGATGGAACGGCGGTCCCGCGGACCCCGTCAGCCGATACGTCGTACCTTGGAAAAATCGATCTCGCCCAGGCCCTCGACCGTGAGCGTCAGCGAGCCGTCCCGGTTGCCGAGGGAGACACTCTCGACCCTCGCCGCGAGGAACATCTCCAGGGCCTGGGTGCGGCCGCCCGCCTCCTGGGCCTCGGCGCGGAACTCGTAGATGCCCGGAGGGGCGATCTCGCCGGATTCGTCGCGGCCGTCCCAGCGGAACTCGGCCAGGCCCGCCTGCTGCGGCCCCAGCGGCATGCGGCGGACGAGCGCACCGGAGTGATCGTAGACGCCGACCACCACTTCGCCTGTAGAGGACGGCAGCTCGGCCGCGCCCCACTGGCCCTGCGCCGGGTCGACAATCGACATGTCCACCGGGACCATCACCTCGCGATCCACCAGACCGGCTGCCTGCAGAGCCTGCCCGGAGTAGATCGATCCGGTCAGGTCCTGAAACGACTTCTGCAGGTCCTCGATGCCGGAGACGGTGCCGAACTGGGCCAGCTGCCCGAGGAATTCGCCGCTCTCCATCGGATCGAAGGGGTCCTGGTTCTCCAGCTGCGTGATCATCAGCTTCAGGAAATCGCCCTGGCCGAGCCGGTCCTTGCCCTTCTCGCCCGAAGACTGCTCGCGCGTCAGCCCCAGGTTCGCCAGAAGATCGGTGTCAATCGCGCTCATCACCCACCCCGCTCACTATTGCTGTCCGAGCTGCAGCGTGCGCAGCAGGAGTTGCCGGGTGGTGTTCATCACCTCGACGTTGTTCTGGTAGGAGCGCGACGCGGAGATCATGTTGGCCATCTCCTCCACCACGTTCACGTTCGGCTTGTACACGTAGCCCTGTTCGTCGGCGAGCGGGTGCTCGGGCGCGTACTCGGCCCGCGGCTCGGCCTGGCTCTCGAGAACGCCGGCGACCTGCACGGACGCGGTGCCACTGGCTCCACCGATGTCCTGCAGCACCGATTGAAAGACCGGGTGCCGGGCCCGATAGGCCTGTTCCGGGCTGCCGCTGACGACCTGGGCATTGGCCATGTTGCTGGCCACGGTATTGAGCCGGACGGACTGGGCGCTGAGTGCCGAGCCGGATATCTCGAAGAGCTTGAAGAGATTACTCATCGGCGCTTACTCCCCCCGCAGCGCGGTCCGCAGACCCTGGAAGCGGCTGTTGAGAAAATCCAGGCTGGCCTGATACTGGACCGCGTTCTCGGAGAAAGCGGCCTGTTCCAGCTGGGTGTCGACGGTATTTCCGTCCAGAGACGGCTGACTGGGGACCCGGTACTGGGGTTCGACGGCATGGCCCGCAGCCCCGCCAGAAGGCAGGTGCCCGGCGTGCGTGCGGCGCATCGCCACCGCCTCGCCCTGCTGCGCGTGTCCCAGCGCGGCCCGGAAGTCGATGTCCCGCGCCTTGTAGTTCGGGGTGTCCGCATTCGCGAGGTTCGACGCCAGCAGTTCCAGCCGGCGCGAACGCACCTGCAGCGCATCCGCGTGGATTCCGAGGGCCTTGTCGAAGGAAAGGGCCATGGCACATCACCTCATAGCGAGTCTGCCGAATCAGAAGCAACGCGCGTGCCAATTATTAAAAACCGGTATTTCAGTAGCTTGCGTTATCGATGCCCGGCCAGACGCCCCTGAGGCGGCAAGATTCCGCCACTTGGGGACCTGCATCCCCCCTGCGGCAACGAAGTCTTGACGCCGTGCGGGTGGCCCTCCCCTCTCCCGCTTGCGGGCAAGGGCCCGCAAGAGACCCCACCC
>Ga0207421_10009003_pt1 | contig 10178 bp, 4 predicted proteins | sample SodLakKL_010_SED_4_FD_187542 | JGI IMG/M metagenome (GOLD analysis project Ga0207421, IMG submission 187542) | Alkaline sediment microbial communities from Lake Tanatar, Kulunda Steppe, Russia - 8KL_010_SED (SPAdes) (version 2) | ecosystem: Environmental > Aquatic > Non-marine Saline and...
TCAGTAATCATATCGCCAAAGCACATCCACCCCGCTCCGGTAGTCATCCCCGGCAGTGATGATCAGGTCAAGGTTGCGCCGCAACATGTATTCCACGATTACCTGACGCGCCGATTCCGTGCCTCCCAGCTCCTGGAGGAATGCGATGAACAGGCGGTCCGAGACGAATTTACCGGCCTTGATGCTCGTGCCACCCCCACCCCTTCGCGTGTTCTCGATTTCGATCACATCGATCCCGAGACGGTCAGCAGCCAGGCTCTCGATCCGATCGAGCATGATATCCACGGCAAGATTGGTAGCCATGCTGCCATCGGACCGGCCGGACATCGTCTGCTCCCACCCGGCCAGGGCATGGAACGGCCGCCCAAAGAGCGTGTAGCTGATGATATCCTGCAATTCCATTTCCGGTTCGCTTTCGTATTCGAACTCCGGATCAGAAAGGTTCCCGGTGATGATATAGTAGATGCTGATCTCCTCGTACTGCTGGCGCGGCCGGTACAGGGTTCGGATGTTGAGCTCCGGCTCCATCGGGTCACCACTGAAGGTTACATCGCCCCGCTCCAGCTGAAACCGTTTGTTGAATGTGGTCACGTGTCCCGATGTCACACTCATGTCACCGAACAATTGCAGTTCCCCGAAAGCCTCCTTGAGGATGTCGATTTCACCCCGTAATGCCAGGTATATCTCCGGGTCGCGCCGGTTGCGTACGAACGCATTCCTATCCACAAGGAACGTCAGCTCCATGGCCAGACGCTCAAAAAACTCCGGGCCAAACGGTTCGTCGGCTTCTTCTTCCTCCAGGTCCACCTCTTCAACCTCCCGCTCACCGAAATCATCCAGATACAACGTTCCGCGTTCCCAGCGGACGGTACCCGAGAGGAACGGCTCCTCAAGCGTACCGGTCATGTTTACATTCATTCCCGCGTATATCTCCAAATCCCGTGTATTGAAGGCACGGAAATTGGTAGCCCTGAAATTGAGGTCTATCTGGTCGGGCATCACGCCGTCCAGTGTGATCTCTCCTCTTCCCGTGAAGGAGCCAACGCTTTGCACGGAAAGCTCCTGCAATGTTATACGTCCGGGTTCCATCTGCACGTCCATACCGATATTGCGCAGTGTTACCTGATTCTCCACCAGCCGTACCTGTCCGCCGGATAATGCCAGGGTGCCTTCCGCCCCGGGCTCGCTTATGGTTCCGCTCAGCGTGATATCGGCATTCAGTTTGCCCTGCAGGTTCCGCAGCTGCGCCGGATCCAGAAAATCATTGAACGCGGCAAGATCAAAATCCCTCGTAAAAATGGTGAGCTCGATCTCGTCATCGGGATCCGGTCCGAGAAACTCCATCGCCTGAAAATCCAGGTGCAGCGGAACCCTTCCCTCAATCCCCGCGGCTTTCTGACCAAGCGAATGGACGCGCGAGGTGAGAATGATATCGTTTCTGCTGTGGTCGTAATCCCACTCCACCATGAGTGAATCAATGTCCACCTCGGAAAGGAGTCCGTCCCTTAGAAAGAGACCCCCTGTGAATTCGGGCGCACCGGCGGTGCCGGAAAGCTCGGTGGACAGTGAAAATTCACCGCGCGTCTGCTCCAGGCCGAGTTCGGCAAACAGCGCTTCAAACATGTGGATATCAAACGGCTGGATGCGTAAGTAGCCTTGCACCGGCCTGTCAAAAAATTCACTTTCCAATTCACCGGGTTCCACCGGCTCAAACGGCAGGTCAAATTCGGATCGGACCAGGACCATGTCATCGTGCCAGATTGTTGCGTCGGTCTGCAGGCGGCCCTCACCCACATCAAAGGCAAGGCGGATGGAATCCAGCCGGACATGATCCCATTCAAATTCTTTCAGTTCGGCACTGCCCGCCACTTCCATCACGTCGTCATCCACGTTGAAATGAATGGCACCGGAGAAAACGGCTGAAAAGAAGGGTTCGTCGAGGAAGATATACTGAAGCTGTCCCAGATCGGTGTTTCTGGCATCGACAAAGCCGGTCCAGGGTGTGTCCGATGTCCGGTCCAGGTACAACCGGAGTTCCGAATTTTCGTCGCTGACCAGATGGAGCGTATCCATCCGAATAACATCCTCCGCCAATAACACATCAAAGGGGCGGCGCAGCTGGTAACTTTCGGCCGGATCGGATAGTGCCAGTTCGTGCGTATGCACACGTATGGTGTCGGCGATTTCATAGTCGGCGACCTGTCGGATCCCGCTGTCCCCGTCTACCTGGATTTCAAAAGTGTACGTGCCGGTGATTCCGGCTGTGCCCAGCATGCCTTCTGTAGTGAATGTGATGTCGCGGATGCCATGTGGACCAAAAGACGGAGAGGTGATCTCAAGGTCGGCCTGGAAACGGGTTTCGGAAACGAGGATGGCAGAGGCTGAGCCCGTCACCTCTTCCACGCGAATGGTATCATAGCGAACGCTGTGCAGCCTCAGGTCCGTTTCCAGGACCAGCTGGCCGTCCGTATCAGCCATAATCGTTCCGGTAAAACGTCCGGGCACATTCAGGATCTCCGCACCGGCCAGTTCGGCAAAGCCCTGCAGGTCCTTCAGCTCCAGCTCAAAATCGAGCCAGTTCTCCAGGTCGTACAGATTCAGGATGTTCTGGCGCAGTGAAAGAGTGGCCTCTGCCGGTTCGCTGAGCAGCCTTGCGTCTTCCACCCGTGCGATCCCGTTGCGCAGCTGCAGATCGAGCTTCAGCTCTTCGAAGGGTTGCCGGTTGATATGGGAACGCGACATCAGGAAGGATGCGTCCAGCGCCATGGTTTCAGGGTCAATGCCTTCGCCGCTGAGTTCGACCTGGCCATTGATATCGGTAACAAGTTCTTCAAGTCCCGGCAAGCGGCTCGCATCCAGATTGCGGAAATCGATCACGGCCTCGTATGCCGGCACATCCGCAGCCCACAGGACGTCAGCGATCAGGTCCAGTTCGGCACCATCGATCCGGACCGGACTTTCAATATGCAGCCGCTCGCCGGTCAGCTCGGCATGCATTTCGGCGGTGACATCAGGATAGCCGGACATGGCCAGGCGTTCCAGTATGATGTCGGCTGTCCAGGGGATTTCACCCGGGGCGTAACCCGCACCGGAAATGTTTCCTTCCATGGTGATGCGGACCTCGGGCTCATCCAGCTCGGCCCAGTAGGCGGGATTCATCTCAGTAGTCTGCCAACGGAAAGCCCAGGTGAGGGTTTCTTCCCACCAGTTCTCCGCCTCCAGTGATGCCGAAACCGATTCCTGCCCCTTGCGCACGTTCAGGTCCGCAAGCAGCGTTTCCCGGGACACGTCCAGCTCCATCTCAAACGCATCCACCGAATACTCATCGAACCGGGCATCCTGCACTGTCAGATTACCGGTGGCCCGGACTCTGTCCCATTCCATCAGCGGAACGGCGCCATCCAAAGAGAGCGTAAACCCTGCGATGGACGCGTGCAGGGTGTCGGTGCCGGTGAGTGTTGCGGCGTCAATGCGGCCCGAGCTCATAGCCAGAGAACGGAGCACCGTCTCCTGCATGATGGACCATTGCGTGTCGACAGTGAACTGCTCGAGTCCGGGCGCATCCACGGTGAGACCGGCGTTCAGATCCTGCCGTGAACCGCCAACACGAAGTTCCACGTTCAGGTTTTGACGGATGGGATATTCCTCGGCATAGGCTTCCACTTCATGCCATGCAAGGGGATCGAGCAGGGCCTGGAGCCGGGTGGCATAGGTGACCTCGTCGAAGCTGCCGGATGCCTCCAGGAGCGAATGGGCCGTAGCGATGAGCAGTTTGTCGAGCGTGATGTGTCGTCCGTCCCACGAGGCCTCGGAACTGAGCTGTACAGGTGCATCGAGGCGTGATTCATGCAGGGACAGGTCCATCTGCTTCAGGTCGGCGAAGAAGCCGGCATGGTCGCTTCCCAGACGAAGGCGCGATTCGAGATCGCGTATTGCCAGCGGCTCGCCGGGCAGCAGGGCGCGCGCATCCACAAGGATCTCCGGCGCAGTGAAGCGCACATCCGACAGGACGAATGCCGGGACGGTCGTTTCCTCCTCCGGTTCTTCTTCCTCTTCGAAAAAATCCTCCGGGAGCAGTTCCATCACGTTCCAGTTTCCGTCTTCGTACTGCGTGAGTTCGGCCCGGAAACCCAGCGCGTGCAGCTGCCGGATCTCAAGGGGCCGCCGGAAAATGAGGTCGATCACCGACCACGAAACGTGAAGGGTATCGAGCGAGAGTATGGGGGACGATGACGGTGTTGGGGATGGGGATGGGGATGGGGATGGAGATGGAGACGTGGACGAAGACTGAGATGGCGATGGGGACGGTGCTGGTGACCGGGACGGATCCGGATCATTCCAGGCATAAATCCGCACGCCCTCGATCGTCAGGTGCGACCACAAGTCGCCGCTGATCCGCTCGATGCGCAGCTCACCCTGGATCATCTCCGACACGCGCGTCTCCGCTTCGGCACGGATGAAATCCAGCAGCAGGTCAGACCGCAGTGCCAGCCGCAGGCCAATCAGCAGTACCAGTATCACCGCCAGGGTGATCCATGGCCAACGCCGTCGTTTTTTATTTTTTTCTTCCTGTTCCGTCATGCCTGGTCAATCGCTTTATATTCCGCCGCTACTGTCATGGTTATTCGATCCTGTCATGGATAGGCTTTCTGTCACAGTTATATGATCGTTCCTTGTTTTTCATGTATCAGAATGCCTGGCCGAGACTGAAATGGATTCCCCATCGGGAGAACCAGTTGCCAAAATCTTCACCTTCAAAAATCCTGAGATCTTCGTCCGTCGGGTTTACTTTATACGCCAGGTCAATCCTGATGGGACCGAGCGGCGACTGGTACCGAAACCCGCCGCCGACGCCAAACTGCAAATCTTCCGCGTTGATATCGCTGATGCGTTCCCAAACGGCACCGCCATCCAGAAACATGGCCATTCCAAAATGCCGGATCAGCATGTGCAGCTCCTGTCTCAGTTCCAGGTTGAAATGGTACATGGCCTTGCCACCGATGGGTACATATCCTGCAAACTCCCCGTCGCCGTCAAATATTGCGCGTTTGGGGCCAAGTTGCCGCCGCTGCCATCCTCGCACCGAACTGGTGCCCCCGGCATACTTGCGGATATTGGACGGCAAGTCATGATCGCCGACACGGCTGATCACGCCGCCTTCGTTGCGGATAGCAAACTGAGTGCTGCTTGTAAGATCAATATATCGTCTTATATCGAGTGAATATCGATTATACCGGAGTGTCCCCGTACCGAGCAATCCTGAAAACTCGGCATACGGACGAAGGGCCCAGCCCTGGTACTGCTCCACTTCCAGCCTGTTGTAAAATCCGGAAAACGTCAGGGAGGAAATATTGTAGCGCTGTCTTTCGTCCGGCAACCTGAAATCGGAACTTTCTATGATCTCCCGGTTGCGGGTAAACTCGTAGGATATGGTAGCGGCAGCTTCCCGGCTGATCTGATAGATAAAACTGTTGTTGATACCGCCACGCAGAATGACATAACCCGGTTCATCGAGGCGCTGTCCGAACGGTGAAATATTGATGCGGCTCTTTGGATTGAATACATAAGGAATGTGGTAATCCAGATTGGCCCTCTGCTCACGAAACGATCCTCTGGCAGAAACGGAAAAGGTATGCGCATTGCCCAGCGGGTTGCGGTGCATCCAGGAGACATTCAGGCGGACGATTTCCTCCCGACCAACCCCGGCCTGTACCCGCACGCTGCGAAGTGCATGTTCACGCACCCGTATGTTGATGTTGACCAGGGAATCAGGTTCCTGGGGCGGCATGTTGACCGTTGCAAAACGGAACAGCGGGTGGCCGAAGATCTGCTGCTGGGCCGTCCGCATCTTGCGCGAACTGAATGAGTCGCCGAACTTCAGATCGGAGTGCCTGAGCACAATGGACTCCGGAACCGTCTGATGCCCATCCACCCGAATCTCCCCGAAATAGGTTCTGGGACCCGGCACCAGGGTAATCAGTACATCGGCAACGTGTCCGGCCGTGTCGACATGCGCCGTGACATAGGTATCCGCAAAGGCGAACCCCAGGTTGCGCAGAGTGGATAAAAACAGCCCTTCCACATCGCTGTGCTGTATAAGCTGATAACGTTTGCCTTCCTGCAGAAGCTGCCGGCGTTGCGCCCGGCTGAACTCACGCTGCTCCTCAAGCCAGGAGACGATCTCCTCGTCGGCGTCCAGCTCATAGCGCACGGAGCGGATCATGGTCGGCTCCCCTTCCACAATGTGAAAGTCAATGCGCCGTACCCAGTCCCGGCGGCCCTCCCTGACCTCCGAACGCACCGTTACGTGCGGGAACCCCCGGCGTTGATGATACCGCTTGATACGGATCTCGTCGCGACGCAGCTCGGTCGCATCAAAGTCGAACCCGGACCGGTTCCAGAATCGCAATTTTCGGAAGAAAGAAGGCGATTCCAGGGCTATGATATTCCGTAAAGCCATTCCCGAGAACGTCTCGTTTCCCTCAAAATCGATACCCCATACGCGCTCGGGCGTATCCTCATCCAGCAACATCGAGGATGCCGCAAATGAGGATGATGCTGCAAAAGTGACAAACAGCAACAGGAGTGAGACGAAAGTGCACGGCCGAATGGAATAGCCTGCGCGATGAGATAGCAGAATCAACGTTTCGAATAACCTGTGGAACATAAAATGCCTAATGACGGAAGATCAGGTAACGCTGCAAAACCTGTTTCATTTCAATGGACGGAAAGATAGCACAGAATCGGCAGCGTTGACAAACAGTATACACAATCTTTTGCTGTTTTTTGGATGATTTTGCCTCCTCTCAGGCTTTTGGATGGAATTTCCATGCCATTTCCGAATGCTGCCGGAGGTTCCCTTGTTTGTGATAAGTGAAAGAATTTCCTGCATCCCATATCTACTCAGAAATGAACCAACACAAGCATGTCGTCGTTGTCGGTGCCGGTTTTGGCGGACTCCGGGTCGTGCAAAAACTCTGCAAGCAGCCGATTGAAATCACGCTCATCGACAAGACCAACCACCATCTCTTCCAGCCGCTTCTCTATCAGGTGGCCACGGCCGCCCTTGCGCCCGGCGACATTGCCGTCCCGGCACGCGCCATCTTCAAACGCAGCAAAAACGTGCATGTGCTAATGGGCGAAGTCGTGTTTGTCGACAAAGACCAAAAACAAATCCATCTGGAAAACGGAGAGAGGCGCTCTTTCGATTACCTCATCCTGGCACCCGGAATCAGCCATTCCTATTTTGGAAACGACGCGTGGGAGAAGTTTGCTCCCGGACTCAAAACACTTGCCGATGCTCTTGAAATCAGGGAGCGTATCCTCATGTCTTTTGAAAAAGCCGAGCGGGAGCCGGATCCCAAAAAGCGCAAGCGCTATGAGACGTTCGTGATCGTCGGCGGAGGTCCGACCGGGGTGGAGGTCGCCGGCACCATTGCGGAAATATCCGCAAGAACCATGCGGGAAGACTACGAGAATGTCAATCTGGACCTGCTTGAAATCATTCTGGTGGAAGGACTACCACACATACTCACCGCCTATGACGAGTCCCTGAGCAGGAAAGCCGTTCGTGATCTGGAAAAAATGGGAGTAAAGGTGATGCGCAACAGCATGGTAACCGATGTGAACGAAGACGGCGTGCGAATCAAGGTCCGTGAGCATACTGTCGGAAACGGACAGTCTTCCGGCACCAAAGAGATGTTTATCGAGGCCGGGACGGTCATCTGGGCGGCCGGGAATGCCGCCTCACCGCTGCTTGAAACCCTGAATGTGCCGCTGGAAAAAGACGGGAGGCTTCGGGTGGATGCGGACCTGAGCGTGCCCGGACATCCGGAGATCTTTGTGATCGGCGATGCCGCCCGTCAGGTGAATCCCAATGGCAAGGAGACGCCGGCCATCGCCCCAGGGGCGATACAGCACGGCGACCATGTGGCGCGAGTCATACGGGCCGACATGGCGGAAAAAGAACGGCCAGTGTTTAAATATTTCGACAAGGGAAGCATGGCCACCATCGGCCGGGCACGGGCCATTGCGCAGATCCGTAACTGGCGGTTCAGCGGCTTCTTTGCCTGGGTCCTCTGGTCCCTGGTCCACATCTTCTTCCTGATCGGTTTCCGAAACCGGTTCCGGGTCATGGCGGAATGGTTCTGGTATTACCTGACTTTCCGGGGTGGATCCCGTCTGATCACCCGGAAACGCATGGAACCCGAACCTGTACTCCGGGATCAGGAGTAGCCTGTCAGGATCAGAAATTGCCCGTCAATATCAAGAATAGCCTGCCAGGATCAGGAATAGCCTGTCAGCACCGCGATGGCTATGGCAACAATGGCCACAAGGTAGAACCAGAGCAGGCGCACGGCCAGCCATGACGCCCAGATGCTCCAGGGGATTTTGGCCATGCCCAGGACCGCCATGGTCACCCCGGATGTCGGTATGATCATGTTGGTGATCCCGTCACCCATCTGGAAGACCAGGACCACGGTCTGCCGTGTAATCCCCACAAGATCGCCCAGCGGCGCCATGATCGGAATGGTCAGCGCTGCCTGTCCGCTCCCGCTCGGTACCACGAAATTGATCACCGTCTGCACCAGGAGCATGATTTCGGCCGACATGACCGGGTGCCAGCCGTCGATGGCATTGGACAGGCTGTAGAGAATGGTGTCGACGATCTGCGCGTCCGTGATCAGCAGCAGTATGGATCGCGACAGGGCAATGATCACCACCGCGCCGAGCACGTCTTTCATCCCATCGATAAAGGCGATGGCAGCCACGTTGCCGGACAGCCCCCCTATGACAGCGGACAGCACTCCTATCACAAGAAACAGCGCCGCCATCTCGGTGATGTACCAGTCCAGGCTCGTCGCCCCGTAAATCAGCACCGCTATTCCGGTGACGAAAACGAGCAGCACCAGTTTCTGCCTCCATGTAAACGGCTCGTCATCCGACGCATCCGTACTGAGCTCCTTTTCCCTGTCTTTGTCAAAGGCATACATGGGCGACCGGGTCGGATCCCTATAGATTTTCCGGGCATAGCTGCTCACGATCCAGATGGCGGCCGCCGTCGTAAAAAACCAGAGAACCATGCGGAATTCCCATCCCGACAGGATCGGGATCTCTGCCAGACCCTGCGCTACGCCTACGGTGAACGGATTCACCACCGCGCCTGCAAATCCCGCACTGGCTCCAATGAACGGCACGGACACACCGACAATCGAATCATAACCGAGCGCCAGGGCGAGCGGCACGAACAGCGGAATGAAGATGATCACCTCCTCCGCCATCCCGAATATGCTGCCCATGAGTGAAAAAACGACGATGAAGACCGGTATGAAGAACGGCCGCAAAGAGTCGTGGCGGTTGAACAGGATGGCAGCCTTGCGGATGCCCAGCATGAAAGCCCCTGTTTTCTGGATGATGGAAAAGGCCCCGGCTACGATGAAAACGAATGCAATGATGAGGATGGCGAACGGGTCCGTGAAACCGTTGATGGGAGCCATGATCAGCTCCACCAGTCCGGCCGGCTCGGAATCCACCGCATGAAACGAATCCGGATCCACTACAATGCGGCCGTCCTCCTCAACACGCTCGTAGCTGCCACCCGGGATCACCCAGGTGAGCGCGGCAAAAAAGCACAGCAGCGCCAGGATCAGGATGACCGTGTTCGGAGCCTTGAAGCGTGTGAGCCAGTGTGCTTTTTCGGCGGATGGAGCGCCGGCCGACACCGGAGCACCCGGTCCGGATGCCGCACTCCTGTCTTTTCCGGATCGGGGATGAGACCCCTTTTGTGCCCTGTCATCACTCATAATCTGCCTTCAGTCAGTTTCTGGATGGTTTTCACAATCATGAAGTATACCCTTCCCGGCGCATTTTTAAAAATGAATAGCTGCCCGCCTATTTGCGGCGCCAATAACATTGATTTTTTATCCCCTCCTTGCCGCCTTTCCGGAACGGTACGCGATAATCACGATGAGTGCAATGGCAATGCCGGCAATCGGCGCAAGGACTCCCATCCATCCGGGTTGGAAAGCCCCCCCCGATTCATTGGCATTATCTTTTGCCACACCAGCTTCCGCTGAAATCCGGCTTTCCGCATCCTCCTCCGCACTGATTCCAGGATCATCATGACCCGCATGGTCCCAATCCCATTCCGCTTCATCCCTGTCCCGTTCCGCATGGTC
>Ga0207421_10009004_pt1 | contig 10176 bp, 15 predicted proteins | sample SodLakKL_010_SED_4_FD_187542 | JGI IMG/M metagenome (GOLD analysis project Ga0207421, IMG submission 187542) | Alkaline sediment microbial communities from Lake Tanatar, Kulunda Steppe, Russia - 8KL_010_SED (SPAdes) (version 2) | ecosystem: Environmental > Aquatic > Non-marine Saline and...
GAGCCGTCAGAACCTGTCCGGGTCCCAAACCTGACTCTCCGTACACAAACCGACCGTCATAGTCACACTGAGTAGGCGTTCCGGGCGATCCGAAACGCGGGATGAAAGGGCGGCGCGATGCCGGGTCCTGATCCGAAGAACCGTAAGCATGGCCGTGACCCTTCAAAGAAGGTTGCTGCCGGTGTGACGGTGCTACCGCCGTTCCGTAAGGGGGTGGCGCCGGCCCCGAAGACTGAGCTGCCAATCTCTGACGAGGGCCGCGAGTTCTGGAAGGACTTGTGGACGACGCCGCAGTCGACTCGCTGGTCGTCTCAGGCTAGCAGACGGACGTCTCACTATGTCTACATGGCGACGCGGTTGTTGTTGGCGTTCGAGAAGCAGCGTGAGGATGGGTTCTCGGTGCCGGTGTCGACTGAGATGCGCCAGTTGGAGCACAGCCTTGGGTTGACGGATAAGGCGATGAAGGAGTTGGGGTGGGTTGTCGCTGATCCGGATGAGGTGGTGCCGTCTCGGCCGTCTGGGAAGCGGTATGACCATCTGAAGGTGGTTGACACGACGGCATGATCGGGTCGTTGGGTTACGACCTGCTGGATTGGTTCGGCGAGTATCTGAAGGTCCCGTCGGGGCCGATGTTCGGCGAGCCTTTGTGGCTGACCGATGAGCAGGCGCAGATTGTGTTGCGCTGGTATGCGGTTGATGGGCAGGGCCGGTTCGTGTTTCGGCGTGGTTCGGTGCGCCGCCCGAAGGGTTGGGGTAAGAGCCCGGTGTTGGCGGCGTTGGCGTTGGCTGAGTTGGCTGGGCCGGTGGTGTTTGACGGGTGGGATGCTGAGGGCCGTCCTGTTGGCCGTCCGCATGGGACGCCGTGGGTGCAGATCGCTGCGGTGTCTGAGGATCAGACGGATAACACCTATCGGGCGCTGTACAACATGTTGTCGTTGGGTGACACGGCTGACGATCTTGGGTTGGATTTGGGACGGTCGAAGGTGATGCGTCCTACGGGGAATGGCATTCTCGAGCCGGTGACGGCGGCGTTCGGGTCTCGTGAGGGTCAGCCGATCACGTATGCGGTGTTGGATGAGACGCATCTGTGGACGCCGCGGAATGGTGGCGTGAAGTTGGCGGCGACGCTTCGGCGGAACGCTGCGAAGATGGGTGGCCGCACGTTCGAGTCGACGAACGCTTTTCGTCCTGGTGAGAAGTCGGTTGCGGAGGCGACCCACAAGGCGTCGGACAAGGGCCAGAAGGGCCTGTTGTATGACGCGAACGAGGGTCCGTGGGTTGAGGAACTGACGGACAAGGATGCGTTCGTCAAGTCTGCTGCGGTCGCGTATGGCGATTCGAAGTGGGTCGAGTTGGACCGTATCTGGGCGGATGCGACGGATAAGGACACGACGGAGTCGGATGCCCGCAGGTTCTATCTGAACCAGCTGGTCGCTGCGGAGAACGACTTCATTCCGGCGCCGTTGTGGGAGGACTGTCAGGGCGTTTCGGGGTGGCCTGAGAAGGGCACACGGATCGCTGCCGGGTTCGACGGGTCGAGGTTCCATGATTCGACGGCGATTATCGGTGTGGAAGTTGAGACGGCACGCCAGTTCGTTGTACGCATCTGGTCGAAACCGAAGGGTGATGACGACTGGGAGGTCCCTCGACGTGAGGTGACGGACACGGTCAAGGCCATGTATCAGCAGTGGGATGTGTGGTTCTTCTACTGTGATCCGCCTGAGTGGGAATCTGAGATTGCGGAGTGGCGGGCGAAGCACGGTAAGGGTGTGTTCGCGTTCCCGACCCGTTCCCGTCAGCGGATGTCCCCGGCGTTGAAGGCGTACCGGAATGCGGTGAAGACGGGTGAGCTGTCCCATGATGGTGACCCGGAGCAGACTGAGCACACGTTGAATGCACGTCTGCATGTGGACATTCCGGCGAATGCTGAGGATGACCCTGACCGGCATGTGTGGACGATCAGGAAGCCGACGTCGTTGCAGAAGATTGATGGTTGTGTGACGGCGGTGTTGGCTTGGGCGGCTCGGACGGCTGCGGTCGATGATGGTGCGCTTGACCCGCCGAAGGTTTACAAGGCTGCCGGGTTCTGACGGAAGGTGTCGTGATGATGGAGCCTGGTAGCCCGGATTGGTGGGTTCACCGTCTGATGGCACGGTTGGATCAGGACCGTCCGGAGATGGACAAGCATGAGGCGTACTATCGGGGTGACCATCCGTTGCCGACGGTCCGTGAGGATTTGCGGGAGCCGTATCTGCGGCTGTTGAGGATGTCGCCGACGAACGTGATGCGGCTGGTGGTTGATGCGGCTGAGGAACGTTTGAACGTGGTCGGGTTCCGGTTTTCGGATGAGGCTGCGGATAAGGATGCGTGGCGGTTGTGGCAGGCGAACGCTTTGGATGCCGAGTCGCAGCTGAATCATCGTGAGGCGCTGGTGAAGAAGCGTGGTGCGGTGATCGTGTGGCCGGATGAGGACGATCCGGATACGCCGCGGATCACGGTGGAGTCGGCCGAGTCGGTTGCGGTGGAGTATGAGCCGGGGAACCGTCGGAAGCGTGCTGCCGCGTTGAAGACGTGGGAGGACGACTGGACCGGCTGGACGATGGCGACCCTGTATCTCCCGGGCGAGATTCACAAGTTCGCTTATCTGCCGGCGACGACGTGGAGGTTGGGTGGCTGGCAGCCTCGGCCGATGCCGTCGAACGAACCTGATGTGGTCCGTAACCCGTTCGGTGTGGTTCCGGTGGTGGAGTTCCCGAACCGGCCGGACACGTATGGGCGTGGCGAGTCCGAGATTGTGGATGTGACGAACAGTCAGGACCGGATCAACAAGATCGTGTTCGACCGGATGATGGCTGCGGAGTTCACGTCGTTCAAGCAGCGGTGGGCGACCGGGGTGGACATTCCGGTCGATCCTGAGACGGGCGAGCCGGTGGAGCCGTTCAACATGGCGGTGGACCGTCTGCTGTTGAACGAGAACCCTGAGGGCCGGTTCGGTGAGTTTTCGCAGACGGACCTGGCGCCGTATCTGGATGCGGCCGAGCAGGATTTGAAGTTCATCGCGTCGGTCACTCGTACGCCGCCGCACTATCTGAACACGTCTGCTGACCGTCTGTCGGGCGAGTCGATCAAGTCGGCCGAGACAGGGCTGGTTGCGAAGGTGAAGCGGAAGCAACGTCACTTCGGTGAGGCGTGGGAAGAAGTGATGCGGCTCGCGTTCATGATGACCGGTGCGACCGATAAGGCAACCTACCAGTCGGCTGAGACATTGTGGGCCGATCCTGAGTCGCGGACCGAGTCGGAACATGCGGATGCGGTCGGGAAGCTCCGTCAGATGCTGCAGATTCCGTTGGAGGGCGCGTGGGAGGAGTACGGGTTCTCGCCGCCGCAGATCGAACGGATGAAGGCACAGTTGGCGTCGGAGTCGTTGACGATGCAGGGCCTGAACATTGCGGGCCTGTTCGACGAGCAGCCTGATGCCGAGCAGGTTTGATCAGGCGTTCGACCAGCTGAACCGTCGGGCGCAGAACCGTGTCCTCGAGCTGTTGGAGGCGTTCGAGGACGGCCGGATGTCGCGGCAGCGTTTCCAGTATGCGATTGCTGCGGCGGTGTCGACGTCGAAGGTTGAGGCGACCGCGTTCGGTGATGTGGCGATGGCGGTGGCGTTGGGTACGGCACCGTTGGGTATCCCGTCGAACGTGAGGGACCCGTCCCGGTGGGGTCGTGCGGCGGGGACGCTGCTCGATTTCGAGCCGGACACGGTCGACGATCTGTTCGCGTCACGGCAGTTGCGGTTTGCCCGTCTTGCCCGTGCGGAGACGGCCAGCCAGGTGCAGGACACGATGCAGGTGTCGATGCAGGCGAACGGTGTGGAGAAGTGGGTGCGGCGGACGGAACCGGAGCCGTGCCCGTTGTGTACCGAGCTGGCTGACGGGATCGCCCGTCCGACGACGGTCCGTATGGCACGCCATGAGGGGTGTGTGTGCCATCAGGACCCGGTGCCGCAGTCTCAGCCGTGGGGGAACTCCGGTTGGGCGAACGTGAACCCTCGCATCCGCGAGGAGTGGGCCGCATAGATGTGGCCGGTGCGATGCCGGCCTTGACCGTTAGGAGCAGCCGCGATGGCTGAAGACACCACTACCACCGACACTGAAGTTGTAGACGACGTTGAGGGTGCGGGCGACCCGCCACCTCCCGACGGTCTTGGTGATGCCGGCAAGAAGGCGCTCGCTGAGGAACGTCAGGCCCGTAAGGACGCCGAACGGCAGTTGAAGGAACTGTCTGCGAAGGCGTCCCGTGCGGACGAGTTGGAAACCGAACTTGCGAAGCTCCGTGAGGACGCGATGTCCGATCAGGAGAAAGCGCTTGAGCAGGCCCGGAAGGAAGCGCTCGAGCAGGGACGCAACGAGGCGTTGCAGACCGTGAACGAACGACTTTTCAAGGCCGAGGTCAAGGCTGCCTCTGCCGGGAAGGTTGTCGACACCGACCTGCTGGACGACCCTTTGGTTGCCCAGAGGATTCTCGGGTTCGACGGCATTCCCACGGACGACAGCGGCGATATCGACGCTACAGCGATTGTAGGTGCCGTCGAGAAGCTGTTGGAATCAAAGCCGCACCTGGCAGTCAGCGCGACGCGGACGCCGGGCTCTGCCGATCAGGGCGCCCGCCCTCCCGGCACACCCACTCCGCCGGCGTCCCTCGAGGACGCTTTCGCGGTCCACTACAGCAAGTAGGAGATGACTCATGGCTGTCACACTTGTCCAGGCCAAGCTGAACACTCAAGACCACCTGATCCAGAACATCATCGACGAGTTCCGGAAGCAGTCCGCGATTCTCGATGCGATGCCGTTCGACCAGGCCGTTTCCCCGATGGGTGGCGGCTCGACCCTGACGTACGGCTACCACCGTGTGCTCGCTGAGCGTGCGGCTGCGTTCCGTGCGATCAACAGTGAGTACACGCCGGCTGAGGCGACCAAGGCACGGTTCACGGTCGATCTGAAGCCGCTTGGTGGGGCGTATGAGATTGACCGTGTGCTGGCGCAGATCGCTCGCGGCGCTGAGGTCGCGTTCCAGCTCCGGCAGGTCATCAAGGGCTCGGTGGCGAAGTTCACCGACGAACTCATCAACGGTGACACTGCGGTTGACGCGAACGGGTTTGATGGGCTGGATAAGGCCCTGACCGGTTCGACTACCGAGGTGCAGGCTGCAGACCTTCCCGGTGCCGGTGATTGGTCTGCTCTTGACACCACCTACCACTCTGCACTTGACGCCATCGACGAGGCGTTCGCGCTGCTGGACGGGCCTCCGTCGCTGGTGGTCGGGAACTCGCGGACCATCGCGAAGTTCCGGGCCATCGCCCGCCGGGCAAACCAGTACGTCGAACGTCCGGTCGATGATTTGTCGTCTGGTGCTGGCGCTCCGGTTGTTCGCGGCTACTACGGCAACGCTCTACTGGTTGACGCAGGGGCCAAGTCTGGTTCGGCTGACCCGATCATCCCGATCACGTCGGGTGGGGTCGATTCTGAGAACGGGCTGTCGGACCTGTACATCGTCCGTCTCGGTCTGGATGGGTATCACGGTGTTGCCGTGTCCGGCCAGGAACTGCTCCAGCAGTGGGCTCCTGACTTCTCCACCGCCGGTGCGGTGAAGAAGGGTGAGGTCGAGATGGGTCCGGTCGCTCCGGTCCTGAAGGCCACGCAGGCTGCCGCGGTTGTCCGCGGTTTGCGTGTGGTGCCTCAGGCTTAGTGATCTCTGGTGGGGGCGGCTTATTGGCCGCCCCCACCGCAACTGTGAGGAGTTTCGATGCCGAAGGTTCGTACCCCCGTGGCGGGCTTCACCGGCGTGTCTGCCGGTGTGGAGTTCGTGGACGGTGTCGGCCAGACCGACGACGTCAGGGCGTTGGCGTACTTCCGGCGGTCCGGGTATCAGATTGACGACGACGTGGAGGTTCCTCCGCGTGCAGGACGGGGGTCGTCACTGGCGGCGTGGCAGCAGTTCGCCGTGTCTGTCGGGGTGGACCCTGAAGGTATGTCGCGGGGCGAGCTGGTCGAGATGTTCGACAGGGGTGACCTATGACCTTCGCGTCTGTCACGGACCTGCGTTCCCGGTTGCGGGTCGATGTGGACCATATTCATGCGGATGCCGTGCTGGATGCCGCGTCCCGCGAGATCGCGTGGGCCTGCCAGGGATGGCAGCTCGCCGAGGTTGCGGACGACACCGTGGACCTGCAGGGCTCTGGGCTGTCGGCGCTGCCGTTGCCGATGCCGCCGGTGACGTCGGTGACGTCTGTCGTGGACGATCAGGGGGTTCCGGTCACCGGATGGGTGTTGAAGTCGACGGTGAAGGAACGCCGCCGTTCGGACCGGCTCGAGCTGACCAGCGGCGTGTGGGATGCCGACACGGTGTTCACGGTGACGTACACGCACGGGTTCACCGACGCTGACCGGCCTGAGTTCCTGAAGGAACTGTGTCTCAGGTTGGCGTTGCGGATGTGGGTGAACCCTGAACAGGTCATGCAGAAACGGCGTGGCGACTACTCGATGTCGTTCGGGTCGTCCACGGTGGAGGCGTCAGGGCTCACCAAGTACGAGCTTGCGATGCTCGGCAAGGCCGGGCTGCGGCCGACGTCACGGTGAACGTTGTGGCCGACACGTCCCGTGCCGGCGAAGTCACCGACTGGATGATGGCGGCGTTCGCCCGCGACCGGGCAGACGGCATCGACCCGGCACAGTCCGAACAGGGCTGGGCACAGACCGACACCCGTGTCACGCTGGTGTGTGGCCCGCCCGGATCGGGCAAGTCCACCTACGTGGAGACCGCTGCCGGCCCGGACGACGTGATCGTCGACTACGACCGTCTGGTCGCCGCGTTCCATGTCGGCCCGTCCCACCGTGACGGGATGTCCGAAGCGGCACAGGCCGCCCGCGGTGCGGTCCTGAACCGGGTCCGTGCCGGCCGGCTGTCTGCCGGCCGGGTGTGGCTGGTGTCTGCCAACCCGAACGCGGAACTGCTGTTCCCCCATCACGACCGTGTCCTTCTCGACCCTGGCCGTGACGTTGCGGTGGAACGGTGCCGTGCCGCAGGACGGCCGCTGTCGTGGCTGACCGCAGTGGACGACTGGTACGACAACCGGAAGGTGCCTGCATGATCGACTGGATGCTGGACGCCTCACGTCGGGACGGCACCGACGATTTCAACTCGACCGTCCGCATCGAACGTGCCAACTCTGCGTCGGTGACGTGGGACGGCAACGACTACGTCCCCGACCAGACCGTCGTGTACGAAGGTGGGGCACGGGTCCGGTCCCAAGGCACGTCGGCGGTGGTGGTCCAGGCTGGGGACCGGCCGTTCACGCTGCGGACCTACGACATCCAGGTGCCGCACACCGCCCCGGTCGGGATCAACGACCGGGTCACGGTCACGGCTTCCCGTGATCCGGAAGCGGTCGACATGACGTTGCGGGTCATCGACGTCCCGAAGACCGAGTGGGTGTCGGTCCGGAACCTTGTCGCGGTGGAGGAAACATGAACCCTGCGACTGCGGGCAGTTTGCAGGCCATCTGGCGGGAACGTGCCGCCCCACCTCGCAAGCCGGGCCGTGGCCTGTCCCCCGATTTCGTGTTCATGGGTATCCATGCGTGGTCGGCACAGCTCGCTCACGCCGCACTCACCACCAAAGCGCAGGCGGTCGCGATCACCGATGCGGCAGCGAAACAGATTCAGACGGCGCAACGGTCCGAACGTGGGTTCCGGGACCGCACCGGTGTCACCCGACGGTCCGTGACCGTTTCGAAGGGTGACAGCCCGTACGGGTATGAGGCGTCCATCGGCCCCGGTATGCCGTCGTCGGGTCCGCCGGTGGCCCGGTTTCTGGTGTTCGGGACGGTGAAGATGTCCCGTAAGTGGGACCTGTTCGGCCTGTCAGCCCCTGGTGTCGCGTCGTGGCAGCAGCAGATGGAAGACCTGGCCCGCATATGAACATCGCATCGAACGAGACGCACTTCATGGCGGTCGTTGAGGCGTTACGTGCCGCTGGGATGACCGTGGGGGAAGGGTGGGGGCGGGACAACGCCGGGAACGATCTGGCGCCGCCATATGTGACCGTCGAATCCACGTCGGCGCCCGGACGTCGCGGCCCGGTCGGTGCCAGGTTCGATGACGCCCGTCTGGAGTTCCAGACCCGCACCGTCGCCACCACGGCCCGTGCTGCGGAGAAGCTTCGCGACCAAGTGTCGGACGTGATGCGCGGCGGGATCGACGTTCCCGGCCGGCGCACCCACATCTGGTCTGACCTTGAGGTCGGTGTGGTCCGTGATCCGGACGTGTTCGAGCTGTTCACCGGCGTGGACCGGTGGACGATGTGGACAACTCCGACAGGAGAAACGTCGTGAGATTCGTAGAGATGTTCCATCCGGAGTCGGGCGGGATCGCGACGGTTCCGCAGTCTGCGGTCCCACACCACCTCACGTTGGGGTGGCTCACGAACGACGTGCCGGACGCCAGTTCGGACGTGACAACTGACGAAACGCACGAGGAGAACAACTGATGGCACGATTCATCCCCGACGGCGTCCTTGAGGTGGTTCTTGCCCCCGCAGTCGCCGACATGGAAACCCCGTCTTTGGCCGATGTGACCGCAGGTACCCGCGCAACCGGGTTCCTTCGTTCGCTGTCCACCCCCCTCGAAGGGTCTGTGGTCGACATCTCTGACGTGTCGTCCCGGTACAACAAGACCACGGCGGGGACGTACGGCGGCCAGGAAGTCACGATGGAGTTCTACCGTGACGACGTCCAGGCTGAGGACACCATCTGGAACCTGCTGCCGCGCGGCACCACCATCTACGCAATCATCGCACGTCGTGGAGGGTCCGGCACGGACGGGATCATCGACACGGGCGACTACGTCGACGTGTGGAAGCTTGAGGTGGTCACCCGGAACCCTGCCGACTACGCCAGGAACGAACCGACCGGGTTCATGGTGTCCTGCGCCGTACCGGAGGAACCGGTCGAGGACGTGCAGGTCGGTGGCGGTAGCTGATGCCGCTGTCCTTCGACGAGTTACGTGAGGCACGGAAGGCCCGCACCAGGACCGTTGAGGTCCCGCTGGACGAAGACATCCTGCAGGACATCGACGAGCTGGAGCGGGCTTTACCGTTGCAACGCCATCTGGACGAAACCACGAACGAACCGGATCGTGCCGCCCGGATGGAACGGCAACTTGAGGAACTGAAGGTCCAGGCGCAGTCTGCTGCCGAAGACTTCACGTTCCAAGAGCTGCCCCGCCCGACCTACCGGTCGTTGATGGCGGAACATCCGTCTGACGACGAGAATCTGCGGTGGGATGAGGACACGTTCGCACCGGCGTTGCTAGCGGCGACGTGCGTGTCCCACGAGTTCACGGTCGAGCAGTGGAAGACCCTGTGGGACGAGTGGCCGTCGTGGGTGGTGTACCCGATGTTCGCCGCCGCGTTCGAGGTGTGTGAGCAGCCGTCACGGGTCCCTTTTGGATCGGGCAGTACCGGAAGGACCCGCAGCTTCGGGCAGAACTCCGGTACTGCGGACCTCGAGGGCTAGCCCATTCCGAGTTCCTGTCCTGGCCGGATGAGGACAGGGATAAGGCGTTGGCGTGGCAGGCGTTCGAGGACGACAAATGTCCGGGCTGCGCGAACCCGATGTCGGAGTCGACGGCGTTCGAACATCGGACGTCATGGCAGGTTGAGATGGTGACCTGTCATGCGTGCAAGATGCGTGCGGCGAAGTCGGATGGTGCGGGTGACGGCGAGTTCCATGTGGTCACGATGAAGGATGGTCATGGCTAACAAGGTTGTTGCTGTCACGTTGACGGCTCGGACTGCGGCGTATGTGGCGCAGATGGGTGCTGCCGCGAAGGCGACGGCTGGGGTTGGTGTTGCGGCTGGTGGTGCTGCGGTGGCGGCACAGCCGATGGACCGGTCGTTGCGGAACGCTGCCCGTGCGACCGGCATCCTGAACCCGAAACTGATTGGTAGCGCCGGGCTGGTGTACGGGCTGAAGTCGGTGGTGGGGCAGGCGAAGGACTTTGAGGACCAGTTCGCGATGGTCCGGAAGACCATGCAGGAATCCGACGAGGTGCTTGACGGCGTCGCTCTCAATATTCGTGAAATCGCCACCGAACTGCCCGTCACGACCCGCGAACTGAACGA
>Ga0207421_10009009_pt1 | contig 10173 bp, 8 predicted proteins | sample SodLakKL_010_SED_4_FD_187542 | JGI IMG/M metagenome (GOLD analysis project Ga0207421, IMG submission 187542) | Alkaline sediment microbial communities from Lake Tanatar, Kulunda Steppe, Russia - 8KL_010_SED (SPAdes) (version 2) | ecosystem: Environmental > Aquatic > Non-marine Saline and...
AATTATCGCCTGGGCCGGGTAAAAAGCGCCGCTGCGCCCTTTAACCCCTGATATACGGCCGTTTTCAGTGATTATTCCTTCGGCCATGTCTTCCCTCATGATCAGGCCGGGCTCTTGCTCCAGGGCGATGCGCATGGTGCGCTGGTAGCCCCATTTGTTTATTTGGGCACGCAGGGCCTGCACGGCCGGCCCCTTGCCGGTATTGAGTATCCGGACCTGCAAAGTATTTTTATCGGCGGTGCGGGGCATTTCTCCGCCTAATGCATCAATTTCCCGGACCAGGTGGCCTTTGCCCGGTCCTCCAAGTGAAGGATTACAGGCCATGAAGGCGATCATGTCCAGGTTCAAGGACAAAAGCAGGGTGCGGCACCCCATCCGCGAGGCCGCGAGAGCGGCTTCACATCCGGCGTGGCCGGCGCCAATGACCACCAGGTCGTTATATGAACCTGGTTTATATTGTTCAGGGTTCGGATGGTTGTTTTCGATGGATGCCAATTAAGCGATCACCTGTCCCTGTTTTGGATAGGTTTAGTTAAACATCGAGATCGATTTTAACAATTTACCAGGCCGACAAAAAAGCGTATATTTTATAACAGCGCAATTAATAATAGTCATAGCCCCGGGCAATGGGCATCCGCCTGCCTGCCCCGAAAGCATAAGGTGAAATGCGCAGGCCTGTGGCAGCCTGCCGGCGCTTATACTCGGAGGTGTCGACCATTTTAACTACTTTTTTAACTGTTTCTTCCTCGTGGCCGGCGGTAATAATTTCTGAAGGGGACCAGTTTTTTTCCAGGTACAGTTCAAGGATCGGGTCCAGAACTGTGTAGGGCGGCAGGGAATCCTCATCTTTTTGGTCGGGTCTGAGTTCAGCCGAAGGAGCTTTGGCAATAATTCTTTCTGGTATGACCTTTTTGCCGTGAATATAATTAATATGGTGGGCCAGTTCATAGACCATCATTTTGCGGACATCGGCAAGTATGGCCAGGCCGCCAGCCATATCCCCGTACAGGGTGCTGTAACCGACAGCCAGTTCCGATTTATTGCCGGTAACCAGGGCCAGGTACCCCTCCCGGTTTGAAATTTGCATCAGTATTAAACCCCTCAGGCGGGCCTGGAGGTTTTCCTCCGCCAGGTCCAGCTCAGGTTCCTTACTTTCGTTAAGAAGGTTGATAAAGATATCAAAAGGCTGATCGATCCTGATCGTCCTGTAGTTTATGCCCAGGTTTTCAGCCAGTTTTTTAGCATCTTCCAGGCTGTGTTCGGTAGAATATGGCGAAGGCATGAGAATGGCGAGGACATTTTCCGGACCCAGGGCTTCTGAGGCCAGGGCGGCAACCACAGCTGAGTCGATCCCGCCGCTTAACCCCAGGACGGCTTTTTTGAAGCCGGTTTTGACAAAATAGTCCCTGGTTCCAATTTCCAGGATTTGTTTTATGGTCCCTATATCATCGCGGTCGGGGGGCGCTGTTTGAGCGGCAGGTTTAAACAGATCGTCTGTTTCGATGAAAAACAATTCTTCTTGATCGGCCGGGGCGCGGTAGAGCAATTCGCCGCGGTTGTTGTAAACCAGGCTGGAGCCGTCAAAAACCAGTTCGTCGTTTGCGCCCACCTGGTTCAGGTAAATAACGGCAGTATTATATTTTTTTGCCAGGTAGGGCAGCATGTCTTCTCTTAAGGCATGCTTGCCGTAATGATAAGGTGAAGCAGAGAGGTTAATCAGCAGGCGTGCACCCTGGGCAAAAAGCCATTTTAAAGGATCGAGATCATAAAGGGGTTCATTAAAATAGTCCATGTCATTCCAGATATCTTCACAGACGGTGATAGCTGTCGGCAGGTCGCCCAGCACCTCAATTTTTCGTTCCGTACAGCGGGTATAATACCTGGTTTCATCAAAAACATCGAAATATGGCAGGAGGGTTTTTAAATGGGTCGATTTAATTTCGCCATTTTCAAGTAGCAGGGCCGCATTGTAAAGCCTGATTCCCTGGCGCTGGTTGGCGCCGATCAGGATTGGGACCCCTGTTTTTGCGGTCAGGGGCATTAGTTCGTTTGTGATTAACTTTCTTTCTTGATCCAGAAAGCCCTTGTAGTTAAGCAAATCGCGGGGCGGGTAACCGGGCAAGGCCAGTTCGGTAAATACAACCAGGTCTGCGCCCCTCTCCACCCCCCTCTGGTAATGGTTTTTTACTTTTTCCAGGTTATGATTTAAAGCTCCGATGGTGGGGTTAAGCTGGGCCAGGGCAATCCGCATCTGATAAATCCTCCCCTATAATAATTGCTCACGGGAATGCGAGTTTCCCCGTGAGCAATTTTCCCGTTTAGAGTACAAGTTTATTCTGGGAGAATTATAATCAAGCGCGGCCTTAAAGTCAAGGCAGGGCCACCATCCTTGCCATCTCCGGGCCGGGCAAATATAATTAAAGGGAACAGTGGTTGTTATATTTTATCAACGGAGGTGCCGGTATGCTCGAAGTGTATATCAAAGATGGCTGCCCTTATTGCGAGAAACAGCTTGAAGCGCTAAAGAAGAAAGAAGTAGACTATAAGCTGTATAATGTCAGTTCCGATCGGGAAGCTCTTAAAAGAGCCCGTCAGCAGTACAAGGCCGACAAAGTCCCTGTGGTTGTTGAAGACGGTGTTGTCCAGAGTGTAGGCTTTGGCGGTGGGGGCTGAGGAATTTAAAAAAAGCCGCCGTGAGCGGCTTATTGTTCTGAAGGAGTGAAGTCTTCGGCAGGGTCAAGGTGGACGATTGTGTCACAATGATACTTATTGCACACATGATCTTCCACCTTCTGGGCAATCTCATGAGCTTCTTCCAGGCTCAACCGGCCGTCAACCTCGATATGGATGGTAAGCACTTTCCAGGAGCCGTAATCATGGACTTCCAACCGGTGGGCATCGATAACACCGTTTATTTCTTTGGCGCGGTCGACGGCACCTTCTTCCAGATCGTTTGCCGGAGCGGTGCCAAGAAGCCGGCTGCATGAGTTGCGGACAATCCTAATTCCTGTAAAGATTATAAAAAGAGCGATGGCTATGGCGAAAAAGGCATCAAGGAGATATAGACCAAAATACCCCCCGATTAGCGCTATTAAAACCAGGGCTGAAGAAAGGGAATCTGAACGGTGATGCCAGGCATCACCTTCCAGAGTTTCAGAATCGATCAGGCTGCCAAGCCGGGAAGAGAAAAAATACATAAATTCTTTTATAATAATGGCGGCAATAACTGCAACAATGGAGGCGAGGGAAGGTGTGGCAAAAATTTCGCCGGCCAGCCTGTTGTATGCAGCGTATACAAAGGCTCCGCCGGCCCCGATCAGCATTAGCCCGATGACCAGTCCGGCCAGGTACTCGGTCCGGCCGTGACCGTGGGGATGTTCACTGTCCGCTTTTTTGCCTGCCAGCAGGAAGCCGATCAAAACAACCAGCGAAGAGAAAATATCGGATGCGCTGTGGACTGCGTCGGCAATCAGGGCAATACTGTTGGTAAGCAGGCCGAAAACTAATTTTAAAAGAGCTAAGAAGACATTGCCGCCCACACCCACCCAGCTTTCAATGATCCCGACCCGGCTTCTTTCGGAGGGTTTTCTTAAATCCCGGTTTTCTGTTATTTTTTCGGCTATTCGGTCGGCAAGATTTCTCATGAATTAATACCCGTTCTTTCCAAATTACCAATTATTATAACACAACTGCGATACTGATCCACGTGCTGCAACTTAAATATGTCTACAAGCTCATATGACCCCTTCCTTGTGAGTTATTTGCTTAATATTTCCATGATTAATCAGTAAATACTCTATATAAGAGTGTAATTCTTGGCTATACTACCTCGTTTCCCTTTTGCGAAAAGGTAAATATTATGACATAATAATATAGTATTGAATGTACCATGATCTGGCAGTAATAGGAAGGCGCCTCCGGTAAACGGGCCGGATTATATTGAATGCTTTTTATAAAACACCCGTATAACAATCAGAATCAGGCGCGCCCTGAACGATGTAATACGGTTTTTTTTATTTTTAGCATTTACCCGCTTTCCTAAAATATGCCGGTGTTATTAAAGCAACCAAAGGAGGTGAACAGCCCGGGCAAATAACCGGGCTGGACGATTGAGTGAAAGAGGAGTAGTAGTAGCTAAGCCGTATGAACGTTTAAGTCAAGAACAGGTTGAACTGGTTCATCAAACATCTTTAGATCTTTTAGAGACGCCGGGTATTCTCTGTTACAACGAAGAAGCTGTTGCATTGTTGGAAAAAGCAGGTGCCACTGCCAAGAAAACACGCGAGGGAGAGCATGATGCCTGGTGGGTAAGTATTCCGGAAAAAGTGGTTCAGAAGGCGTTGGATAGTGCTCCAACAAAGGTAACTCTTGGAGCAAGAAAACCGGAAAATCAGGTTGTTATGGATGCTGAAGGTTCCAGGGTTTATTTTGGCACCGGTTCGGAAACCAACTATTGGTTGGAAGTTGAGCCGGAGACTTTTGTCTCCAAGCAGGATGGACGAGAACAGGTCTTTCCGGTAACGAAAAAAAACCGGGGCAGTCTGGAATATCTTTGTCGCTCAGCACATCTTGCAGAACAACTTGATAACTTAGATTTTTTCCTTCGCAACGTTAATGTGCAGGATTCCGATATCAGTGGCGAAAATAAAGATGTCAACGTTTTTTTTGCCGCCTTAAATTATACTACCAAGCCGATAGTTAGCGGAGTAGCCGATCCTGAACAACTTGAAAACGTAGTTGCCATGGCTGAAATAATAACAGGCGGGCGCGAACAACTGATCAAAAACCCGATAGTTACATTTATTACCAGTGTGATCAAGAGTCCTTTACAAATAGTGGATGAAACTGCAGACAAACTGATGGCCATTTCCAAACTTGGTTTACCAGTTATTATTTCCACTTCACCTCAGGGTGGATCAACGGCCCCCATAGAAGAATTTGGTATGGCGGCACAGGTAAATGCGGAAACTTTAGCTGGAATAGCAATCAACCAGCTGGCCAATCCGGGGGCACCGGTTATTTATGGTGCGGTGCCGGTACGAGCGCGCATGGACGATCTGCACGACATGTACGGTGTGCCTGAATTTTGTCATTACAACATGATCTGTGCCCAGATGGCCCGGTATTACAAGGTGCCGTGTTATTCAACCGCCGGTGTTGCCGATGCAAAGGTGCCGGGTGTCCAGGCGGCCGTGGAAAAAATGTTTACATACACAGCAGTCCCTTCTTCAGCACCCGATTTAATTCACTATGCCTTCGGTTTATTGGACAAAACACAAACTTTTTGTCCGGAGCAGGCTGTTCTTGAAAACCATCAGATTGCTATGGTTAAGTCACTTTACCGGGAAAGTGGTGTGGAAGCAGGAGAGGCCGGACGGATAAAGAGTATGATCGAAGAAGTAATGAACAGTCCTTACAGGCTCTATGCACGTTTTGCCCGTAAGATGCTGCGTCGCGGTGAAATCTTCCCCGGTTTCCCCTTTGAAGGTGATTTGGAGGAAGAGGATCAGACTTTGCTGGCAGCCCATGACAAGTTAAAAGAACTTGAAAAACAGGAGCCGGAGCACCTTTCAGAAGATATTTGCAAGCGTATTTTTGAGCAGATACCCGGATTGCTGCCCCGTTTAAATCCATATAAAAAATAACAGTGGCAGGTATCCTTTGTTATACAACCCCGGGGTTGTATAACAAAGGTTTTTTGCAAAAAATATTTTATCGGATCGTGTGAACACGCATGGTAGGTTATATTGCTTTAATAATAAAAGACTGCGAAGTTAAGGAGGAAGAATGTTGAAGGAAGAACTGATTAAACGCATAGTGGAAAATGTCCTGCAGGGGCGCCGCAATAAGGATGATGAAGGTATTGAAGAAGATTATGTCGGTGAGCCGGGAGTGGCGGAGCTGGTCCAGGAAGCACTGGATAACGGGATCGATACCAACACGATTCTGCTTGAAGCCCTCAGCAAAGGCATGAAGCAGGTCGGGGAAAAATATGAAACAGGAGAATATTTTATTCCGGATATGCTAACTGCTGCAGAAGCTGTTGAAGCGGGCATGAAAGTCATGGAACCGCACCTGGCCAGCGCAGGTGAAAGTGAACGCAAAGGAAAAGTGATCATGGCGACAGTAGAAAAAGACTTGCATGATATTGGTAAAAACCTGGTTTCGATTATGCTTAAAGGAGCCGGTTTTAATGTAGTAGATTTGGGCATTGATGTACCTGCTGCCCGGATTGCAGAAGCGGCTGAACAAGAAAAAGCGGATCTGGTTGGGCTTTCGGCCCTGCTCAACACTACCATGGTTAACATGGAGGATGTTGTTAAAGAACTTGAGAATAAAGGGCTTCGAGACAAGGTTAAGGTTATAATTGGCGGAGCACCCACTTCTGATGATTTTGCGGCCGAGATAGGCGCCGACGGATACGGAAAAGATGCTTTTGCCGCAATCCGGGTGGCAGAGAATTTATTACAATCAGGAGGGAAAAATTAGCATGGATGCCGATAAGGCTTATCAAGAAGCGATACGACATGGGAGGTACAGCGAACACGTAAAGAGTTTGCGCGGCAAGTACGACCATGTCAGGACCCAGTTTGAAGATTTTATTACTAAATACTATCTCAGGCCCTATGTAGAAGAAATTTTAAAAACGAAAGCCAATAAAATTGGCGAAGGGTTGCGTTTTTATGACCTGGGTTGTGGAACAGGCGACGGATATGAACTGCTCAGCAACATGGCCAGGGGAGCCAGGTTGTCCCAGTTTGATACCCGTTTAATCAAAGACGAAATGATGGACCAGTATAAGGGCATTGATTTAAGCATTGAACTGCTTAAAGAAGCTGAAAACCTGTTTGGCGATTACGACCATGTTAATTTCTGCAAGGGAGACTTTTCCAACGGCCTGCCCCTGGACGAGGGTGAAGAGCCATACGATCTTTATTTCACTTCCTACGGGACCCTTTCTCACTGTACCAATGAAGAATTGGAAAAGCTGTTTGTAGATATGGGCAAGCACGGTAACAATGGAAGCCTGATCCTGGCTGATTTTATCGGCCGCTACTCGTATGAATGGCAAAACCTGTGGACCCATGATCCGGAAGAAGTATCCTATATCGACTATGTGATTAATTACCTCTATGCTGAGGGAGACAGGGATAATGTAGAGCTGTCTTCATTTTCGCTGCGTCTTATGACACCGGCTGAGGTTTTCAGGATCCTGGAAAGTGCAGCCCAAAAGGCCGGAGTGGAGCTGAAGGTATTGCGCTTTTTTGACCGCTCCCTGTTTGTGGGCCGGCACATCGAGACCGGCACCTATAACGGCAATCCTCAGCCTCTGCGCCTGATGGTTTCCTCCCTCTTTGAGCGCGGTTTGAGGACCTATTTTCCGGATCTCAAAGTGGACTACAGGCCCAAGGAAGGGTTCGACTGGCAGAATGGAGCCCTCCAGAGGCTGGCCGACAGCTGGAATGCCCTGGTCGATTACACTATGGTCCTGATGGAGCATTATGACAGTGATGAAGAGCTGCTTCCCTATCCCCCGCAAACCGATATAAAACCGCTGGAGAAAGCTTACCGGGTTATGCGGCAAAGCCTGGAAGGCAGCAAAGGGCTTTACGGCGATATCAGGGCGGATTTGATCGAAGCCCAGCTCGGATATGCCATTCGCAGTTTGGAAATGAACCTTCAACAGGGCCACGGCCTGGGCCACGGCCTGGTCGGGATTATCCAGGTCGTTAAGTAAGGTTGAATTCCGGCTGTATAGAGTAAATATTCATTGTTTATAAGGTTTTCGCCACAAGGATCCGCTTTACAGGTATTCATGTGGCGAAAACTATAAATAGGTCCGGATAATAACGTTTTACAGCTAATTACTACTAAATGTATTAGTTGTAACCGTGGTTTATATGTGAAATAATTTTATCAAATACCAGGAAATTAGAATACCCACATAGAATTATACAGTTTATAAAACTTCGCAATTTTAATTAACTGGGGTTCTTCCCAGAAGATTATCCCGGGTCTATTTAAATCAACCTAGTAAGTACTTAAACAACAGGGGTTACCCGGTTATTTAAATGAATTGAAATATAAAATACAGAGAGGGTGATTGCTGATTCATGGACCAATTATTAGGGATGGCGTTTGATGTATTCAGGGCGGCGGGAAATGGCATTGAGTCGATAGCCCAGGCAGGAGACCGGGGTATTATTGCCCACACGATTGACTACATTTCTCGTCGAAGTGACTTGATTTTGGAATTGATGCTTGAACACCTCTGGCTGGTTGTATTGACCTTGATAATTGCAGTAACCATATCTGTAACGGTCGGTATAATTATCAGCTACTATGAAAGCTTTGCTCAAACTGTTCTGGGGATATGCCAGGTTTTGATGGTTATTCCCAGTATGGCCATGCTTGCCTTTATGGTTCCATTGTTTGGGATCGGTTTTACTACCGGGGTGGTAGCCCTGGTTCTTTACAGCTTACTGCCGGTTGTTAGAAATACATATACCGGGATCAGGGAGCTAGATCCGGCGATTGTTGAAGCGGCCAAGGGAATGGGAATGACGGAGCGGCGTATTCTCTTCAAAATTAAAATCCCTCTGGCCAGGCCTGTAATCATGGCCGGGGTTCGGACTGCAGCGGTTATGATGATCGGTATTGCCGCTATTGCCGCTTATGTAGGAGCAGGCGGACTGGGTGAACTGATCTTTTCCGGTATTTCCAGGGGACACCAGCCGATGATTATTGCCGGTGCAATTGGGGTATCCATAATCGCAATTGCCTTCGATTACCTCTTTTATTATGGAGAGAAGCGGTTTTCCGTAGAAGGCAGCACAAGGGAGGGGAATTGAACATGATAAAATTGGAAGGATTGACTAAAGTTTTCAAGGGGCATAATATTCCCGCGGTCAAGGACCTGAACCTGGAAGTAAATGAGGGGGATGTTTGTGTCCTGGTTGGCCCTTCGGGTTGCGGAAAAACTACAACCATGAAAATGATCAACCGCCTTTATGAGCCAACCGGGGGGAAGATATATATCCGGGATGAAGACGTCCTTCAAATGGACCCGATAAAACTGCGCCTGGATATTGGCTATGTGATCCAGGAAATCGGATTGTTTCCTCACATGACAATTTATGAAAATATCGCTACCGTCCCCAATGAAAAACAGTGGCCCAAAGACCAGGTAAAAGAAAAAGTAGATAACGTGATGAGCCTGGTAGGACTCGACCCGGAAATTTTTAAAAATCGCTATCCTTCGGCCCTGAGCGGCGGCCAGAGGCAAAGGGTCGGCGTGGCCCGGGCGATGGTTTCCGATCCGCCGATCATGCTCATGGACGAGCCCTTCGGCGCGGTTGACCCGATCACCAGGGCTCGCTTGCAGAACGAGTTTTTAAGGATCCAGGAAAGGGTGGATAAAACCATCGTTTTCGTTACCCACGATATTGATGAAGCGATTAAAATGAGCGATACCATCGCTGTGATGAGAGAAGGTGAACTGGTCCAGCACGCCACTCCGAGCGATTTGCTCAGCGCGCCGGCCGATGAATTTGTATCAAACCTGGTAGGAAGGAACCGCTCCATTAAGCGGTTGCACCTGATCCGGGTCAGCGAAATTTTGGAAGAAGTCGACAGGGCACCGGCACTCAAGGAAGACACAAAGGAAGAAGAGGTTAAAAAACGGCTTGATGAAAGTGATATCAGGACGGTTATAGTTGTCGATCGCGATAACAAGCTGAAAGGAGTTATCGGGGTAAATGATCTAAAACGAAAAACAGGTGAAGTGGCAGGCGATTACTTCCAGGAAGTATCCGATACGGTAACCGACGATGCCACTTTGAACGATGCCCTTTCGGTTATGCTTGAGATTGGTGAAGGTTATGTGGCCGTAGTTAACGAAGATGAGAAGTATCAAGGAACAATCACCCTGGGCGACCTGCTCAACGTGGTCAGGGAGGATAGCTAATCATGCTACGGACTTTGTGGGTTTGGATCGGAATTCCGCTGATCATGATCGGAATTGCAGCAGCAATTGTTATCTATTCTGTCAATAACCCTCCTGATTCCATCGTGGCCCGGATGCTCACCTATGAGCGGATTTTTAGAGTTATCAGGGAGCATATGGGTCTGCTTCTGGTATCGATGATCGGGGCTACGATCGTCGGTGTAGCC
>Ga0207421_10009012_pt1 | contig 10171 bp, 6 predicted proteins | sample SodLakKL_010_SED_4_FD_187542 | JGI IMG/M metagenome (GOLD analysis project Ga0207421, IMG submission 187542) | Alkaline sediment microbial communities from Lake Tanatar, Kulunda Steppe, Russia - 8KL_010_SED (SPAdes) (version 2) | ecosystem: Environmental > Aquatic > Non-marine Saline and...
GGTGTTACATCCAGGCGCTATGAATCTCTGGAGGAAATGATCCACAAGGCGGACCAGCTGCTTTACCAGGCAAAACAAGCCGGCCGGAATACCGTGGTTGAGGACGAGGGTACGTCTTGAAAACCTACCATAAATGAATGGACGGGACCTGGCATTGCACCTTGATCCGACTGCTTTGTAAAAAGCCCAAGATCTGCGATGCCAGCATGGGATTTGATTTATAACAAGAATACGCACAGCGTGCAGTGGAGGGATTGCACGCGGGACAAGCGTTTTTGGGAAAGCATCCGCCATTTCTTCCATAGCTTGTATCTGGCTTCGTATCCGCTGTTTCATCTGCTCCTTTTGAGCATCCGGCATGGGGCTCTCCTTGATTTCTCGCATGGCCTGCTCCATTTCAGCCCGCATTTCGCCCGTACAGGGAGGCGTCGGCCCGGACGTCGTTAATAATGATTTCGTTTTTCTGCCCGATGGCCGGCTTGTCGTCGTCGGCGAATTCATGCGAATCGATAATCCCGGCGGCAACCGTTACCACCGGGTGAACGCGCTGGCGCTTTTCGACCCCAACGAACCCGGTCCCGACCGGTCGCGGCGCCGTGGGAAGGGATGTTTTTATCATTGAAAAAGCCGCTGACGGACGCACCGGATTCTCGGTTCACTGCATCATAACTGCTGTTTGTTCAGGGCTGAATACTTTGAGATAAAGCTATGATTTGGAAAAAAAAGCTTGACGATGCAGTGTGATATCTGATACATCACATTACAGATATCATGCTGTATACCGTCAACTCATGGACGGCGGGGCTTGGGCCTGTTTTTATTTTTCTTAATAACTCTGAATAAGATTGATGCGCTCGTAAAAAGTCGCGATCTGACGGCTTTGTAAAAAGTTAAAGATCAAGGCTTGCCGGGTTTCGAAGAATGCAGCGTACCTGGCGTACGTGAAATTCCTAAAAATTGCGCGTAACGCAGATATTGGACTTTTACGAAGCCTTCAACATTCAGGAAATTCAGGAACCGGTATTGAGTAGAGAAGAAGATTCTATTTCTTTACAGTATATCGCAGGATCCTGTTTTTCAGTTTTATTCGTCACGGGATGATATTCCCATGACACTTTGCTGCCGCGCTGCGTTTTCAATTAAACTATCGGATCACAGGAGGGCCTATATGAGCAAAATGAAAATGACCACGGAAGAAGCCTTTGTGAAAGTGCTTCAGCTGCATGGAATAGACAATGCCTTCGGTATTATCGGCTCGGCAATGATGCCTATTTCAGACTTGTTCCCAAAGGCGGGGATTACTTTCTGGGATTGCGGCCATGAAGGGAATGCAGGAATGATGGCCGATGGATTTACGCGGGCTTCAGGAAAAATGTCAATGCTTGTTGCGCAAAACGGCCCGGGCATCACGAACTTTGTCACGCCGGTGAAGACCGCCTACTGGAACCATACCCCCTTGTTGCTGGTCACCCCCCAGGCTGCCAATATGGCTATGGGGCAGGGCGGCTTTCAGGAGATCCCGCAAATGAATGTTTTTGCGGACATGGTTGCTTATCAGGAAGAAGTCCTGCATCCGGCACGCATCGCAGAGGTTTTAAACAGGGTCATCCTGAAGGCCAAACGAGCCTCAGCCCCCGCTCAGATTAATGTTCCCCGTGACTTCTGGACGCAGGTAATCGAAATTGAACTGCCCGCAGTCGTTGATTTCGAGCGTCCATCCGGTGGAGAGGAAGCAATTGCTCATGCAACTGAACTGCTTTCCAAAGCCAAGTTTCCGGTAATTTTGAATGGAGGCGGCGTTGTCATCGGCGATGCCATAGCAGATACCATCGCCCTGGCAGAACGCTTGGATGCCCCGGTTTGCTGCAATTATCAGCACAATGACGCATTTCCGGGCAGTCACAGGCTGTTTGCCGGTCCACTGGGGTACAACGGCTCCAAGGCCGGGATGCAGTTGATCTCCCGGGCGGATGTGGTGCTTGCATTGGGCACACGCCTGAACCCTTTCTCAACCCTTCCCGGCTATGGTATTGACTACTGGCCGAAAGAGGCGGCATTGATACAGGTCGATATCAATCCGGATCGAATCGGTTTGACCAAACCGATATCGGTGGGTATTGCGGGTGATGCCGGAAAGGTGGCAAGAGCGATTCTTGCGGGGCTTTCCCCTTCGGCAGGAGATGAAGGTCGCGAAGATCGCAGGGCAGCCATCGAAACAATCAAGGAGGAGTGGGAGAAGGAGCTCGCACAAATGGATCACGAGGTGGATGATCCGGGCACTGAATGGAACGAATATGCCCGTAGCAATGAGCCGGGAAAAATGAGCGCGCGCATGGCGTGGCGATCCATCATACAGTCTTTGCCCAAAGAAGCCATAATCTCCACGGATATCGGCAACAACTGCGCCATTGGCAATGCATACCCCACTTTTGAGAAAGGCCGGAAATATCTTGCACCCGGCATGTTCGGGCCTTGCGGGTATGGGTTTCCGGCTATTTTGGGCGCAAAAATTGCTCAACCGGACGTTCCGGTAGTCGGTTTTGCCGGTGACGGTGCATTCGGTATATCCATGAACGAAATGACAGCCTGCGGCCGCGACGAATGGCCGCCCATTACCATGGTGGTTTTCCGCAACTACCAGTGGGGAGCCGAAAAACGCAACAGCACACTCTGGTTTGACAACAACTTTGTTGGGACCGAACTGGACCCGGATGTTTCCTATGCGGATATCGCCAAAGCGTGCGGCCTTGAAGGCGTCCAGGTGGCAACAACGGATGAATTGAGTCAGGCCTTGAAAGATGCCGTTGCGGCGCAGATGAAAGAAAACAAAACGACTTTTATAGAGATCCTTAACAACCAGGAACTCGGAGAGCCTTTCCGGCGCGATGCAATGAAAAAGCCCGTTGCCGTTGCCGGGATCAACAAGGCCGACATGCGCCCACAGAAAGGGTTTTAAACCGGGCAGACCGAATAAGCCAGAGACTGGAGGCGATAAAACGGGATAAAAAGTAGTATCTTGCCTCTTGCCAAAAGGTTCAGGAAAATGCCTTTACACGCCAGCTTTAGAGTCTGCTATAGTCCAGGCCGGGAGAAGAAGATGTCTATTCTCCCGGCAGGTTTATTACACTTTATTATCTTTAAGGAGTAATATCGTGATTGATTTAAAAAAAATTCCGACGAGTAAAGAAGATCTCGACCGCTACGAGGTTGAAAATTACTTTCATTCCTGGTCCTACCAACCCGCTCAGGCCCCTCCAAGAGTGGTCTCCGCAAAAGGGGTCAGGTTCACTACCGAAGACGGGCGCGAACGGCTTGATTTCAGTTCCTGTTTTGTCAGCCACAATATCGGCCATCAGGATGACCGGGTCGTTAATGCGATCTGCGACCAAGCCCGAACTTTGACGTCCTTCGCACCCAGCATGTCTACCACGCCCAGGGCGCTTTTGGCCAAGATGATCGCAGAGGTCACCCCCGGTGACCTGGAACGCTCTTTTATTTCCCTTGGCGGCACGGAAGCCAACGAAGCTGCTATTAAAATCTGCCACCAGTATACCGGGCGGCGGAAGATAGTTACGCGTTACCGCACATACCACGGGGGAACAACCGCGCCCATGAGCCTTTCAGCGGGCGATGCACGCAATTGGGCGCAGGTTCAGGGAGGCGCAGAGGTTGTAAAGGTTCCGCAGCCCTACTGCTACCGTTGTGCATTCGGCTTGGAGTACCCGGCATGTGAAATAAGGTGTGTCCGGTACATTGAGGAGGTTATAGAGCTTGAGGGCGGCAGCGATCAGGTCGGGGGTATCATCTTCGAGCCAATAACAGGCGCCAACGGAATTATAGTCCCCCCTCCCGAATATTTTCCAATGCTCAGGGAAATATGCGACAGATGGGATGTTATGATGATCGCCGATGAGGTGATGACGGGCTTTGGGAGGACAGGCGCCTGGTTTGCCATGGATCATTGGGGCGTTGTGCCCGAAATAATGACTTTGGCAAAAGGAATGACCTCCGGGTACATGCCGCTGGGTGTCACAGTGGTACGCAAGCATATCGGCGATCGGTTCAGAGACCAGTTTTTCAGTCATGGTGCGACCTATGCTGGTCACGCGCTTTGCTGTGCTGCCGCTGCGGCCCTGATACCCATATACCAGACAGACAATCTCATCGAACGATCTGCTGAGCTTGGGAAATATCTGCTGGATAGATCCTATGAACTTAAGGACAAGCATCCCTGCGTTGGAGATGTTCGGGGAATGGGTCTGTTTGTGGGGCTCGAACTGGTCCGGAACAAAAAAACCAAGGAGCCGCTTACCACTGTCGATTCCAAAATTCGTAAGGGTGTGGATCCAAAAATGGAAATCGCCAAGAAATTAGGCGAACTGGGGATGATCGCCATGGCCGCCAACCCGGTGAATGTAATTGCCCTGGCCCCGCCCCTTATTATTACAAAGGAAGAGATTGACGAAGGTATTGCGATCATGGACGAAGCGCTTGCTGTGGGGGATGCGTTTGCAGAAAAATAAATAGCGGCTGAACGAAAGCCGTCTTTTCGCCAATCCCTGCGTTCGGCTAAATTTTAAGCCTAAAATACGTCCAGTATTTCTGCGGTTAAAATTTTCGCCGTCCTTGACCTTGACGAAAAATCCTGGTTTTCGTTCGGCCATTAAATATGCTGATATAACAGCCGTGTATGAATATACTGATCATCAATGCGGGAAGTTCGTCGGTTAAATTCGGGCTCTACCGCCCCAATGGGATGCGGTCAGCTGCCAGCGGATACGTGGAAAGAATCGGTCTTGGAGACACGATTCTTCATTATCGAACTGATAGCTCGCATGCCATATCCAAGTATATCCAGGTTGGAAGCATTCAGGAATCAATCCGTGCAATCATAGAACTGCTTGCAGCCCCGGAAACAGGGGTCATTCGTTCTGCAGCCGAAATCTCCGCCGTGGGCCATCGGGTCGTTCACGGCGGAGAAAAAATGAAAGCGGCGACCCTTGTAACCGATGACGTTCGAAATGCGATTCGTTCATGCTTTGAACTGGCACCACTTCACAACCCGCCAAATCTCCAAGGTATCGAGGCTTGTTCCGAGATTTTTCCAAATCTCCCCCAGGTTGCTGTTTTTGATACAGCATTTCACGGCACCCTTCCAGAACACGCATACCTGTATGCCCTGCCTTATAAGTTGTACGAATCAGAAAAAATCAGGCGCTACGGGTTCCACGGAACGAGCCACATGTCCGTCAGCAAGAAAGCTGCCGGGGCAATGGGCAAGCCTTTGGAAAACCTGTCCATGGTGACTTGCCATCTTGGCAACGGATGCAGCATCTCCGCTGTAAGCGGAGGCAAAAGCATCGATACCAGCATGGGGTTCACGCCATTGGAAGGTGTTCCCATGGGCACCCGCAGCGGCGACATCGACCCGGCTGTTGGCTTGTTTCTTGTCCGGCAGCGTGGTTATACCGTTGAAGATGTGGATACACTTCTAAACAGGGAGAGCGGTTTTTTAGGACTCAGTGAAATCGGCAGCAGCGATATGCGGGATATCGAGTCGGCCATGAAAAAGGGAGACCCGGGTGCACTGCGGACACTGAGGGTTTTTACCTACAAGGTCAAAAAATACTTAGGCGCATACGCCTTTGCAATGGGGAAGCTTGATGCCATTGTTTTTACTGGAGGCATCGGAGAAAACTCATCACTTGTTCGTTCGCTGATCTGCCAAGACCTGGAGTCTTTCGGCGTTGAGATCGATCCAAGCCGGAACTGCCGGGATGTATTGTACGAAAACGCTGTTAAAGACATTTCCTGCTCCGGAAAATCAGTCAGGATACTGGTTGTGCCCACCGATGAAGAGATGGAGATTGCGCAGCAGGTATATGATGTTCTTTCCGGAAATCAATGTTGACGGCATCCCCTTCGTTCGCCGGGATTATCAGTGCGCGCTGCCTGTGCGCATTATACAGATTGCCAAACCCATATTTTTGAGGCTGCATTATGAATAGTTTAGAGCATATAGCGGAGAAATCCTGCTTATCTGCCGAACAATTGTCTGCAATCGAAGCGGCAATCCTGGAAACGGGGTTTATGACCCAAAAAAAAGCCAGAGAGGAAATCGAGCGTTTTGTCCTGAATCTTGGAATCAACGATTATTATTTCAAAAATACACCGGTGGGCGAAATCACCCGGCACCTGATCGCCACCTGCGCTTCAGAGCTGGCATCTCAATATGGAAGCAGGAGTATGGGTGTTGAACTGATTACGGAGGAAACAGATCGCGCCCTTTATATCGTTGAAGAGTCCATGATGCAGGAAATCGAAGATCGAATTGAAGGGAAATACCCGGAATTCCGCATTGAAAGCTATCGCACAAAAGATTTTTCAGGCCGTGGGCCGTTGCGCCTGTATATGGCCAGCAGGCCATCTTTCAAGGGCGCTCCGGATAGCAGTAGATCGTTTAGTTTTGAAAACGCTGCCAACGCAGATTTTAAAAGAGACAGGGAAGCTGAAACGATAGAACGCTATAAAGAGGGCTGGGAATGGATGAACCATCGCGAAGCGCCTTTCATTTCAATCACGGAAAAGCCGGAAACCGATGAAACCCGCGTAATGATAGGCATCCATGGGCAGGGAAACCGTCGCTTCATGGCGCGGTTCACCAGCCTGACAAGGTCTTATGACATCATTTCCACCCGAAAATACAAGGAAATCTTTCTTGACGACAAAAGCATCTACACCTTTTATTTTGCCAAGGCCGGGCAAAGAATCACGGAAGATTTCTCCCGGGAGATAAGTGCCATTGTTTCACTGCCGGAACATCCGGTTACGGAGCTGTTCGCCGGCGGGTCGTTTTCATCCCAGGCCGCCGTGTATGCCATTTCAGCATCTGCCTTCACCTATCATTTCGTAACCGCGCTTACCGATGAGTATCTTACACTGAGCGTTACACTGAAAGACCAGCCAGAGGCCAAGGGAATTCTGGACACGATCAAACTCCGATCTCTTAGAGACACGTATTCCGAGACAGTCATCAGCAAAATCGTTTCTGATTTTCCGGATATTATCAATATGCTCTACGCGGATTTTGTCTATCGCCTTCACCCGAAGAAAAAAGCCGATGGACGCATAATCGAAAACCATGTTGATAATATACAAAATACGATCCAAACCCGCGTTGCTTCACCGGTCAGTCGTAATGTTCTCGAATTTTTTCTTGTCTTCAACCGTTCCATCTTGAAAACCAACGTTTTCCGGCGCGACAAGATATGCGCAGTGTATCGTCTCGATCCCATGTTTCTTAATCCGATCGATTATCCGGAAAGGCCGTTTGGAATTTTCTTTTGTGTCGGAAGGTCATTTATTGGTTTTCATATTCGGTTCAGAGACATCTCCCGGGGAGGTATTCGGATTGTCAAGTCAAGAAATCACACAGAATACAGAAAAAATCTCGAAACCATCTTCATGGAAAATTACAACTTGGCACTGGCTCAGCAAAAGAAAAACAAGGACATCCCGGAAGGAGGTGCCAAGGGAGTCATCCTGCTGCTTGGTCCGGAGAACCAGGAGGAGGGTGTTCGGGCATTCAAGGACTATATTGACGGAATAATCGATATTATTCTCCCCCACGATGATGTAACCGACTACTACCGCAAGGACGAAGCCCTTTTTTTCGGACCGGACGAGCGGACCGCCGATCTCATGGACTGGGTACCCAATTATGGGAAAAAACAGGGATACCCATTCTGGCGTGCCTTTTCCACGGGGAAATCGCAGGAAAACGGAGGGATTCCCCATGATTTGTACGGCATGACCACGAACGGGGTCCATGAATACGTTATCGGGATTCTTGAGCGGATGGGAATGGAAGAAACCGGGACTACCAAAATCCAGACGGGCGGACCGGATGGGGACCTTGGCAGCAATGAAATCAAGATTTCAAAAGACAAAACGCTTGCAGTCGTTGACGGTAGCGGCGTGCTTTACGACCCTTGCGGATTGCAGCGGAAAGAACTTATTCGACTGGCGGCTGAACGGAAAATGGTGGAGCATTTCGATCTGTCTGCTTTGTCGCCGGATGGCTTTTTCGTGTCAATCAATGATACCAGTGTAACACTTCCGTGCGGTACGTTTGTCCCGAACGGAGAAGACTTCAGAAACACATTTCATCTGAGCCCTTTTGCAAAAGCCGATCTTTTCGTCCCTTGCGGCGGCAGGCCCGCTTCCGTCAATATTAATAACTGGCGGGAACTTTTTGATGAATCCGGCAGGCCGCGGTTTAAAATAATCGTTGAGGGGGCCAATCTATTTATCACGGAAGAGGCGAGACTGAGACTTGAAGAAAACGGCGTGGTCCTGATAAAGGATGCAGCAGCCAACAAGGGCGGTGTTACATCATCTTCCCTCGAGGTATTTGCCGCACTGTCCCTTGACGACGAGGCCTTCGAAAAGCACTTCAAGGCCAAAAACGGCAGGATCCCGGATTTCATGGCAAGCTATGCCGCACAGGTTATTGAGACCATCCGCAAAAATGCCCGCAGGGAATTTGACCTGCTCTGGCGGGAAAAAGAGCGGAAACAGGCCCCTTTTACTCTTCTGATTAACGATGTGAGCCGGAGAATCAATGATCTTACCGATGCCGTGGCTGAATCGGACCTGCCCGAAGACCCTGCGATCCAAAGCAAAGCAATTCAGGAGTACACTCCTGGCTCACTATTAGACCTGGTCGGCTTGGATACCATCATTTCCAGGGTTCCGGATATGTATCTGCGGGCTATCGTTGCCACAAAGCTGGCGTCGGATTTTGTTTACACCTATGGGCTGGAAGGCAATGCAGTGGATTTTTACAGGTACATAACCAGCCTGAAAAGCGCTTGATCAACTATCCGGGTTACGCGCGATTTCTCGGAATTTCACGTACGCCAGGTACGCTGCATTCTTCGAAACCCGGCAAGCCTTGATCTTAAACTTTTTACAAAGCCGTCGGATCGAGACTTTTTACGAGTGCATCATACTTCACGGTCCCAAAAAACTATTTCCAATTCAGATGGATGGCGATTTTTTTATCGGAGTCCGCGTAAAATTCCCGGATAAATTTCTCATAGGCCTTGAATGACCAGTGGCTATTATACCACAGGTCCACTGCTTCTGTGGGTTTTTTATTAACTATGTGTGAGATCAACAGCCGATGCTCCCTGCAATTCATCAGTTCCCATTCCTTAATATACGGCCTGCGGGGAAAGTCGTAGAGCCGCTGCTTGAGCGGCGTTACAATTCGATGAATCTCGGTGTTCTGGTTAAGGTTTAAAAAAACGTCGTGAAAATCGATGTTCAACCTGTAATATGTTTCGAAGTCTTCCCTTTCCACAGCAGTGGTCATTTCATTGTTCAGCTTTTCCAGGGTATCGATGTGTTGTTTATCGAGCAAGTTGAAAACAGACAAAATCACGCTGCTCTCCAAGGCTCCGATGACTTCGAGAATGTTTTTGACGTCTTCAATGCCCAGTTTTTTTACCAAAAAACCTTTGCGCGGCTGTATCTCCACGAAACCTTCGCACTCGAGTTGAATCAGGGCATCTCTGAGAGGCGTCTTGCTGACGCCCAATAACTTGCTTAATTGGCTCAGGTTTATAAAGGATCCGGGCTTTATCCGGCCATAATACATCTCCTCCCGTAAAAAACCATAAACCTGTTCTCGAAGCGATTGAATTTCAATCATATTTCTATTTTATCCAAAAGAATTCATCGGATGGTAAATCCACTGCAATTTTGGGCAGAATTTTAACATCGTATCAATATCTACCCCAAAAAACCAACCTGTTTTGTATGGTCATGCTGAGACTTTGATTTCAAGCCTCAAATTAGTGACGACTTCGTAAAAAGTCCAATACCTGCGTTACGCGCGATTTCCGAAGAAATCCACGTACGCTAAGTACGCTCAATTCTTCGAAAATCGCGCAAGCCTTGATCCTGGCCTTTTTACAAAGTCGTCTGGTTGCGACTTTTTACGAGACTATCAATTAGTGGCTGAACGAAAATTTAGTCCTCAAAATACGCCCGGTATTCCTGCGTTTAAAATTTTCGCCGTCCTTGACCTTGACGAAAACTATTAGTTTCCATTCAGCCTCAAGTTAATCCATTATGCAACAAATGGCAAGCGAATGCGACTGTT
>Ga0207421_10009013_pt1 | contig 10170 bp, 6 predicted proteins | sample SodLakKL_010_SED_4_FD_187542 | JGI IMG/M metagenome (GOLD analysis project Ga0207421, IMG submission 187542) | Alkaline sediment microbial communities from Lake Tanatar, Kulunda Steppe, Russia - 8KL_010_SED (SPAdes) (version 2) | ecosystem: Environmental > Aquatic > Non-marine Saline and...
GTTCTTAAGGGCTTCTTCATTGAATTTCTCCCGGGTCTGTAGGGGCGGAATCCGGATCTTATCCAGCGGTATCATGGCAAACTTCACCTGGGCCACCTCATATTACTGTCCACCGCTGCTGGCTTCGGCCATGGTGCGAAAGGAAAGATTCTCCTGTATTAACTCCTGATAACTTCCTGCAGCAGCTATCTCTCCCTCAGCCAGCATATAAAGCTTATCACATCTTTCCACAGTCTTTAGCCGGTGGGCAATGGTGATTAAAGTCTTAACCTTAGTTATTTCCTGCAGGGATTCCACTATCATCTGCTGGGTCTGGTTATCGAGAGAATTAGTGGCCTCATCTAAGACTAATATCTCGGGGTCAAAATAAAGGGCTCGGGCCAGACCTATCCGCTGCCTCTGACCACCGCTAAAATTAACTCCCCGCTCTCCTAACACAGTATCATAACCTCTATCTAAGTTATCTTCAATAAAAGTATCAATATTGGCAATAGCGGCCGCACTTTTAACTCGCTCCATATCTATTTCACTATCGGCTACACCAAAGGCAATGTTTCTCCTGATAGTATCATCGCTAATAAAAATCTCCTGAGGTACATAACCCAGTTTCTGCTGCCAGGATTTAATATTTTCAGCTCTAAGGGCCACACCATCTACTAAGACCTCGCCTAACTGGGGTTTTAAAAGGCCTAATATAACATCTACTAAAGTCGTCTTGCCAGCTCCAGTACGACCAACGATGCCTACTGATTCTCCCTTCTCTATCTTGAGACTGACATCGCGGAGAGCCGGTTTATTCTCCCCGGGGTAATAAAAAGTAACTCTATCTAAAGTTAAATTTTCCTTTAAAGTAATCTCTTCTTTATCCTTAATATTCCTGGCACCAGAAGCGCTATGCTCACTTTCATCATCAGACGCTGAATTAACGTCACTTTCGCCATAATTTAGATAATTACCTGTCTCTGTTAAATTATCCTGCCCGGTAAATTCCTTAAAAAGCATATCCAGGACCGCTTTATTAAACCTTATTTTGGTCATAGCCTTAAAAACTTTGTTGAAAGCCGGTCTTAAACGATAGGCCGCAAAGGCATAAAAACTCAAGAGAGGAATCACATTATCAATAGCTCCCTGCTGCTGCATGAAATAGAGGGAGAGAACTAAAATACCCCCAAAGATTAAAGCCTCCAGAGCATAGGTGGGTATGCTGCCTACTACTTTCTTGTAGGCTCTGTTGTCAGTGAGAAGGCGGGAGTTTTCCCGGAATTTATCGATAAAATAATCCTCCCGGTCATTGACCTTGACATCTTTGATGCCATTAAAAATTTCATTGACATATTTATAGCGGTACCGATTGGCCTCCAGCCGCTCATCGCCCTTTTGCTTAAGCTTAAGACGGATAAAATAATATAAACCGCCGTAAATTCCGCCCATAAGCAATAAGGCAAAGAAAGTAATAACCGGGTTGACCACCAGCATGGAAATAATGATTAAAATTCCAATCAAACTATTGGTTATAAGGTCGGCTCCATACTGCAGGACATACCTGGTAAGCTCTTTAACCTCCTGCAAAATATTTTTGCTCAAATCAGAGCTATTTCTCTGGAGAAAGAAAGTATAATCACTGTAGGTATAGCGTCTAAGAAGACGCAGCGAGAGATGATGGCTCTTGCGCCAGATAAATTTATGTTTGGCCCAGGTAGCCAGAATGGAGATGCCGTTGGTTATTAAAATAAGCAAAAACATAGCAATACCGGCAAAATAGAGAAAAGTCAGGGTATCAGTAAAACCCAGCCAGTTATAAATCCGGTTTAAAATCTGCTGCTCCTGCACCAGCTCCGGGTTCATCAGAAGGTCCATAAAGGGCAGTACCGATACCACCCCGATGGTCTGAGATAAGGCCATTAAGAGAATAAGGAATAATATCCCCACAATCTGCCATCTCTCACGGCGATTGAAGAGCGATATTAGTTTTTTAGCATCCTGTTCTAGATCCTTCATGGCTGCTGACCTCACTTTCCTGCTTCACTATTTACCTTTCTCTCCTTCGCCCTCTAGAACAGTAAGATCAGGTTTGGCCGTCTTTTCCTGCTTGCGCCTGGCCCTGTTCTGACGCTGCCATTCCTCTAAATCACCGGGAACAGCAGTTGGGTCTGGCGAAGGTGGCGGAGCCTCTCTCTCTGCCGGTGAAGCTGATTTCTGTGACCCCGACTCAGTCCGGTCACCTCTGCTCTTAGAGCCAGGTGTGCCTTTTGCTGCCGGAGCATGATAAAAATCCAACCCGGCATGGCGCCGCCCTTCCTTGGGACGATAACCAGGAACAATCTCCTCCAATAACTTAACTATCTTTTCCTCCTGGCTGTAGGTGGCAGATTCAGCCAGCTCAGCCAGCCGTTTGGTTAAATCTTCAGGAATATTTTCCTCCATGGTGCTAATAAAGATGCGCTCATGCTCGGTAGCTCTATTACTCTCCCGGTCAGTCAACATCTCCTCTACTAACTTCTCACCAGGCCTAAGACCGGTAATTTTTATCTCAATATCCTTTTCCGGCCGATAACCGGAAAGACTGATTAAATCCCGGGCTAAATCGATAATCCTGACTGGCTCCCCCATGTCCAGGAGAAATACCTCCCCGCCGTCACCCTGAGCACCGGCCTGCAGGACCAACTGGACTGCTTCAGGAATAGTCATAAAATAGCGGCGTACCTCACGGTGGGTAACAGTGACCGGTCCACCTTCTTCTATCTGGCGCTTAAAGAGCGGCACCACACTGCCGGCACTGCCCAGGACATTACCAAAACGGACAGCCATGAAGTCAGTCTCCTCCTCGGCATCGAGCTTTTGAATCACCATCTCGGCAGTTCTTTTGCTGGCCCCCATGACATTTGAGGGGTTGACAGCTTTATCAGTGGAGATTAAGACAAAGCGGTCCACACCCTGAGCTGCTGCCTGCTGAGCCGTTATCCGGGTGCCGAAAATATTATTCTTCACCGCTTCAGCCGGGTTATGTTCCATCAGGGGTACATGTTTATAGGCGGCGGCATGAAAGACCACCTCAGGAGCAAATTCCTCTAACACCTCCTGCATAAATCCTTCATCGCGAACACTGCCAATCACCGGATAAATATCCACTCCGGGGTTATGTTTGGCCATCTCCCGCTGCAGCATATAAGTGGTGTTTTCATAGCTATCCAGAGCAATAATCTTGCGGGGATTATATTCAGCTATCTGACGGCAGAGCTCAGAACCTATAGAGCCACCGCCACCGGTAACTAAGACTGTCTTACCGGCCAGATAAGAGCAGATGCTATCGATATCCAGGTCGACAGCATCCCGGCGCAGGAGGTCCTCAACTCTAACCTCACGCAGCTGGCTTAAATCGATATCGCCATTTAAAAGCTCATACATGCCCGGTACTGTCTTTATCTTGACATTCTGCTTGCTGGCCCGCTGATAAATATCCTTAATCACCGTACCAGGAGCAGAAGGTATAGCTATAATAACCTCTTTAGCTCCGTACTCTTTTATCAACTGAGGCAGTTCCTCGCGACTGCCAACAACTTCCACCCCATGTATCTGCAGATTTTGCTTGGCTGGATCATCATCTATTAAACCCACTACTTTTTTATTGAGTTCAGGATGGCGATTGAGCTCTCTTATTATCATCTCACCCACATCACCTGCGCCCACTACCAGCACATGTTTAGCAGGTTTCTTCTTCTGACTTTTCTGCTCCAAGTAATCGATGAGCAGGCGAAAACTAAAGCGCATTCCACCGAGGGCAAAAATTAACAGGATAGTGTTAATAGGAGGAATGCTGCGGGGCAGAACTACCTGCCAGAAATAACTATAGGTCATAAAGAGGAGGTTGATTATTAGGGCTGTCTTAACAATGGAAAAAAGCTCACCAATGCTGGCATACTGCCACATCCGGTCATAGAGATTGGACAGGGAAAAAACCGCTGCCCCAAGCAGAGTTAGGACCGGCAGATAACTAAAGTGAAAGTAATTTAACCAGGCCCCCTCAAAGCGCAGCAGAAAAGCTATTATCAGGCATAGATTAAGCAGCACAATATCGACTATTCGCAGTTTCTTTCTGGTATAAATTTGTTCGATGAGCTCTTCCATCCTTATTATATACCTCCAGGTTTTAAAGTCAAAGTTAATTATACCATAATTTCGCCCTAATTTACAGCTTTTCTGGCCAATAAGTTTATGCCAATGCCGGTTCCTAAAAGGACCCAGAAGACCGGGGCCACTGAAACCACACTATCATTGAAGATGCCGGTAACGAGATAGGCAGTTACGGCCGCCATTACCGCTACTCCTATTTTGGCCTGCCAGCTTTCAAAATCACTTTTGAAATAAAGTTTGAAGCCCTCTAAAAGATAGCCTCCCCAGAGCACCAGCAGAGCTAAGAGGGAGATTATACCGGTATTGATAGCCTGCTGCAGAAAGAGATTATGGGGCTTATCGACAATCCGATGGCTGGAACCTAGATGCATAAATTTACCCACTACATCCTCCTGAGGGAAATACATGGCATAGGTATCAGCTCCATGGCCTGTTACGATGGTGTCAGATAATAGAGGCAGTGATCTGGACCAGATATAACCCCTGGAAGAGCCCATTTCTTCTCGGCCTTCAAAGCCCCAGCTTTCAACCTCTGATACTTCATAGGCATTATTGTTCATGCCCAGCATATAGAACTGATCTTCAGTGAGATGAAAAACTGCATTCCTATCATCATAAATCCAGTTAATGAGATTCTGCTCAAAATCCAAAATAAAGCTGTGGTCCTGATAGGCCTCTTCTAAAAAGGTGATCTCTCCCTCTTCCTCATTGAAATTGATGATTAGATCCTCGCCGTCTTCATCAAAGAAGGATAGATCAGTGCCTTCCAGAACCATGTTAATTTCAACTTCCTCGGTCTCTATCGCCAGGTGATTGCCATCACCCCTGATATCGACAACATCTGGCACATCATGGGTTTCCTCGACCAGGCCCTCCTCTGTCTCAGGGGTGATAATCTCACTGAGAATATCATCTATAGAATAGGCCTCCATGCTGGTAAAGATTATTACGAAAGCGACAGCTATAATGGCGGCTTTCTTCCAGTTATTTCGGAGAGGGTTGCGGAGAAATAGCGCTAATATGGCTAGACCCGCTATGAAACCCACCATGCCTGCTCTAGACTGCGAGCCTATCAAATAGGCAAACAAAAGAACGGTCAGTGCTCCCATCAGATAGGAAAACTTCTTTTTGGCGCTGGTAAGATAAATACCCAGAGTCAGGCTCACCAGCATGGCCCCGTAGCTGCCGACATAGTTGGGGTTGAACATGGTGCTGTATGTTCTGTTTTCGCCAAATTGAAACTCTAACTCCCCAACCAGGTCATGATAGGCTGAGGGTAAAATAAGCCGGGAACCGAGTTCTGTTTGGAAAAAGTCCCAGCCGATGAATTGTAAAACCCCGTGGATTCCTAAGACCGTCGCTGAGATTAAAAGTCCTCCTAAAATGAGCTTGACGGACTTTTTATCCCGGACCACGTTGATGGCCACCACCACTAAGAGCATATAAGCCAGTAAAACTAAGAGGCCTTCATATCTATCTGGAAAACCCAGCAGGGCAGCATCTGTGTATGACGATAATAATGAGGATATTATAGCAAAAAAACTATAGACTCCTATGGGCAGGTAGTAATAGGTCTTTTTAAGCCCGTTTTTGGAGCTATAGGCCAGGAAAGCAATTGCCAGGAAAAAACTGGCCATAAGAAGGAGAAACATTTTATAAAAAGAGAAGAAGTCTGTATTTACTTCATCGGTCCAGTAATTTGCCAGAGTCTCATTCAGTGGTATTTCTCTTAGATAAACTATCAAAGGAATTATGGTCACCACAAAGGCCAGCAATAAGATAGCTTTGAGGCGCCATTTTTCCTGCTTGAACATCTTTTTTAAATTCACTTTGCAAAACTCACCCCTCTAAGTATGTAGACCCGCTGATTTGAGCCCATTTATACACATTTTTAGTGGATTTGAGCCCATTTAAAATTTTCTTCTAAGGAAATTTAAACTAATTTTATTTATTTGTAGAAATTATAGCATATTAGGAGGAAATGTTCAATGTTATCTGGAATCGATTTTTTTGTATGAGGGGGAGGGGGTTGATACTGGGTTCATATTCTTTTTTCAGGACACATATGCATTGTTTGTTTCGAATGCAATGAACCATGGGTTAATGAAAGTGATTCGGGGGTTAATTGGGTTGACCCGGACTCGTTCTTAATTAACCCACCAGAACGAGTCAGAACGAGCCCGGGGTAAAAGATGCGAGGCTGGGTCGTCAGAGAAGATTATATGAATACGTTCAAGCGGAGAAGTTATTCGGATTCGGAAACTGAGTAGGTTATTCCAGCAACAGTGAAGTCAGTATTAGCTGATTTAATTTCACCACTAAATATTCTTATATTATATTCACCTGCTTCAGCAGAAATATCGCTTACATCGATGGTTCCTACATTATTTCCTCCATCAAGATCAGTTAAGTCAGCCTGTTCTCCATTCACCAATACTTCAACCTGATCTCCTTCAGCCTCTACATCTTCAGAAAAGGTCAGGGTTATTGTGGCAGAGTCAGAATCATTTTCATAACTGCCTTCTACCACCTCTGGCCTGGCATTTACAGTTATAATTTTAGCCTCTTCCTCAACTTCTGCTTCTGTATCAACCCAGTGTATCTCTTCCGCCGAGACGTTAAAGTCAAAGGCCCAGCCTGAAGTTATAGCAAGAACTCCGTCGGTGCCACTTATTACCATTGAATCATTTGTATCCTGGGGAAAAGTATAAAGCCAGTCATCTTCTGTGGCAGTAATGGTCAGGGTTTTCCCTTCAACACTGGCTGTAGTATCAGTTCCATTGGCAACAGTTTTACCATTAACGTTGAAATTATAGGCATCTTTCAGTTCAATATCTTTATCGAATTTTATTAGTATTTCTTTAGCGGAATTAATTATCACAGACTCAATGACAGCTGGTACTGTGTCAACGCCCGCCACCTCAATTTCTGCACTTTCCACGACTGTTTCATAGAATTCCGTTTTTAATTCATTGTCCGTATTTACCAGCGATAGTCGATACCTCTCTTCTGCCAGTAAATCGCCATCTTCTACTTCATCGAAGACTACCTCTATTTCACTTGCCTTAATTATTTCAGTATCATAGGTTACTTCCCAGGAATTAGCTACCCCTTCATATTCTAATATAACCTCAAAGTCATCGGTGTCAGCTAATACGACATTTTCGGAAAAATAAAGTGTTGCTATGATATCTTCGCCATTATCCGCTACTGCAAGAGTAGCTGAGGTTAATTCAGCAGTTAAGATTTCAGGCTCTGTGGCGGTAAAGGTGATCTCAATTTCAGCATTTTGATTAAAATATATATCTTTCAGATTATTTTCCTTGATAGTTAGTTTATAAACTTCTCCTGCAGTAAGCTCTTCTCCATCAACACCATCTAGAACAACACGATAACTTCCTGGCTGCTGCTCAGTTGGCTCAGTATAATCAACACTAGCAATACCCAGGCTGGTCTCATCTGCATCTTCTAAACTGATTTGAGCGGTATCTCCAGCAAGGCCATCATCAAATACACTTTCTGGCAGCAATATATCAAAAACACCTTCGTCTCCTTCCTCCAGAATTATGATATTCTCTTCATCAATCCGGGGAAAAGCGGGAAAATCAGGTGTGAAATAAAAGTCATCGAGGTCTACTGTTTCATCGGCAATATTTTGAATATTGCTAAATTCAATGCGATGTTCCTCATCACTAATTAAAGGGGTGTCAGAATCTAAAGTTATAGTGGCAACTTTATTTGTAGCATCCAGATCTACATTATCAATGTCCAGGGTGATAAATTCATCAATATTTTTTATTGTATAGCTCCCTGTTAAGCCAGCTCTTTCATTGACCTTCTGGCTATATTCTACTTCAACGGTCAAGGCATCAATTGCCGTAACGGCCTCAACCATCAACTCCTTCTCTGCCATGGGGGTAAAATCAACAGGTTTGATGGTTTCACCGGCCATACCTTCTGTCACCTCAAAATCAGAGCCCGATTGAGTAACATATCCCTCTGCTCTAACTTCCCAGTCATAAAGGCCAGCCTTCACCTCCATCGCAGCCCGCCCCTCTTCATCGGTTTCTGCTGTAAAGACGGGGTTAGAAGTCAGGGTGACGATGGCTCCCTGAATAGGCTCTTCAGCTTTATTTTCCACCGGGCCGAAGATAATGGCAATCAAGTCTTCTTCATAGAAAGCAGTGAAATCCAGGTCATCGAGGTCGGAAGTTAAATCAATCTGCACCGAGCCGTCGATGAGCTCATAATCATTAGCCACTGCCCATTTATAATCATCGGCATACTCTTCAGCAATGATGGGTTTAATACTTACTGTGCCTGCTTCCATATTTTCGACTGACCAGCTGCCGTCACTCGCATCTACACTAGTCTCATCACCATTTACCTCGATACCGACATCGGCCAGAGTTGCCTCTCCCCCGTCAATCGTTACTGTGCCACTTAGATTATAAAATTCGGGGTCCGGGTCAGCGGGATCGGTGCCCAGATCACAGGCCACCAGGGTAATTGTCAGGGTCAGCAGTAAAATAAGAATTCCAACTATACGGTGATTTTTTGATTTCATGGCAATTTTCCTCTCTGTTTTTGATTTTTCAGGTATTGAATTTTTTGGGTTATTGATTTTTTCAGATATTGAATTGCTCTCTCAAAATAGCAGTCAATCACCTCACCTTCTAAGATAAATAAAGACCAATTTATATTTTAGCTACAAAACCCCATCATTAGGATTTAGCTTAGCGGTAAGACATTCACCACAAATAGTGGTATTATTTACCACAAAACTAAATCACCAAGATGGGAACTCGAGAAATCAGTATGGTTAATTTAAGGATAGAGCTATAAGAATACAGCTAATTTTAAACATAAATTTAAACATAAATTTAAACAGATAATAATTATATTCTACTTAATTTCTAAAAATCCTGCATAGGGAAAGTAAAATTTTGCGATGTATTTACATTTATGAGGTAGCCCGAAACCTTTGCTATTACTTCTGCGATAAATATCGAGTGAAAATTTCCTGAAACTTACGCAGTTTCTTTAAACTGCTCTTAATATGCATGATTTTACTCTCAATTCTCTCCCGATCTACATTCATGGTTAATTCTCCTTCTTCATGCCCTCTCTGAAATCTTCTTTAAAGCGCTTTAATTTCATGCCAAAATCAAAATAATTTTTTAGTACATGCTCAATAAAATCAGCTGTCTTTATTTCATCACGCTCGAAAATCTTCTCTCCCTTACTAATTATCCTATGTTTAAGCAGTATATTGCATTTATTTAAAGAAACAATATCTACTTCTCGCTCCACAATTTCCTCTATCTCAGTTTCCAGATACATTTGATCCAGTATTCCAGGGGGATTTAAAAATAATATTCCCATATCCAAATCACTATCGTAGTTCTCGCGGTCGGTGCCATGAGAACCAAAAATATATACAGTTGTAATATTATCGCGATTAGCAAAATAGGCTTGCAATTTATCGCCATTAGCTATATTAATATTTCTTGCCATGTTATCAATCCCCCCTGTCAACCGGTCCAACCACCTATTTGAAGTTTTCCACCAATGGATTTGGAGAAAAGCCACATTCTATAGTTATATTCCTGCTGTTCATTATTATATCACAATATACAGTTAACTTCATTAATTTGGGTTTTAAGTTCAATTATGCAAAGGCACTTTGATAATTTTACAAAGAGCTTTTGAAAACTTAAAGTCCATAAGCTTTAAATTATATAACCGAGAAGTCAATTATTGGAGAAATAATTCTAAACCAAAAAACTCAGATCAACCACAAAAAACAGATTAAGCTGGCTTAGCTTATTACCAGCCTAATCTGCTTTGTGGTGGGTGCGATTCTGTGAGTGCTAAATAACTTCCGAGGTCACCAGCGGTCATTTTTCGACAAATTCCGGGTGGTAACCGGTACCCTAGCGCGTTGGTACCCTAGCGCGTTCCTGCTCGACACCCTGCACCCTGGCTTTAGTTGTTACAATCTCCCCATTCAATTTTTTCTGATTCTAGTTTTTCTCC
>Ga0207421_10009014_pt1 | contig 10169 bp, 7 predicted proteins | sample SodLakKL_010_SED_4_FD_187542 | JGI IMG/M metagenome (GOLD analysis project Ga0207421, IMG submission 187542) | Alkaline sediment microbial communities from Lake Tanatar, Kulunda Steppe, Russia - 8KL_010_SED (SPAdes) (version 2) | ecosystem: Environmental > Aquatic > Non-marine Saline and...
GGAAAAGTGCCGCACCCATCGGGATCAGCACCACATAGCCGGCATCGGCAGCCACAGAGCTGACCATACCCGCCACAACAATGGAAAAGGTGATCAGGTACTTAGGCACTTTGGAAACAAAGACACGCAGGGCAACCGAGATCATCCCGGTGTGCTCGGCCACGCCGATACCCAGCATAACCACCAGCACAAGCCCCAATGGCGGGAAGGTGGCAAATACTTCAACCAGGTTGGTGAAAATCCGCTGGACACCTTCCTTGGTCAGGAGGTTTTCAACGACAATATATTCTGCTTCAACACCTGTATCTGCACCTGTACCCGGGCGAAGCACAGATACCCCGCTGAATATCCAGCTCAGGAGCAGCACCACACCCATCAATATCGCAAACAAGGTTACCGGCTGGGGCAATTTGTTGCCGATAATCTCGACCTTGTCAAGTATTCGTTGAAAAACACCCCCTTTGGATTCGTCATTTTTCGCCATAATACATTATCTTATTGTTTGACTTACTGAGAAAACAGAGGCCAAAAATAATGTATTCACCGCAAACACAAAAATTAATCTTGTAATATTATTGGCAGAAAGGGGATGGTGTCTTATCCATGTTGTCATATGGGTTAAGCCACAGTGCTTGTCCCATCATTCATAATCAGACAGGCTCATGGCTGTAACGATATGGGGAAGCTGTGCTGTAAGCAAAGGAAAAGCATTCGACGATTGGCAGACTGCCGCAGCATGGGTTATGCGCTACCGGATAATGGTCACTGTGCCCTCGGCATAGCGCGTTTTACCCATCCGCGCATACTGCAGCACATAAAAATAGGTGCCATCCGGTGCACCATCTCCATCCCACCAGTTGTTGTAATAATCGTTGTGCTCAAACACCTTTTGGCCCCAGCGGTTGTAGATGACCATCCTGGCCCCCGGATAATGCTCCAGGTTTTCAATCTCAAACTCATCGTTGATGCCATCTGCGTTGGGCGTAAACACGTTGGGGATGGTCAGGTCGCAGTTCTGGTCAGACACGTCCTTGTCGATGTAGGCCACACAGCCGGTAATCGTATCTGTGATCTCCACCGTATAGAGGCCGGGTTCCTTCACCATGAGGGTGTCATAAGTGCGTTCCGGCAGGTCTACACCACCAAGCTGCCATTGGTACTTCCAGTCAAAGCCATCGTGGTTCAACGGACGAACGGTGAGCAAGGTGGAGTCACCCTCACATATGGGTATTTCCAGCTCCGATTCAATTTCAGCTTCTGGAAGTGGCAAAATATTTATTGTCAAAGTAGTATCATATGTGCAGCCAAAGTTGTCGGTGATCTCAAACAGGAAGTCATACTCGCCGGCGGTATCCATGTGGGTGCTGGCGATATAATTCCCCTGGGCATCAATTTCAGTATTAATGGGGCTGCCATTATGGTACCACTGGCCATCGGTTATTTCGGGGATGAAGATCAGGGAGTCCGGATAGAACTGGTCATCAAAGAGCATGCTCCAGCCAAAGACATGGCCTGTTTCTCCCTCGCCAATGGTATGATCTTCCACACGAAGGGTCCATGTACCGTTCATCGTGCTTCCTGCAAGGTTATTCAGGCTTTCGTCCGGTGTATAGTTACCTGGCGGCATATGGGCGGCATTGAAATAGTAGTTGCCGGCATTGTCGGTATATTCATAAAACTGTGGGGCGGTTTCTCCCATCGTACCAAACTCAGCAATGGGGGAAAAACAATATGCATATGGTGTTCCCGGGAAATCATCTTCCCAGACAACCGGTTCACCAAGGTTTGCTGATGGGCCACCGTGGCTTTTAAGCACTACCACATCGCCCTGGGGCGATTCCAGCTCAAAGGATACCTGCGACTGGTCGACATGTTCGATCATTACGCAGATGCGGTCAAAGTCTTCTGCTGAGAGCACCTCCAGGCCTTCGGTAAAGACGTCAAACTCCAAAGAAGATGTATACACAGTGGCGTCATCCAGGCCGATCAGCATGGGCTCATCTTCATCCACGGCTATCGGAAAACCCGTCCAGGGCTCGGCATTTCCTATGCCATAGAGGGTGAATGGCTCTTCCGCACACGCACTGTCGGCCGAAATGTTCGTGCCGGTAAAATGCGGAATCGTGGCCACCATATGTACTTCATAGGTGGCAACCTCGCATTCGTTGACAGGATCCCATGCCACGACGCTGATGACATAAGCACCCGGTTCTTCGAACAAAAAGTTGATCTCCTGTCCTTCCAGGCTCTGTTCTTGTATTGACCAGGTATATTCAAAAAGCTCCGGATCATGGTCAATATTTTCTGCCAGGTAATGGGCTTTCGCTTGAAAAGAGACGGGTTCGGGGTCAACCGGGCATTGGGTCAACCCATCCAGGGGGTCAATGGTGACTTCGAAAAGGTCGCACAATGCATTGCAGGAAACTGCGGCAAACCAGCCCAGGCGATCTTCCACCTCATCAGGGTCATCCGGATCAAAGTTGGATGACACAAAATGGAAATGCAGGCTGTCGGTCGACGCATAGATGGTTTCGCCGTGCAGCGACTGGCCGGTTGCTTCCATCAGCAAGGGTGCATCCGGACCTGCACCATCATAAACATACAATGTATCGTTTTCTCCGAGGCTGAACAACTCAAAATGAAATGCCATGTGTGGCTGGCCTTCGTCGTTGCTGGCAAAGGTAATGGCATGATTCGCTTCGGGGCTGTAATGGCTGAGGGTATCTCCCCCGCTGGGGTCGACAAAGTTTCCTGAGCAGGTTTCAATCGTTTGTCCGTCGTGCACGTCTATCGGATAATTGACATCAGCGAGGGCTTGCAGGCTGAAGACAAGCGGGACAAGCAGGACCAGCAGAATTTTTGTATGGTTCATGGGTGTAATATAACGTCGAAATGTCAAAAGGTCTAAAGGTTTAAAAGTCCGGGTTTTCTAAGGCTTTAACCAGTGATTATTGAGGATCTTCCGTTCGTTCGGGATGACGAACCTTAACCTCAGCCTTAATCTTAGCCTCAACCTTCTTTGTCAATACGTCGGGGCGCAAGCTTTATTATTGTTTCTGGCTTCAAAATTAATCAAAAATAGACAGGTTAGCTGTTTTTTACCTCTTCTAAAGATGTGGGAAAGGGAAAAATATCGTTTTTAAATTGTATTTTTGCAGGCTATGGAAAACATCCGCAATTTTTGCATCATTGCCCACATTGACCACGGAAAGAGCACGCTGGCCGACCGTCTGCTGCAGATGACCAACACCATCACTGCACGGGATTTCCAGGACCAGATGCTTGACAGCATGGATCTGGAGCGCGAGCGAGGCATCACGATCAAGAGCCACGCCATACAGATGGACTATACGCATGAGGGTAAAGATTACAGGCTTAACCTGATTGACACGCCTGGGCACGTAGACTTCAGTTATGAGGTTTCGCGTTCCATTGCCGCTTGTGAAGGGGCCTTGCTCATCGTGGATGCATCCCAGGGAATTGAGGCACAGACCATTTCCAACCTGTATCTTGCGTTGGATTATGACCTGGTAATCATACCGGTATTGAACAAGATGGACCTGCCTGGTGCCATGCCGGAAGAAGTCACTGACGAGATCGTGGATCTCATCGGATGCGACCCGGACGAAGTGATCCCTGCCAGCGGCAAGATGGGCTTTGGCGTGGAAGATGTGCTGAAAGCCATCATCGAGCGGATCCCACCACCGGAAGGGAGCCCTGAGGCGCCGCTAAAGGCACTTATTTTCGACAGCATTTACAATCCTTTCAGGGGTGTGGTGGCCTATTTCAGGGTATACGACGGCAAGATCAACCAGCACGACCACGTGCAGTTCATGAATACCAAAAGGCAGTACCACGCGGATGAGGTGGGTGTGCTCAAGATTGCCCAGCACCCGCGCAAAGAGATCGCTGCAGGCGATGTGGGATATATCATCTCTGGCATCAAGGATGCCCGCGAGGTAAAGGTAGGCGATACCATCACCCACGTCAAAAACCCTACCGACAAGCCTGTACGGGGATTTGAAAACGTCAAGCCGATGGTGTTTGCGGGCATCTACCCGGTAGACACCGATGACTTTGAAGAGCTGCGCGCCGCCATGGAAAAGCTCCAGCTCAACGACGCCTCGCTCACCTATGAGCCCGAGTCATCAGCAGCCCTGGGATTCGGCTTTCGTTGCGGCTTCCTGGGGATGCTGCACATGGAGATCGTCCAGGAACGCCTGGAGCGGGAGTTCGACATGACGGTGATCAATACGGTGCCCAACGTGTCTTACCATGCCTACACCAACCAGGGCGAGCTAAAAATCGTCAACAACCCTTCAGACATGCCGGGACCGAATGAACTGGAGTCCATCGAAGAGCCCTATATTTCTGCACAGATCATCACCAAGGCTGAATATGTGGGCCCGGTGATGTCCCTTTGCCTCGATAAAAGAGGGATTGTCAAGAACCAGATATATCTTACCACCGACAGGGTAGAACTGACCTTTGAAATGCCCCTGGCGGAGATTGTGTTTGACTTTTACGACAAGCTGAAAACCATCTCGCGGGGCTATGCATCCTTCGACTACCATCCCATCGGGTACAAGCCCTCCAACCTGATCAAGCTGGACATCCTGCTCAATGGCGACCACGTGGACGCCCTCTCGGCCTTGATCCACCGTGAAAACGCCTACGATTTCGGCAAACGCATCTGCTTAAAGCTTAAAGAGCTCATTCCACGGCAGCAATACGACATCGCCATCCAGGCGGGCATTGGGTCAAAGATCATTGCCCGTGAAACGGTCAAAGCCCTTCGCAAGGATGTCACTGCCAAATGTTATGGTGGCGACATCACCCGAAAAAGAAAGTTGCTCGAAAAACAGAAAAAGGGTAAGAAAAGGATGCGCCAGGTTGGCAATGTGGAGGTGCCTCAGCAGGCTTTCATGGCTGTACTTAAACTGGACGATAAATCCTGACTTCATCCCAAGGCCGGGTAACCCGGCAGACAACCCTTCGCTTCCTGAGCTATTTGATCCTTTTGTGTGCTCGCATGGATGCGGCTTCCTTCATGCCGGATCATTTGTTGGCCTTGGCATAGCAACTCCTGCAAAGGGGTTCATACGCATCGGTTTCCCCAAGAAGAACCAGGTTTTTATCAGCTACCGTGCGATGTGAATACTGTGCCAAGTTGCCACATTTCACACATACGGCATGCACCTTGGTGATGTATTCGGCGGTAGCCAGTAGTGCAGGAATGGGTCCAAAGGGCTTGCCGGCAAAGTCCATGTCCAGACCGGCCACAATCACCCTGAGGCCTGAATCGGCAAGCTGATTACATACATGCGGCAACGCTGCATCAAAAAACTGGGCTTCATCAATGCCAATGACATCCACATCATTGGCCATCAGTAGAATATTGGAGGAAGCTGGCACCGGGGTTGACATGATCTCATTCTCATCGTGCGACACCACCTTTTCCTCATCATACCGTGTATCCACGCCGGGCTTAAAGATCTCGACCTTAAGCTGTGCGATGCGTGCACGTTTCAGTCGCCGGATCAGCTCTTCGGTTTTGCCTGAAAACATGCTTCCGCAGATCACCTCGATCCATCCACGGTTTCCCGGCCGTTGCACGTCGTTTTCCAAAAACATCAGTTGTCAGCAGTTTGTCTTTCACATCAGGATCTCATCCTTGCAGAAACAGGGTAAAATGCCTGCACATCACAAAAATAAACAATAACTTTACATCGTTTTTCATTTCAGTTAAGAAATTGTATTCATTACAAAATAATTTATGAAGTCACAGGAGATCATGCAGGAGATCAATCGGTTGCTGGATGGCATCGTCACACGCGCCCTGGAGATTAACCGAAAAAACGCTTCCGGCGATGCGTTGCTGGACGTCGACCTCGCAAAGGATGACATCCGGCAGCTTTACAGGCGACTGGAACTGTTGCGGGGGATCATTGCGGAAAATGCGGGGACGGAGGCCGGGTCCGATGCCGCAATGCCAAAAGCAGGGGCAAAAACGCCGGATGAGGCACATCAGGACCAGTCCACGGCCGTTCGTCACCCGGATCCCGCTCCAGCCCCTGACCACGCGCAATCCCGGGAACCGGCTGGCACACAAGACCAGCATGTTTCGGAGAACAGGGCGGAGCACAAAGCATCCCCCCCGGCTTCAGACCATTCCCACGCGGCACCCCGTCAGGAAGCCAAATCCGACCATCCTGTGGAAGGATCTGACAGGCAGGGTGAGGCTGAACGGGACACTGCCCAGCAAGGCGCAGCACCCGAAAAGCAAACAACTAGATCCGAACCGCCAGCTGATGCGCCGTTGACAGAACCACCAGCCGGCCGGCAACAGTTTCAGTCTCCAGGCGAGTCTTTGAAGGGGCAACAACAGGAGCAGAAACAGGCACAAGCAGGGCCGCAGGCCAAAGTGAAAAACAACAATGGCAACAGGTCCGTGATCGACAATCTTTCGGAAAACAGTGACCGCACCATTGGCGATACATATATGAAAGAAAAGGATGACAGCCTGCACAAACGCATTTCTCTTGAAAAAGAAGAGAAAAGCATTGGTGAGCAGATGCAGAATCAGCCTATTGCCAACCTGAAGGATGCCATCGGGGTCAATGAAAAGTTCCTTTTCATCAATGAGCTTTTTGACGGCGACATCCAGGACTACCAGAATGCAATCGCCAAACTCAATGACATGGAGAATGCCAGGGCTGCTTTTGAATACCTGAACGTACTGGGAGTGGAACAATCCTGGGATGGGACACGCTCAGCAGATACCATTGAAAAACTTGCCCAGCTTGTTCACAGGAGATATCTCTGATCCATCAGCAACCAGGGGCACTCTCATAACATCTCAGGGTGGCATGATCTATAAAAAGCAGACAATCATTCCAGGCATTTTTATTCAAGCAGCATAAAGCATGTCAGGTTTATTCCTTGTACCTACGCCCATCGGCAACCTTGAAGACATGACCTTCAGGGCCATACGCGTGCTGCAGGAGGCTGATCATATCCTGACGGAGGATACCCGTGTGACCGGCAGATTGCTCAAGCATTTTTCCATCGACACCCCCATGTTGTCCTATCACCAACACAACGAACATCGCGTGCTGGATAACATGATAAAAAGATTGGAATCGGGCGCTACCCTGGCACTGGTTAGTGATGCGGGCATGCCTGCCATCTCTGACGCTGGCTTTTTGCTTGTGCGGGAGTGCATCAGCAAAGCCATTCGTGTGGAGGCATTGCCGGGGGCTGCAGCATTTCTGCCGGCGCTTGTAGCAAGCGGCTTGCCTTGCGATCGTTTTTGCTTTGAAGGCTTTCTGCCTGTAAAAAAGGGCAGGCAGACACGTCTGCGTGAACTCGCCTCAGAACAACGCACCATGGTCTTTTATGAATCTCCGCACCGCATTTTAAAAACCCTTACAGCATTTGCAGAAACTTTCGGAGAAGGGCGCCTTGCATGCGTTTCACGAGAGATCAGCAAGATCTATGAAGAACACGTGAGGGGCAGTCTCGCAGAGCTGACAAGCATCTTTAGTGAACGAAAGGTAAAGGGGGAGATCACCATTGTGGTATCAGGAAACAATGCCTGAGGCTCCTGCATGCTCCCGCTTCCTGATCGGGGCGCTGCATTAAATGCTCAGGCGCTTTTTCAGTGCTGCTGTTTCCTCTTCAAAGCCTGGTTTCTCAAGCAAGGCAAACATGTTGCGCTTATACTTCTCGACACCGGGCTGATCAAAAGGATTCACACCCAGCATATATCCGCTGAGGGCACAAGCCATCTCAAAGAAATAGATTAATTCGCCCAGGTGGTATGCATTCAGCGCAGGCACCTCAATCTCCAGGTTAGGCACATCTCCGTCTACATGGGCCAGCATCGTGCCCTTTGAGGCCATGGCATTCACATGGCCCAGCGATTTACCCTGCAGATAGTTAAGCCCGTCAAGATCGGCAGGGTCAGCGGGGATGCGGGCTGCATATGCAGGCTTGCTGATGGTGACAATTGTTTCGAAAAAATTTTTGATGCCATCCTGGATATATTGCCCCATGGAGTGCAGGTCGGTGGTAAAGTGCACACCGGCAGGAAAGATGCCTTTGCCCTCTTTGCCTTCACTTTCGCCATAGAGCTGTTTCCACCACTCTGTCATGTATTGCAGGGCCGGTGTGTAGCTGGCCAGTATTTCGATGGTGCGCCCTTTCCTGTAGAGCATATTGCGCAGCAGGGCATAACGGGCAGCAGGGTTGTCATGCAGTTTCTCATTTTTTCTCAGGTATGCGGCCATGTCCCTTGCCCCTGAAATGAGGGCTTCAATGTCCAACCCGGCAACTGCGATGGGAAGCAGCCCTACCGGAGTGAGCACCGAGTAACGGCCTCCCACGTCATCAGGGATCACATAGCTGGCATAGCCCTGTTCGTTGGCAAGCTGCTTCAATGCGCCCTTACTTGCGTCGGTGATGGCAAAAATCCTTTCTGAAGCTTTTTCCTTTCCGTATTTTTCTTCAAGCTGTTTTCTCAATAGCCTGAATGCAATAGCCGGCTCCGTGGTGGTACCGGATTTGGAGATCACAATCACGGAGTAAGATTTGTCTTTCAGGTATTGCAAGAGGGCGTGATGGTAGTCTTCATCCAGGTGATGGCCTGCATAAAGCACCCGGGTCCTGCTGTCATCATACTGGTCGAATGGGCCGGAAAGTGCTTCAATCACTGCCCGCGCGCCAAGGTAGGAGCCACCGATGCCAACCACTACGGCCACATCAGATTGTTCCCGGATCCTGGCAGCATCTTTCCGGATGTTTTGAATAAGGCCCGGATCGATGTTTTCGGGCAAATCAATCCAGCCAAGGAAATCACTGCCCTTACCAGTCCGATTGTATAAGTGCTTTCTGCAGAGGCTGATCTCCTTTTCAAAAATGGCAATCTCCTCCTGGTTGATGAATGGCAAAGCCTGTTGGTAATGCAAGTGTAGTTTAGTCATGACGGGTATGCGTTAATGGGGAATGCATGTAATTCATTTCGGCATGCAGCCCAGGTGCTTTGTTTATCACTGCGTTTATCCTGCACGCTTTTAAAAGGAATGCGGCCGTAAAAGCCAACCACGCTATGGCCTGCCTTTTGTATTTCCCTGAAAGGAAAATGCTGCCCATTCTGGAGAGCTTCATCATTCGCAAAAAGCAGGCTGAGATGATCACCCTATCATCCTTTCCCGTGCACCAATGCATCAGGGATGGCTCATTTGGCTCCGCCGGGCTCGCAAATACCAGGCTCACAGCATAAAAGTGGTGCGAGGGAGTTCCGGGCAAGGGAAAAAGCAGGGAAAGGAGAGGCCTGTGAACTATGATGTTATTCCAGCTTCCGGGCTACCTCAACGGTTTCAAACGCTTCAATCACATCACCCACTTTGATGTCGTTGAAGCGGTCGATGTTCAACCCGCATTCATAACCTGATGATACCTCTTTTACATCATCCTTGAAGCGTTTGAGCGAGCCCAGGTTGCCTGTATAGACCACAATGCCGTCGCGAATAAGCCGGATATTGCTGTTGCGGTTAATTTTCCCATCCAGCACCATGCAACCGGCTACTGTGCCTACCTTGGATATCTTAAACACATCACGCACTTCAAGGTTGGCCACCACTTTCTCCTCGATTTCCGGAGAAAGCATGCCTTCCATGGCGGATTTCAGCTCATTGATGGCATTATAGATCACGCTGTAGAGTCTGATATCAATTTGTTCCTGTTCGGCCAATTTTCTTGCAGGCATGGATGGCCTCACCTGGAATCCAATGATGATCGCATTGGAGGCTGAGGCGAGCAGCACATCACCCTCGGTGATCTGACCAACGGCCTTGTGGATGATGTTTACCTGGATCTCGTCGGTTGACAGTTTGAGGAGGGAGTCACTCAATGCTTCTACGGAGCCATCCACATCACCTTTGACAATGACATTCAGCTCTTTGAAGTCACCAATGGCGATCCGGCGCCCGATCTCGTCCAGGGTAATGTGTTTCTGTGTACGGAGTCCTTGTTCCCTGATCAGCTGCTGGCGTTTGGTCGTGATGGCCTTGGCTTCACTTTCGCTGCCGATCACATTGAATGTGTCACCCGCCTGCGGGGCACCATCAAGTCCAAGGATCAGCACAGGTGTGGCAGGACCTGCTTCC
>Ga0207421_10009015_pt1 | contig 10169 bp, 7 predicted proteins | sample SodLakKL_010_SED_4_FD_187542 | JGI IMG/M metagenome (GOLD analysis project Ga0207421, IMG submission 187542) | Alkaline sediment microbial communities from Lake Tanatar, Kulunda Steppe, Russia - 8KL_010_SED (SPAdes) (version 2) | ecosystem: Environmental > Aquatic > Non-marine Saline and...
ACAACCTAGCTGGCCTCCTCCGGCAACAAGCACGTTGCCTTCAGCAATCATTTCATCAGGTTTTAGGTGGAAATCGTATGCTGTTTGGTGTGATATTAAATCGAGCCCTTCAAAGGAGGGCATCAAGGGTGAAGCTCCTGTAGCTACAATGATATGGTCCGGGTTAAATGAATTAATTAAATCAGGCGTAGCCTCTTCACCCAGGGAAATATCAATATCTTGCTTATGGAGCTGCTGCTGTAATGACTCTTTTAAGCGAAGAACATTGCTTTTGAAGGAAACATTCCCCGCTGCGTTTAACTGACCGCCCAGCTTTTCAGCTTTTTCAACCAATTTAACTGTATGACCCCTTAGTGAAGCCACGCGGGCTGCTTCCATACCGGCAATTCCGCCTCCGATTACCAGAACTTTTTCCAAATCCTGATTTTTTTCACCTTGTTCCTGGAAAAACAGTTCTTTCCCGGCAGTTGCATTTACAGCACAGGAAATAGGCTTGCCCTGGAAAATGCGACCAATGCAAAATTCATTGCATGACAAACAGGGGCGAATTTCTGCAGCTTTGGAGAGACGGGCCTTGTTTGACCATTCAGGATCGGCGATTAAGCTTCTTCCCAATGCTACCAGGTCAGCAGAACCCTCCCGGAGCGTTGATTCTGCCAGTTCAGGAGATCCCATATTCCCCACTGTAATAACTGGTATTTTAACAACCTTTTTGATACTTTTTGCCAGCTCAACAAAACAACCACTACCGTAAAGATCAGGAGGGAAAATCCACGGCATTGAATCATAACAACCAGCATCACAGTGCAGAGCGTCATAACCTCCGTTTTCAAGTATTGTTGCGATTTCTAAGGCTTCATCCAGCTCCCTACCATTTGCCATTCTATGTTCTGCAGAGATCCGGAATATTACAGGAAAACTGCTGCCAACCTCTTCTTTAATTTTTTCCACTATTTCCAAAGCAAATGTACAGCGCTCTTTCAAGCTTCCTCCATACCGGTCATTTCTTTTGTTCCAAGTTGATGACAAGAATTGATCTACTAAATAACCTGTATGACCGTGAATTTCTACCGCATCTACTCCTGCTATACTGGCGAGTTTTGCAGTATTGGCACAAGCGTTTATGATTTGTTTTATTTCATCAACAGTCAATTCTCTACACATAATACCTGGGTCGGAAAAATAAGATATTGAAGAAGCAGATACCGGGGGGTGTTCTTCAGATATATTTCCCTTTCCAATCTGCCGGCCATGTCCGGCAGAAATTTGTAAGGCAAGCTTGGCACCAAATCCATGAATTAGCTCAGCCATATCTGCTAATCTGGGTATATGGAGAGGACTGCTGACTGTGCAAACACCTGGAGTAAAAGGTTCAATCACGGTATCTGCCTTTGTCAGTCCGGTAATAATTAATCCTGCTCCTCCCTTGGCTCGTTCTTTATAATAATACAGGTCTTGCAAAGAAAAGCGTCCATCGCTTTCAGATAATCTTGTATTCATCGGAGCCATAACAATCCTGTTACTCAGTTCCATAGTCCCAATTTTTGCCGGAGAGAAAAGATTTGGGTATCGTTCAGATTTTTGTTGAACCATTAATTAGACCTCCAATTTACTTATAGTTTAAAGAGATATTTGAATCAATCAGCCTTTTTTACTTAAAAAGGTAAATTTTCTAAAATATCAATAAAACATAAATTTTCTAACCTCCTTCTCAAAAAAATAACAATTTTGACCTAAATCGAGTCACCATGTCACAATTTATGATTTAGAATAAAACAACAATTTGATTTTTAACTGCTCAACCCATTTATTACGCAACACGCCGCGAAGCTGTGGGGACGGTTCTATCGCTTCCCCTTCGGTCCTTCGCTGCGCTACGGAAGCGATAGAACCGTCCCCACAGCTTCGCTTGCAAATAGCTCTGAGCAACTACTTTGTTTTAATGTTTAAACCATTGATTGTCAAACAATCCTTTTTCAACAATTAATTAACTTTTAGTTTGGTATCAACTTAAGTGTTAATTTGATTTTGCAATTACCATGCCAAAATTATTAAATTTTGACTTTTTTAAAAAACCATACTGTGGATTCTGTGCTTTAACAGGAGCGCACAAATATAAATTAGGAACTTATGTGCTTATGAGCTGCTTCAGACTTGGCTTTTAATAGCTGCAATAACAAGCAAGCTAACAGCTGAGGTTCCAAAAAGCCCTCTTTTCAATTCTAAGAGGGCTTTTTGGTAACTTTTTTATCTAATACTTGACCTTATCCAGACCTTTCAACCCTAAAATCTCCCGGGCTTCATCGGGGGTGGCGACTTCGTAGCCCAGCTCGCGCACAATGCGGGCTGCTTTTTCCACCTGTTCGGCGTTGCTTTTGGCCAGGACTCCTCTCTCCAATAAGAGGCTGTCCTCCATCCCCACGCGGATATTGCCGCCCAGAGGCAGGGCCGAGGCCAGCAGGGCATACTGTTCCCGGGATGCTGCACAGACTGACCAGACAAAATCTTCCCCAAACATTTTCTGGGACTGCTGGAGCAGGAATACCAGCACTTCCACTGAAGCGGGAGCGCCGCCCAGGATGCCCAGAACAAACTGCAGGTAGAGTGGCTTTTTAATATAACCTTCCCGGATCAACTGGGCTGAATTGCTGATCATCGAAGTGTCGAAGATCTCCAGTTCCGGTTTGGTATTGTGCTTGTTCATGGTTTCCGCAAAAAACTTGAGCTCCTTAAAAGTGTTGCGAAAGACGTAATCTTCCGTGCCCAGGATATAGTCCTTTTCCCAGTCATATTTAAACTCTTCCATATTTTTGGCCAGGGGGTAGATGGCGAAGTTCATCGACCCCATATCAAAGGAAGCCAACTCCGGTTCATAGCGGGGGATAATGGAGATACGCTCCTCAACAGTCATTTTGGCCCCACCGCCACTGGTTACACCGCAGACCACATTACACCTGGATTTCACGTCCGACAATATTTCACCAAAATGCTCCAGGTTGGCCGAAGGGGCACCGGTTTCCGGGTCCCGGGCATGGATATGGACGGTAGCTGCCCCTGCCTCGCAGGAACGCACTATATCGTCGGCAATTTGTTTTGGAGTTACCGGCAGGTAAGGGCTCATGCTCGGCGTATGGACACTGCCGGTTATGGCGGCCTGAATAATTACTTTTCTTTTTTTTGACATAACTACACCTCCGAAAAATTTTAAACTGCATTTACAGCAGGATTATACCCCCATCAAAAAAGCAACGCTGCCCCCCCAAATAATGAAGAGCACAAAGAATCCAATAATACAGTAGCCCCAGATGTCCCGGATCTTTAGCCCGGCAATCCCCAGGACAGGCAGCGCCCAGAAAGGCTGCAGCAAGTTGGTAACCAGGTCTCCAAATGTATAAGCATTGATTCCGTACGCGGGGCTTAGACCCATAGCCAACATGGACTCAGAAATAATTCCTCCCTGGACCAGCCACTGGCCGCCGGCAGAAGGAACAAAGATATTGATAACCGCTGAAGCGACATAAGTTAAAAAAGGCAGGGTCGCGGCAGTGGAAATTGACACAAGGCCATCAACAATAACCATCGCCAGGCCCGAGCTGAACATCATCCCCTGAATCCCGGCATAGAAGGGAAACTGCAAGGCAATTCCTGCTGAACCAGAAATAGAGCGCTGCATGGCGCGAACGTAACTGATGGGCGTCTTATGCAGTGCCAGTCCGGCGAAAAGAAGAATAAAGATGATTATGTCCAGGGTCAGGTTGAAACCCTGGGTAACAAACCAGTGGATGATCACTACGAAGCCCATGATGCAAAGGACAAGGTTGATCCAGCCAGCACTTTCAAGTCTTTCTGCAGCTGTCTTGTTCCCGCCGCTTTTTTCTTCTTTTTCTGCAGGCTCGGGAGTATCTTCCTCAGGCTTGTAGATCTTGAAATCTTCCTTAAGAGGCATCATTTTGCGGAAAACCAAGATGAGACAGATAATCCCCACAACCAGAGCCACATTCCACATGACACTGAAAATCGTTTCAGAAACAGGAACAATGCCAATGACCTCTTCCCACTGGTGGCCCGGTGAAGCACTCCACAGAGCTGCTGCTGCACTAAGCCCGGCAATCCCAGCCATCCAGGCGGAATAAGCACCGGCAATTAAAATCGGAAAGTCTATATCCATCCTTTTGGCAATTTCCCGGGCCAGCAGAGGACCGGCGATCATCCCAATGCCCCAGTTAACCCATCCCAGGACAAAAGCAGTAATCATGACGATAGTTAAAGCGCCCACGGGGGTTTTGGGAAAACTAGCAATACTGCGCAGCAGCTTCTGCATGGGCGGAGCCATAGCCAGGCAGAAACCAAAGACCAGGATCAGGATCATTTGCATGGCAAAAGTTAAGAAAGCCCAAAACCCGCCATACCAGTGCTGAAGCATCTCCATGGGGGTTTGTCTTACCACAATCATACCGGCTACAAAGACAATGAATGTCAAAAAAATGGCAAAGATAAAGGCATCTGGCAAGAAACGTTCGACACCAAACTGCAACCGCTTAGCTAAGGACCGTAACATATAATCTTTCCCTCCTTGAATAAAATACATTTATAGTCTTATTCATTAAATAGCTCCAGCAAACAGCCTGTAGTTGAACTCCCCCCTTCCAAGTTTCACATTCTTATATACTGTTGTCCCATGATAAACCATCATGAAGTGAAACATCTGTCCCATAAAGCAACACTTTTTAACGCTTGTCAACTCCTGACTTGATAAAACTGTATCAAGCTGCAGTAGACCCGGCCGGGAAAACTTCTTTCGACATTGTTTTGCGTGTTGCGACTTAAAGTGATTCACAAATAAATATAAAGCAAAAATTATGCCAAGGACTGGCTTAAACAGCTTTCAGAATGGCATTAATTTTGCAAAGAAATAGTATAAAGCCATTGAAATAAAAAGCCATTGAAATATATTTAAACAAGAAAGGAGAGCAGCAATGGGAGACAAGAGATTGGACTTAAGTCTTGAAAATAAAGTGGCACTGGTTACAGGAGGAACTAAAGGAATCGGGCGGGCATTATCTCAAAGCATAGCTGAAGCGGGCGCAGAAACCATTGTTATAAGCCGAACAGAAGCTGACTGCCAAAAAGTTGCTGCTGAATTAACAAGCCAGGGACTACGGGCGAGTGGAATCCCCGCCGACGTTTCCAATAAAAAGAGTATTGAAGAAGCAGTAAATCGTATTATGGAAAAGTACGGGCAGATCGATGTGCTGGTGAACAACGCCGGCGTCTCCTTGAGGAAAAACTTTGTAGATTATTCAGAAGAAGAATGGGATCATGTATTGGATATTAACTTAAAAGGAGTCTTTTTTACCAGCCAGGTTGTAGGGAAAGAAATGTTGAAACTCAAAAAAGGTGTCATAATAAATATGGCTTCTGTGTTGGGTATGGTCGGCCAATATTTTGTTGCTCCTTACTGTGCTTCCAAAGGTGGAATTATCCAACTGACCAAATCCCTGGCCCTGGAATGGGCCGTAAAGAATATCAGGGTAAATGCTGTAGCGCCAGCATACATAGTTACCGAGTTGAACAAAGATAAAATTTCTGAAGAAAGCACAATAAAATATTTGAAACGCCAAACTCCCATGCGCAGGCTGGGAGAAACCGATGAGGTTGTTGGTGCAGTTCTTTTTCTGGCCTCGGAACATGCCAGTTATATCACGGGGCAGGTTTTATGCGTGGACGGCGGGTGGACAGCCCAGTAGTAACAGCATGTAAACATGCCTGCAACCAGCTCCAATCAGACATCCCCGGAATGCTCATTTCAATAAGGAGAAATCCCAGGACTGAAGCCACCTGGGATTTCTCTTTTTTATGCGGAAAATTTTTGCGTGCGGATTGTTTATGCAGATTATGCAGAAAGTCGTGATGAAGCAACTTTTACATAAAGAGCACATCGGGAGCCTTGGGATGACCAAACAAGCGTCGATAAAGATCATAGATTTCTCCCAGGGTGGCATAGCACCGAACGGCTTCCATGGTAGCCTCCATGGAATTTTTTCCGGCCTTTAAGTCTTCTTCCAGGACCCGCATAGCTGCCGCCAGTTTTTCATTGTCCCGCTTCAGGCGCAGCTTCTCAATTCGACCGATCACTTCTTTCTCAGCATTGGGGTCATGCTCAAAAAGTTTTATTTCTGGTTTTTTGTCACTCTGGTAACAATTTAGCCCAACTACAGTGCGTTCCCCGGACTCAATTTCCTGGTAAACCTGGCGGTTGTATTCTGCTTTTTCCTGGATCACCCACCCATTCAGGGTAGCTTCCACCATACCACCCATTTCTTCGATCTTTTCCAGTATACCCCAGGCTTCTTTCTCCAGCTGGTCAGTCATACTCTCCACAAAGTATGAGCCAGCAAGGGGGTCTACCGTGCTGCCCACGTTGTTTTCATGGGTCAGGATGAGCTGAGTGTGCAGGGCTACCTGCACAGCCTCTTCCGTGGGCAGGGAAAGGGCTTCGTCAAAAGAGTTTGTATGCAGCGACTGGGTTCCCCCCAGGATAGCAGCCAGGGCCTGCACGGTAGTCCGGACAATATTGTTATAAGGCAGTTGGGCCGTTAAGCTGGACCCTGCTGTTTGAGTATGGAAACGCATTAACCAGGATCGGGAATCTTGTGCGCCATATCTCTTGCGCATTATATTGGCCCACATGCGACGCATAGCCCGGTATTTGGCTATTTCCTCGAAAAAGTCATTATGAGCATTGAGGAAAAATGATATCCTGGGTGCAAACTCATCGACTTTCATGCCCCGGTCCAGGAACAAATCTGTATAAGCAATCGCTTCCCCCAAGCAAAAAGCAATTTCCTGGGCAGCACTGCACCCCGACTCCCTGATATTGTAACCGGAGATACTGACAGGATTCCACTGGGGAACATTTTTGGAACAGTATTCCATTAAATCTGTCAGCAACATTAAATTAACCTTCAGCGGCGTATCATGATGATAACTGGTATGATAGTAATGCAGCATATCATTCTGCGTCGTTCCCCGCAGACCCTTAATGTCAACACCCTGTTTTTCGGCATATACGAAATAAAAAGCCGTAGTCACCGTCCCTTTGTCAATGATGGACATGCTCACATCGCTGGGGTTAATCCCCTCCATCATATCTTCCATGTCTTCCAGGGAATACAGGGGTACACCTTCTTTGCCTACTTCCCCCAAGGCTAACTCATCATCGGGGTCCAGACCGCAATGCGTGGGCATATCAAAAACCACGTTCAGCCCGGTCTGGCCCTGGCCAATTAAGTACTTCAGCCTCTTGTTGGTTTCCTTGGGGGTAGGGAGACCGGCTACCTGCCTCCTGGTCCAGAGCTTTCCCCGGTATCCCGTGGCCTGCACCCCGCGGGTAAATGGGTATTCACCCGGAAACCCGACCTTTTCCATGTAATCCATGTCTTCCAGGTCGTCCGGGCCATAGAGCCGTTTCACCGGTATTTTGCTTGAAGCAGTGAAAAACTCGGGATAACGCTCCGGCATTTTTTTTAATACCGGGTTGACGGTATTCTTTTCCCATTCTTCTTTCTTTTTACGATAACGATCAATAAATTCTTTTTTAAACAATTCGATCCCTCCTCTGCATTAAATTACTTGGAACGGGCCTGGCTGTATTTTTCCACGATTTCATCGACACGGTTGATAATCTCCGGTATGGAAGCGCCCGGTCCAAAAAATTCCGCCATGCCCTGGCTCTTTAATGTCTGGACGTCTTTTTCCGGCATAACGCCTCCAACGATCAATGGAATATCATCCAAACCTTTTTCTTTCATTAATTTGAGCAGCAATCCAATTTGTTCCAGGTGGGCCCCGGACAGAATGCTGACACCGATAATATCTACGTCCTCTTGTATGGCACTTTCGACCAAATCACTCGGCTTTAGCAGGATCCCGGCATAAACCACCTCGTAACCGGCGTCCCTAAATGCCTTGGACATAACCTGCAAACCAACGGTGTGGCCGTCCAGGCCGGTTTTACCAACAAGAATTCTTTTTCGCTGCACTGTTTTTCCCCCTTCCCTTTTCTTATGAAATGATCTCAAAATGCTTTATGTCTTCCAGCGATCCTGTTCTTTCTTCTGCAAACACAGCCCGCACCCTTAATCCCGGGTAAAGCTTTTCCGAATCATGTTCGTTAATAAAATGAGAAAGGGTCGTGCTGGCCCCGTCCAGCTCAATATAGCCGTACGTATACGGTACAGGACGGGGTTCCCCGGTATTGGGATCAATAAACCTGTAGCTGACAATGGAATAGGCCAGCAAAGTCCCCTCATTGCCCAATTCTACCCACTGGTCCATTTTACAGAAGCAAGGCCCGCATATTTCCCGGGGTGGCACATAAACTTTTTCGCAGGATGGACATTTGATCCCTAAAAATTTCTTGTCCTGGCGAATTGATTCCAGGAATTTGCTTCCGTACTTCCCTGCTGACCACCTGTAAGGAATCTGCTCCAGGGAAGAAATGGTTAAACGCTCTTTTTTTCCATATTCCAATTTACTCCCCCCTATCTGGGACTGCTGCCCATAATTAAAATATCCGACCAATAGGCACCGCCAAACCCGGTTGCCATGGCAATATCAACATCTGGAACCTGGTTAGTCGACCGGCCCATAACCTGCAAAGCTGCTTCACCTGTGCGGAGCAAGCCGGTAGCACCAATACAATTTGTTGCAATAACTCCCCCGGAAGGGTTAAAAGGCAATTCCCCTCCCATATCAGTCACTCCGTCCCAAACCAGTTCAGGAGCTTTCCCGGCAGGGCAGAGTCCCAGGGCTTCAATCCACTTCAAACCTCCAAAACTGTAAGGCTGATACAATTCCACCACATCCAGCTCTTTAAGGGGCTCTTTGATCCCGGCTTTGTCATAAACTTCCCGTGCTGCTTCTTCCAAGGAAGTGATGCGAATGTAATTGATATCTCCAAAATAGGAAAACATGTGCCTGACTGCTGTGGTCCAAATCCAGGCCGGCCTGGGAGAGAGTTTTTTCGCCTTATTCTCGGAAGCATAGATCAAGGCACAGGCCCCATCAGTCCGTGGACAGACATCAAGTAGTTTAATGGGATAAGAAATCATCGGGGATTCTAAAACATCCTCTACTGTCACCTCTTTGCGCAGATGGGCATAAGGATTGCTGACTGCATGCCTGCGATCCCTAACTGTCACCCGGGCAGCATCTTTTTCCGAAATATCATATTTTTTCATGTATGCAAGGGCTTCTGTAGCCAGGCTGGGAATGGCCCCGGCATAGGAAAAACGGTCCCAAAAGGGGTCACTGCAGGTAATAATTGCTCCAGTTGTATCTGATTCCGAATTTTTTTCCCATCCAATAACAAGCACGGTATCAAAAATGCCGGAAGCTACGTGGTGAAAAGCAGAAATAGCCAGGGAGGTGCCTGTTGTTCCCCCCGTAGTAACTTTTATTACCGGCTTCAAATATCCCCCGGAACCGTTGATGCTCCAGCAATCCACGTAGTTAACACTTTCAAAGTGATCCATATTCCCAATAATAACGGCATCAATATCGTCTATACTCATCTCTGCATCTTCAAGGGCTCTCGTTACCGCTTCATTGATCATTTCATAGCCGTTGACGTCATCTCGACGGCTGCGGTGATGAGTCTGCCCCATACCAATGACTGCGACCCTATTTGCCATAATCAACCCTCCTATTCACTTAAAATCCATACACAGTGGGACTGACCCGCCAACCCGTTATATCCATGAATTAAGGCTGTGCGGGCATTATCAACCTGGTGTGCACCAGCTTCTCCCCGGATCTGTAATACCCCTTCGATCATTCGTGCCAACCCCGAAGCCATAGGAACATGGGCAGCCAGCACCCCTCCAGAAGGATTTACCGGCAAAGCCCCTTTAAGTCCTGTAACTCCTTCCTGGACAAGTTCTCCAGCTTTGCCCCGGGGACAAAGTCCCAATCCTTCCATCCACATCAACTCCTGGTAGGAATAAGCTTCAAATAGTTCGACAACATCTATTTCATTACAGGGATCTTCAATTCCGGCGCTGCTGTAAGCTTTCCGGGCGGCAATTTCCAGGGCATCCATTTCAGCCAGGTCCCGGTCGCCCAAGAAATAAGCATCGGCACAGTACCCCACACCTTTTAACCATACA
>Ga0207421_10009016_pt1 | contig 10169 bp, 10 predicted proteins | sample SodLakKL_010_SED_4_FD_187542 | JGI IMG/M metagenome (GOLD analysis project Ga0207421, IMG submission 187542) | Alkaline sediment microbial communities from Lake Tanatar, Kulunda Steppe, Russia - 8KL_010_SED (SPAdes) (version 2) | ecosystem: Environmental > Aquatic > Non-marine Saline and...
CCGACAATCCGCAAAACGCGACAGGCGTTGGGTCGAGTGATTCGCTCGCCCGATGATTTCGGCGTGCGCATTTTGGCTGATCGACGGTATACAGGCGCAGATATGGGTAAATACAGCGTCCGAGGGAGTTTTCCCATCGAGGAACGCGAGGAATTGGTCGACATCAGCCCACAGAAGCTGAAGTTTGCAATGCTGAACTTCTATCAGGACCACGACGCCTACGAGGGCGAGCCACCCCGGCCGTAGGGGGCTGTGACAAGAATCAAGAGTGAGTCAGCGACCCGGCAGATACTGACTGACGGTATCGAGACCCGGAGTGCCGTCGTACCACCAGAGCAGTATGCCGACGAGCGCGATGGCAGCCTCGAACCACAGCGTTGTCACAGTGACCTCGCCGATCGTGCCAACGGTTTTGACGCCCGAGTACGCCGGCATCTCGGTTACTGGCCACAACAGAAAGCCGAGTTCGTGATAGTCGCCTACCAACAGATGCCATGGAATGTCGGCCAGCACGTGCGACAGATAGCCAACCCCAAAGACGACACCGAGGTCGACGCGACCGGCCCGACGAGTTAGGTATGTAACAACAGCGACGAGCACCGCAGCCCCGAACAGCGAGTGGGCAATCGTCCGGCCGACAGGCGTCACTCCGGCGAGCCACAGCGGCTGATCGATGAGATCCGGGATCGCCGCCGCACCGACAGCGACGACCGTTGGCTCGCTCTGTGGCGGTGAATCATGCCGAAAGCGTGTGTAGGCCGCATAGCAGAGATAGCCGACGATGGGGTGGACGATCGGCTGCATCTGTCCGAGATGGTTGTCGACGAAACCCGAAAGGATTGTGGCGAAAGCCAGCAGCAAAACGGAGTCGACGGCGGACAGACAGCCCGAATATCGCCTTATAAATCCGCGACGTCTTCGATGGCGTCAGTGAGCTCTTTAATCGACTCGACGGTGTGTTCGCCCATGTGGCCAATGCGGAACGTTTTCTCGCCGAGCTGTGAGCCGTAGCCGTTCGAAAAGGCCATATCGTACTCCTCGTTGACTTGCTCGATCGTCTCGGCGACGTCGACTCCCTGGGTGTTTTCGATACAAGCGACCGTTTTCGATTCGTAGCCCTCCTCGGGGAACATCCCGAAGTGTTCGTGGGCCCAGTTTTGGACGTACTCGGCCATCTCAGTGTGTCGCTGGGCCCGACCCTCGTGGGTCTCTTCGAGCATGTATTTCATCTGCTTGCGGTACGCAAGCATGATCGGAATCGCGGGCGTCGAGTGCGTCTGGCCCTTCCGGTTGTAGTAATCGATACACCGCTGAAAACCGCCGTACCACGAAGCTTCGTCTTTGTCGAGCTCGCGCTCGTAGGCTTCGTCGCTGACCACACAGATGGCAAGCCCCGGCGGCATGGCGAACGCCTTCTGCGAGGAGGCAAAGATGACGTCGATACCGTGTTTGTCGATATCGACGTAATCTCCACCGAGACAGGAGACGGCATCAACGACGAAGTAGGTATCAGGGTACTCGTCGACCACGTCGCCAATTTCTTCGACCGGGTTGCGGACGCCGGTCGAACTCTCGTTCATCACCGTGGCGACGACATCATAGTGTTTGTCGCTGGATTCGAGCACGTCGCGGATGTCTTCGGGTTTGATCGCTTCGCCCCACTCGTATTCGAGGCGGTCGACGTTTTTGCCGAGTCGCTCGGCGACGTTGGCGTGTCGTTCGCTGAAGCTGCCGCACGTGGGAACGAGAATGTTTTCGTCGACGAGGTTGAGCGTCGAGGACTCCCAGAACTCCGTTCCCGAACCCGTGAGGATAATGACCTCGTTGTCAGTGCCGAGGAACTCCTTGGTGTCTTCGACAATCGTGGTGTACAGATCCGTCATCCGGTCCATTCGGTGGCCGAACATCGGCTGGGCCATCTCGTCGATGACGTCTTCGCGGACCTCTGTCGGGCCAGGGATGTACAGCGTCTTGTCGGGGTAGTCGTCGGTATACTCCTGTTTTTTGCTCATAAATCGCTTTCTGGCTGTTGATGGGCAGCGAGAGGCTATGGTAGTTTTGATACGGCTGTGCAATCAGGAGAGGTCGAACTTCTCGGCGGCGGTCTGCATGTCCTTGTCGCCGCGCCCACAGAGGTTGACGAGGATGGTGTCGTGTCGACCTTCCTGTGCGAGTTTTTTCGCGAGCGCGATAGCGTGGCTCGGTTCCAGTGCAGGGATGATCCCTTCGGCGCGGCTGAGTTCTTTGAACGCCGCCAGTGCTTCCTCGTCGGTGATCGCGTGATACTCCGCACGCCCGAGCGACTGAAGGGCGGCATGTTCCGGGCCAACTGCGGGGTAGTCCAGTCCTGCAGATACCGAATGGTTCTCGGTGTCGTCGTCGATCACTTTGGTTTTCATGCCCTGGAAAATCTGGGGTTCTTCCTGCTTGGATTTCGACAGCGGCGCGGAGTGCTGGCTGTCGCCTTTGCCACCCGGTTCCGCACCGTAGAGGTCGACATCGTCGTCAAGGAAGGCATGAAAGAGCCCAATTGCGTTCGAGCCGCCGCCGACACAGGCGACACAGGCATCAGGGAGTTCGCCGTGAAGTTCCTGGATCTGCTTGCGAGCCTCTTTGCCGATCACCGACTGGAACTCACGGACCATCCGCGGGAAGGGGTCGGGACCGACCGCGCTGCCGACCAGATAGTGGGTCTCGTCCATGTTCTGGGCGAAATCCTCTAGGGCGGCGTCGACGGCCTCGGCCAGTCCCTTGTTGCCGCGGGTGACTTTTTCGACCTCTGCGCCCATCAGGCGCATGCGGAAGACGTTCATCTCCTGGCGGGCGATGTCTTTGGTGCCCATGTAGACCGTCACGGGCATGTCTAACAGCGCGCCGACCATTGCCGTCGCGGTGCCGTGTTGGCCCGCGCCCGTCTCGGCGATCAGTCGCTTTTTGCCGGCGTGTTTGGCCAGCAGGGCCTGACCAAGCGCGTTGTTGAGTTTGTGCGCGCCGCCATGGAGCAGGTCTTCGTGTTTGAAATAAATCTCTGCACCGTACAGCTCCGAAAGCGTCTCGGCGTAGAAGACAGGCGTCGGTCGACCACCGTAGTGTTTCAGGTAGTAGTGAAACTCGTCTTGGAACTCCTCGGTTGGAACGACCGAATCAAACGCCTCGGCCAGTTGGGCGAGCGGTTCTTCGAGTGCTTCAGGAACGTGTCGACCGCCGAACTCTTCGAACTCTCCAGACATACAAAAAATTCGCACAGCCAGCCTATGAGTGTTATTATTGGTGATAGTCGACCCGCGACACCGGCCGATGGAAGTCGACTCAGGTGAACTGGGCGAAGACACCTACCAGATAGATCGCCACGCCGACAACAACCGCCCAAAACAGTGTTTCGCGCCGCCGAAACACCGCAAACTCCTCATACCCGTCCTGATACAGCGCACGAACGGCAACGCCACTGATAAGCAGCCCACCAACGACAAACAGCGACAGCTGCGGTTCGAAGCCAGCCATCAAGGCCAATCCGAGTGCCTGGACCAGCGTCACCAGCCCAAACAGGCCACATAAGTAGACAGTGGCCTTCGCTCGGTCCATACACGGGTTTCATATCAATATATCATAATATTTTCCATCACATTCTGGTGCGACCGGGTCCATGAATTTAAACCCCAACACCGACCACAGAGAGATAATGAAGCCAGCCGAGATCTCCGGACTGCCGCCGGGGGTCGACGACCAGCTCGCCAGCGAGGGGATCGCCGAGTTGTACCCGCCCCAGACCGAGGCCGTTGAGGCCGGTCTGACAGAGGGCCAAAGCCTCGTCGCCTCGGTGCCGACCGCCAGCGGTAAAACGCTGATCGCGGAGCTGGCGATGCTGTCGGCCATCGAACGCGGCGGTAAGGCCTTATATATCGTTCCGCTACGCGCACTCGCCAGCGAAAAAAAGGCCGAGTTCGAACGCTGGGAGGAGTACGGAATTTCGGTTGGCGTCTCAACAGGTAACTACGAATCCAGCGGTGAGTGGCTCGCCAGCCGGGATATCATCGTCGCCACGAGCGAAAAGGTCGACTCGCTGGTCCGGAACAACGCCGGCTGGATCGACCAACTCTCCTGTGTTGTCGCCGACGAGGTCCATCTCGTCGACGACCGCAATCGTGGTCCAACACTCGAAGTAACGCTTGCCAAACTCCGGCGAATCAACCCCGGCCTCCAGGTCGTCGCGCTCTCGGCGACCGTTGGTAACGCCGGTGAAATCGCCGAGTGGCTTGATGCCGAGTTGGTCCATTCGGAGTGGCGACCCATCGACCTGCGGATGGGCGTGCATTTCGGCAACGCGATTAACTTCGACGACGGCAGCCAGCGTGAAGTTCCCGTCGAGCGAAGCCAGCGCAAAACCGAAGCACTGGTCGACGATACGCTCGACGAAGGTGGCTCAACGCTCGTGTTCGTCAACTCCCGGCGGAACGCCGAATCCGCGGCCAAACGACAGGCCGGTGTGATCAAGCGTCGACTCGACGGCGACGAGCAGGCCGACCTTCGGGAGTTGGCCGAAGAGATCCGCGGCGTCTCCGATACGGAGACGAGCGATGATCTGGCCGACTGCGTCGAGAGCGGGGCGGCGTTTCACCATGCTGGGTTGGCCAGCGAGCACCGAAGTCTGGTCGAGGACGCGTTTCGGGATCGCCTTTTGAAGGTGATCTGTGCAACCCCAACGCTTGCGGCGGGCGTCAACACGCCGAGCCGACGGGTGATCGTTCGGGACTGGCGACGCTACGATGGTGAGTTCGGCGGGATGAAACCGCTCGATGTGCTCGAAATCCACCAGATGTGTGGCCGAGCTGGTCGACCGGGACTCGATCCGTACGGCGAGGCCGTGTTGCTGGCGAAAAACGCCGATACGATGGACGAGCTGTTTGAGCGATACATCTGGGCCGAACCCGAGGCCGTCCGCTCGAAGCTGGCGGCAGAACCCGCCCTCCGAACGCATTTGCTGGCGACGATTTCGTCTGGGTTTGCCAACAGCCGCGAAGGGTTGCTCGAATTCTTGGAGGCGACGCTGTATGCCACACAGACCGGCGAGGAGGGTCGACTCGAAGCAGTCACCGACACCGCACTTAACTATTTGGCGGCTAACGACTTCATCGAGCGCGACGAGGGAACGATCCGGGCGACGAACATCGGACATACAGTCTCGCGGCTGTATCTCGATCCGATGAGTGCCGCCGAAATCATCGACGGGCTGCGGTACGCCGAAGAAAGTCGGGACAAAGCGTCGACCGCGAGCGGACGAACACAACGCGAACAGCGAGAGCGACCATCTGTCGACGCAGAACCCGAAGGCTTCGTCTCAGCCAGTGAGCTGCAGGCCACGACCGAACCTGACGATGAGTCGAGCGAGCAAGCCGACGACGAGAGCGACGAGCCCGCTCGCCCAACCCCCCTGGGACTCTACCACCTTGTCAGCCGGACGCCGGATATGTACGAACTCTATCTGAAATCCGGCGACCGAGAGACGTACACCGAACTCTGTTATGAGCACGAATCCGAGTTTCTGGGTCGCGTGCCCTCCGAATACGAGGAAGTCGCGTTCGAAAGCTGGCTGTCAGCTTTAAAAACGGCCAAGCTGCTTGAGGACTGGGCGGGCGAGGTCGACGAAGACCGGATTACCGAACGCTACGGTGTCGGACCGGGCGATATTCGCGGGAAAGTCGATACCGCCGAATGGTTGTTGGGTGCGGCCGAACAGCTGGCTGGAACGCTGGAGCTCTCCTCGCGGGTCGCCGTCCGCGAGGCGAAAAAGCGGATCGAGTACGGTGTCCGCGAGGAGCTGATCGATCTCGCGGGTGTCCGCAACGTCGGCCGCAAGCGCGCCCGTCGACTGTTCGAAGCCGGAATCGAGAGCCGCGCCGATCTCAGGGAGGCTGACAAAGGCGTCGTGTTGGGCGCGCTCCGCGGCCGCGAGAAAACCGCCGAGAAAATCCTGCAGAACGTGGGGCGGCAAGACAGTTCGATGGAAGACATTGAGGCCGTCGAAACGGAGACGACAGCGGTTGCCAGCAGCGACCAAAGCGAGACAGATGATACGGACAACGGGCAGTCGAGTCTTGGTGATTTCTAATGAGGAGTGTATAAATGAAGTTCGTCGAGGGTCGAGCCGAAATCGAAGATCTGGATGCATTTATAACTGATATAAATAAGGTCAGCGACGAGACGGGCTCGACAGTCCAGTGTTTCAATGCCGACTACGTCGCCGGTGAACGACACCTTCGGCGAGCCGCCGAGTTGGCCCGCCGAGCCACCGAGCGTGGGACGACGATTGCCCGCGATCCGGCCGTCGAGTTGCTGGTGTATGCAGCCGGTCGACGGCAGATCAATCGGGCACTCGAAATGGGGGTCTCCGAAGGCGAGCTGCCAATCGTTAGTGTTGTCGACGGTGGTGATGAGACGGCAGCGACCAACGCACTCAAAGAGCTGCTTCAGTTGGACGAGTCCGTTGAGTGGGGTCGTAGGGAGATCCTAACGAAGTATTTCGATATTAGTGAGTCGGAATTGGCCGTTGTCGACGGCGATCTCGAAGCAGTTGTACTCGAACGAGTCGCGCTACTTGCAGTCGAAACGTAGGGCTTTGGGATGCGGGACAAACCCCCATGTTTCGGCTGGAGATTTGTTCGATAGCGGTGAAAGAAAGTCATAGTTCCACCAGGATTCGAACCTGGGTCGTTGCCCCCAGAAGGCAACAGGATTGGCCACTACCCCATGGAACTGCGTATTCGAAGGGAGTGGGTCGGTTCACAAAACCGTGTCGGTTCGGGCGTCGACTGTGTCGCCGACCCACGGGTCGAACCCACAGACGAGAGCCGAATCAGCACCTATTAGGCCGCAACGGGCCACACACAGTGTATGTACATCGGACGCTTCATCGTTGTCGGCCCAGGAGTCGGTGCCTACCGCGTCTCTTCGCGATCATTCCCGAACCGCCAAATCACTGACCGCGAGAGTCTGCTGACCGTTGGGCCGACCGCCGACGCACCCGAAACTGACAATCCCTACGTGTCGTACAACTGCGTTCGGACAGTTGAGGGTCCAGCTACCGACGGCGATGTCGCGGTCGTCGGCAACGGCTCGCATGTCGATCCTATTGCCGAAAAGCTCGAACTGGGGTATCCACCGCGGGACGCGCTGGCAGCGAGCCTGCTCGCACTCGACTATGAGAAGGACGACTACAACACACCCCGAATCGCCGGTGTCGTCGGTAACGACGAGGCCTACATCAGCACGGTGCGCCATGACGCACTCCTTGTCGAGGCAGTCGACGAGCCGACACTTGTGGCGACCTACGAAGAAAACAGCCCGACGAGCTATGAGTTCGATGTTGCGGAGGCGGCCGAAGCCGCAACCGCCGTCTACGAGGCCGAGTACGAACATGCAGTCTGTGCAGCCGGCCTAACAGTCGACAGCGACGGCGTGACGTACGCCATCGAAAACGGCGAGTAGTCGGTTTATAACGGCAGTAGGCGGCGTTTAACTCGTGAACTCGTCGACCAGTGTCCGTCCAACTCGAAACGCGTTTTCGATACCGAGATCGAACACGTCTTGTTTGATGCTTTCGGTTGGATCACCACCCGGCGGTTCGCGGTCGAAGTTGGCCGCCGCGCGGACACTTATATACTGATCGAGCAAACCGAACCGTTCGAGCGCCGTGGCAGTGCCGGCGTCTTCCATCTCTGTTGTGGCGAATCCCGCGATGCTGTAGGATCGACACAGCTCGTCGACCTGTGCGGCGGTGACCGAGCCGTGGTACACCTCGTCTCCACAGACCGTTGGTCCGACGTCGACCGTGGGTTGGCGGTTGTCGTCGTACTGTTCGCGGATTGTTGCTGCGCGGTTGCTGTCAGCCAACTCGATACCACGGCTAGCCGAGATAGCGCGCTCAACGAGGTCGACGTTGAGTTCCCAGACGTATTCGTTGGTGAGCCACTGCATTGGCTGGATTGACTCGCCAGTGCGGAGTTTGATATCCCAGTCGACGATGTGGTCGGCCACAAACACCGACCCAAGCGTGCCCGCAGCCGGTCGACAGCCAGCGATGCCGACGGTGATGATCGTCGACGCAGAGAGGTCAATCTGCTCGCTGGCGGCGAGTGCGCCAACGGTTGTTGCCGCCGCGCTTTTTCCGATCCCGGTCGGCGCGAGCAGCAGATTGGGGTCGGTTGTGTGGCGAACCGGGTGGGTCGAGCCAGCAATGGCGAGCTGCTGGTCGAAACTGTAGGCGTCGAGCCATGGGGCGACTTCCGAGGCGTCACCAGTGTACTCAGTCTCGGTGAACGCTGGCAGCACCACGACAGCAGGCGAAATGGTCATGTCGACGCTGGGATCGGTGCTCAAAAGAGTCCGTCGACGCCGTCAGGAACGATGATGAAGTATTTACTCGATTTTCAGTAAATATTTGTGTGGCGTGCCGAAAGCAGATGTATGGGCACGACGCAACGCGAGAAGCATGAAAGAGTAACCAGCCGGGCAACGAGAGGCCAGCGATGAGTCTCGACACAGTTCTCGTGGCCGTCGAAAACGAGGACGACGAAGCCATCAAACAACTCGCCCGAACGGCAGTCGACATCGCGGAGCCAGCCGGCGCGACGGTTATCGTTGGCTACGTCTTTTCGAACGGCGAGTACGACACAGCCCGCGAGCGCCTCAAGTTCGACCCCGACAGCGAGGTTACCCCCGATGTCGTTGCCGAGCGGGCGGTCGGCGTCCGTCGACTCACCGAGCAGTTGACCGGGGCGGGGATCAAACACGAGATTCGAGCCCGACGAGGCAACGGCAGCGACGAGGGCGAACTGCTGGCAGAACTCGGTGAACACCACGACGTCGATCTCGCGATTGTCGGCGGTCGAGAACGGACTCCCGCGGGAAAGGCGGTTTTCGGCTCAACCGCACAGACACTGATGTTAGCCGCCGCCTACCCGGTGACGTTCGTCCGAACCGAGTAGGACGAACCACACGGACCACTGCCGTCCTGAGAGCAGCGCGGCTGCTGGCTGCGTGACGAACGCTTTAGGAGGACCGGTTACTATGCGGTGAGTAATGGATACCGAAACGTTCACAACCGTCTTGGAGGAGTCGGGGCTGTCACCGTACGAATCCGAGGTGTACGCGACGTTGCTGGAGGTGGGGACTGCATCGGCAACCGAGGTCGCCGACAAAAGCGGGGTGCCGGGGCCGCGAATCTACGACGTGTTGCGCTCGTTGGCCGACCGCGGCTATGTCGAAACGTACGAACAAGACACCTTGCAGGCCCGCGCACACGACCCGGCCGACGTGTTGGCTGATCTCCGCGGGCGGGCCAGCCAGTTCGAGGCTGCCGCCGAAGAGATTGAAACTCGGTGGGAACAACCCGAGTTGAAACACAACAACGTCAGCATCGTCAAGCGGCTCGAAACCGTATTGGACCGAACCCGACAGTTCATCGAGGGGTCGACACACCAGATCCATCTGTCGGCCAGTATGGACGAACTCGACCAGCTCAGCGATGCGCTTGAGGCTGCCCACGACCGCGGAGTAGCGGTCCATCTGTCGGTCCACACCGAAAACGGCGGGGAGCCACCGGCCGCCGAGGAATTCGAAGGACGCTGCCGCGAAGCACGGTATCGCCGGCTGCCCGCACCGTTCGTCGCACTCGTCGACCGCGAGAAGACCTGCTTTTTCCACCACCCTGATGCGGTCGACCAGTACGGCGTGTTGGTCGATGACCGTACCCACAGCTACGTGTTTCACTGGTACTTTTTGGCCGCGCTGTGGGAACACTGCGAGACGCTGTATTCGGAGCTCAGCAACGAGTTACCCGCCGAATACGTCGACATTCGCCAGCTCGTCGCAGACATTGGCCCGCTAGTCGAAGCTGGCGTCTCGCTGGCGGTCAGCATTGAAGGCTACGACACCGAGACGGGCCAGTCGGTGGCGTGTACTGGGACGATAACCGATACCGAACTTGCCACGAGTGCGACGGACGCGTCGAACCCCTCGCTGGTGGCGGGACAGGCGACACTGTACGTCGAGGTAGACGGCACCGAACGCAGCGTCGGCGGTTGGGGGGCGATTATCGAGGATATTGAAGCGACCCGCGTTATCATCGAGGATGCCGATGAACCGGTTGGGCTCGACCGAGCGAACTGATTCGA
>Ga0207421_10009017_pt1 | contig 10169 bp, 7 predicted proteins | sample SodLakKL_010_SED_4_FD_187542 | JGI IMG/M metagenome (GOLD analysis project Ga0207421, IMG submission 187542) | Alkaline sediment microbial communities from Lake Tanatar, Kulunda Steppe, Russia - 8KL_010_SED (SPAdes) (version 2) | ecosystem: Environmental > Aquatic > Non-marine Saline and...
GCGCTTCACAGCACGACCCCGTTGACACGCAGCCCAGCGTGCCAAGGGCAACGACACCTCATCAAACCTCGGATTTCAATTCACAACGGTCGTGATTCGAGCCGAGCCCCAATACGGTATCTCCATGGCAGATCAACTGCCCTTGACATCCCGCTCCACGCAATCGACCTTCGGTGAAATGACAGTCATTCACAGTATCCCTGACTTAGCGGTCTTGCTGCTTTCAGAGAGCGGCCAGAGCCGTGAGGCGGATCAATATCGACACACGTTTGGGGGGATGTTTGCAACTCGGGAAGGACTGGACGGGTTTTCCAGAGATTTTCTCGGACCGCGCATCATAGCCGGGACATTGCGATGACGGCATCTGCACTCCCCCACATCCCCCTGCCCATCGCGCTGGACAGGTTTCAGCAGCACTTTGGCGGACTCGATGTAGATCCTGCGCCTGTTGACGTGACCGATGCCTTCTGGTCAGACAACGCGAAGCGGTATGTTGCGCCCCGCTCTTACGGGCCGCTGCCGCAGGCGCGCGTGCTCGGATATGCCGCCTTTGGCGGTGCTCTCATTTCGAAATATGAAAAGGATAGCGAAGGCCGGGTCATCCGTGATGCCGGAACACCGCGCATCCGCAAATTCTCTGTCGAGCATGTGGTGATGGCCTGCCTGTGCCTGAGCGAGCTGCGCAACACCTCGCTCTATGAGATCGGGGACGCGCTGCAGGGCACGCACCGTTTGCAGGGATACCGGCGCTGGCACCTGCGCAAGCTGACTGCCGCGATCCGCACCCGGCATCCTGCATTCGGACCATCGGAGGACAGTTTCTTCATGTTCGCGGGGACACCCGGGCAGCTTGCCCCGCGCATAGCGCTGAATGCTAAATGGTTGCATCAGATCGCACGGATGGGAAGTGCTGCGCTGCACCATTGCAGCCATGATGAAGCTGCGCTGATGCACGATGTCTTCCCACCAGAGGTACTGGCCGGAAATCCAGCCAGCCTGCGGTTACATGGCTATATGTGGGGTCGCCCACTTTGGGAGCCGGGCAGTGCGGACTTCCTTGCGGCGAAGGTAGAGGCGCGCCACGTCTTGCTGCAGGGCATTCCGGCGAAGACCCATCATTGCAGAACGCGATAAACCAAGGGTGTCAATCCGGGGCATCAATCGCGTCGTAGATTTCATCGCTTGCCAGAAGCAGATCCACTGGCGGATCAAACCCGATACGTTCCGCCGCAGCCAGATTCAGAGCGATTTTCGGCGGCGCACTCCATTCCTGCGAAAGCGCGCGTGGCAGGGCACCATTCAGGATGCGTGCGATGGTTTGCGCGTGAAACAGTCCGACATGTGAGAAATCAGCTTGTGCAATGCTCATCAGCACGCCGCGCTGAACTTCACTGGACCCCAGCATGGAAAAAGTCGGAACCAGACTAGGGTTAATTCTCTGCATGATCTTCGGAAGCGAGTCGCGGTTGATCCCACGATGCACCGTGATGTAGATCGCATCGACCTGCCCTGCGATGTCGTCATAGCAGTCAATCACCTCTGCCTCTACCTCTGGCAGTGGCAGGCCCGCATAAGGCGCATCGCAGGAAATGACATCGAAGCCGCGCTCTTGCGCAACTTCTTCCACGGCATCAACTCCGCCATATGTGCGCCCCTCGCGTGTATCTGAATAGACAATGCCCAACCGGTCGAAGCCGATTATGTCATGAAACAGCCGCAACTGCAGCTGGTAGCGATCAACCTCGACCCTTGCGTGCAGGTGGTCCATACCGCTGTCAGAAAAGCTGTCGATGATATCCGCACCCACCGGGTCGCTGGTTGAGCCGACGATTACCGGCACACCCAGCCCTTCAACACGCAGATCCTGCCCGGCCCAGGTGCCCATGGCAATCACAAGGTCTATGTCGCCGGTTTCTGTCAGCCGGTTGAGAATGTCCGCGCGCGTATCCGGGCGCTGATCATTGTCGAAATCGCCCGCAGTGTAATAGGCATCCGGCACGATTTCGATGTAATCGCTCTGCAGATTCTCGGCGAACCAGCGCCAGAAATCCCCTGCCTGCGCCCCTTGATCAGCAGGCAGGTCAACCGGTTCGATCCAGCCAATATCCATCAACCCGCGAATGGTGGCTGTCGTGATCGTTTCATAATCGACATATTGCCCCCCCTCCAGATACCCAAGCCGCCAACGCTCGCCTTCTGGCGGCAGGGTCGGGGTGACGGAATAGGTCTCCTGCGCGACAACTGGTGCGGCGAGAAGGATTGGCGGAAACAGAAATGACGCCAGCAATACGGTTCTCAGACCACTACATTGACTTCTTAGAGGTAGCAGGTTCATCAAGGATGGTTCTCCAAAATCTTGGCGCGGCATAGGGGGTTATTCCTTTAGCGAAAGCTGGTGCCAGGTCAGGCACAACAATGTCAGATCATCAGATTGCAGCGCGGTGCCAGAGTGCTGGCGCACATCCTCCAGCACGCCGTTGACCAGTCCGGATGCGCCTTGTCCGCGCAGCGACTGCGAAAGGGCCAGCAGCCGGTCTGTTGAATATTCCGCATTTTTCTCATCCATCGCTTCTGTCACACCGTCCGTATAGACGACAAGGCTGTCACCCGAACTCAGTTGCAGGCTTAGGCGGGTATAGATCACACCTTCCATCACACCGACAGGTGGCCCGCTGATCGGGCGCACCAGTGTTGCTTTTCCACTGGCTGGCAGCAGGATCGGGGGGTTTTGCCCGGCATTGACGTAATCAACATGGCCTGTCCGAACATCAAGGATGCCGACAAAAAGCGTCACGAACATGGCGCGCGGGTTGTCTGTGCTCAGGGCTTCATTGACGCGCCACATCATCTTGGCCGGATCAGTATCCTGTCCACTTGCCGATTTGACCAAGGTCTTGGTGATCGCCATGAACAGGGCAGAGGGCACGCCCTTGTCGGCCACGTCGCCCACTGTAAACAGCAGCCGATTTTCATCCAGAAAGTAAAAATCAAACAAATCGCCGCCAACATGTCGGGCTGGCGTCAGCGACGCGTGCAGATCAATCTGGGGATTATCGGGATAAGGTGGGAAAATCTTTGGCAGCAGGCCTTCCTGAATATCACGAGCAATGTTCAGCTCACTTTCAATCCGCTCTTTGTCCCGCGTCGCATCAAGCATCGCGCTGATCTTGTCGCGCAACTCGGCCTCCATGAACCGAAAGGCCTGTGCCAGCCCACCAACCTCGGAGCGGGTGCGGGCCAACCGGGCCAGCGCCTGATGCGCATCATCCGGACGCATGAAATCTTGCTCGGGCAATTGGCGCGCGTAGCGCGCCAGACGCTGCAGCGGCCCTGTCACGGTCAGCGCGAACAGCGCGGCCAGCATCAACGCAATGCCCAACACAATCGCAAAGATCACGCTTTGTTGCCGGATCAGCACATTGGCCGGGCGGTTGATCTCGGCAGTGGGAACCGTGCTGACAATATACCACCCTAGCGGCCGAAAGTAGCTGACATAGGCCTGCATATCGATTGACCTGTCCGGGACTGGCAGCGCGTAGCGGGTTGCGGTCGCGTCGCCATCACGGGCCGCAGCGGCAAGCAATTCGGGAATAGGTGTGCCACTGACCGGATCGCGCCGGTTCATCAGCGGGGCCGCCCAATCGGCGGACGGCGTGACTTCCTCCAGGGCGTCATTCAGGATGAATACAAAACCTGTATCAACAACCGATACTTCGGCCAATGTCTCAGCGAGCATGTTGATTGTGGCATCGACACCCGTTTCGACATAGCGTTCAACATCATCAATGCGTTCAGACACGCCGATAAAAAGCTCTAGTTCCGGTAGGTCGCGGAAATGGGCGAAGCGTCGTCCGTCGCCATTGCCGCCCCCGATGGCATCGGCCCCGCCATCCGCTTCGCTGTCATCAAACAGGATATAGGCCTGACCTTGGATGGCGATATCTTCTTGTACCGCTTCGGGCAGCGGGCGGCCCTTGATGTCGGTTTGCGCGCCCAGATCACGCCCCCGCTGCAGTGTGTCGGAATGCGCGACGACCTGACCATCGCGAGTCATCGCAAGTGTCTGCACCGACCCGCCGGGGCTGACTGTATTGAGGAAATCAAGCGTCAGTGCTCTGGCCTCGGCCGGACTGGCGACTCCACCAGTGACAAGCCTATCATGCGCCTCGGCCGCCGCAATTGTGACGGCAGCTATATGTTCCAGCGCACTGCGCCGTTCACCGACGATACGCAGCTTTTCGGACAACAACTCGCGGTAGCGGTTTGAAACCTGCAGTTCGATCTGGCCCAGGACGTTACGCGCTGCACGGGTTTCAGCCCCAATCAGGGCTTCGCGCATCTGATCGCGGGTCGAAACCGTGGTCGTCAGCCCTGCACCTGTCAGAATAACCACAAGTCCGGCGAAAAGCTGGAATCTGAGCGACCGGAACATGCCTGTCTCCCTGACGAAAATATGTGTCAGTTGCGCGCGTGGGCCACCGCCTCCGCGCGCGTGGTGGCTATGTTGAATATCGCAGTGAAGCCGCTGACATCAAACACTTCCTGGATGCCCGGTGCGAGATTGCACAGCACAAGGGGGCGCCCTTCGGCCTTAGCGCGCTTCGCCACAACGAGAAGGACACGAAGTCCCGCGCTGCTGATGTAGTCAAGCTCGGTCATCTCGATGATCAGGGCGTCGAGGGGATCTGCGAATAGGGTCCCCAGCTGGGTTTCGAATTCCGATGCCGTGGCGCTGTCGATACGTCCGCGCAAATGTACAATCGCAAGTGCGCCTTCGCGCTCATGGGTGACGCTGAGATATTCCACCAAGAGTATTGCCTCGCCATTATTGTGGCAAGCCCTGCGGGGCTGCCTGCTTCATGCTTCAGTCACGCGCCGTATGCGCAGCTCAACGCGGTTTTTGCCGCGCAGGCGTTTGTATCGAACCTCGTCCATGGTCGCGCGGACAAGATGGACGCCCTGCCCGCCGATCTCGCGGGTTTCAAGTGCCAGCGTGATATCTGCGGGCGGCAAAGATAACGGGTCGAACGGGCGACCCCTATCTTCGATTATGGCGCTCACCATGCGGTCGTCCAGCATCGTCTGCAGGTGGATAGCGTCATCATGCACTGCATCAGACATAAAGCCATGGGATATGGCATTGGTCGCCTTTTCATCCAGCGCCAGCCTCAAACGCATGGCCAGATGCGGCGCCAGCCTGTTGGTCTCGCAAAAATACTCTACCATCTCGGTGATGCGCGGGATCTCCTCCAGCATGTTTTGCAAGACCAGCTTGCACGACTGCGTCATTAATCGTTCCCGTTGCGTTGCCTCGCGACGATGACCCGCGCGCGCTTGCGACCGATAAAATTATGCTACACGCTATGCAACTGCCATTCAATACGCAACCTGACCCTGCAGCCCCCCCCTTGTCAGCACCCTCTTATAATATGGGTCACTCCGTTCGCCGGGTCAGGATCAGTTGGTTGCGTCCATCGCTGTACTGATAGGCAACATTGTCAATGAAACTGCGGACAAAATGCAGCCCCAGACCACCAACTGCGCGATCTTCCAGCGGTGCGCCGGTATCGGGTGGCTCCGCGAGAGTGGGATCGAAAGGCGCGCCGTCATCCTGCAGGATCAGCGTCACATCGCTTTCACCGCGCTCCATTCTGATGTCTATGGTTCTGACGCCCGCCCCGTCGGAATGGCCATGCGAGATGATGTTGCTGACCAGTTCGTCCAGCACCAGATTGATCTGGAATTTCATGTCATCTGAAATCAGCCGATGTTCCACACAAAGATCTATCCATTCTGCCAATCGTCCGAGCATAGCCGTCTCGGCGGGCAGGCGCAGGGATGCGGATGCCTTATCGAAACATTGATGCGTCGCCTCTTGGTTTTCTCCATCGACAGGCCCTGTGTCTGAACCTTCTGGCGCAAGAACCTGCTCGGCTTTATACTCGGGCGCGAGTTCCACAACCCTGTCCATCCGCGTCATCACGTCTGGATCATGGGTCAGGCAAATCATGGTTGTCCCGGCAAAAACCTTAAAAAGATCCTTCAGCAAGGCTGCCTTGGTTTCGGCATCCAGCGCCGAGGTGAACTCGTCCAGAATCAAGATTGCGGGTTCGCGGATCAAGGCGCGCGCCAGTGCCAGCCGCTGGCGCTGCCCCTGCGACAGGTGCAGATCTCCTGCGCCAACCATGGTGTCATACCCTTGGGGAAGTCCGCAGATCACGTCATGCAGGCGCACCAGTCGTGCAGCACGTTCAATGTCAGCGAAGGGGACATGCCGCCAGCCCATAGCGATATTGTCACGCACGCTGGCATGGAACAGATGTGTGTGGTGCCCGACATGGGCAAAATAGCTCAGATAGAGGGGAATCGGAAAGCGTTGCGCAGGCTGCCCTCCCAGCATCACGCATCCTGTGACGGGTTCTTCCAGCCGCAGGATCAGGTTTGCCAATGTGGTCTTGCCTATTCCACTGCGGCCTGTCAGGGCGATCCTCTCACTAGGGGCCACGTCCAGATCAAACCGCTCAAGGATCGTTCGGGTGCCGTATCGCTGACCTATCCCGACGAGACGCAAGGTCTGATCATCAGGCATCGCCTCAAGCGAGGGGGATGGCTGCACTGGCTCCTCCGGATACGCTATCACGGTTTCCAACCGATCCAGCGCATGGCCCAGATACGAAATCGCCTGCAACCCACGATTGAAACTGCGCAGGTTCGACGCCAGCAGCGCACCATAGGTGACAACTGCGGGCACAAGTTCCGGGGGCACGGCCTCGCCCGGGCGCAAATGCAGCCAGACACCCAGCAGTACTGGGCCCAGCAAAATCATTGATGCAATGAATTCCACCCCCGAATTCCAACCGTATACCGGCGTTTCGTACAGGCGGATATCCCGCTTGCGCAGGGTTTCTGCAGCATCGGCAAAACGCGCTTCGTGCAAGTGCTGGATCTGATACAGCCTGATGTCGCGCGCGCCGTCCAGCATGTCGCGCAGGATGTGTTGCTGCCCGGCATCGGCTTCGGAATCTGTCCAGTCAACAAGCGCAGTGGCGCTGTGAATTGACAGCGCCCCGACGAGGTACAAAATTGTCAACCCTGCGACCAGAACACCCAGACGCCAGTCGAGCGCCGACAGTGTGGCCAGCAACCCGACCCCGAACAGCGCAGAGACAAGCATCGGACCTGCGTTCTTGCGCAGCTGTGTTGCCAGCTTGTCAAGGTCATGGGCCAGCATTGATGTCAGCTGCGCTTGTCGTGCCGCGTCAAGGAAAGCCAGTGGTTTTCGCATAACCGCGCGCACCAGCCGCATTTTCAGCGTCAGGATCATCGCTTCGGTCGTTTCCAGCGCGCGATTGTTATGCGCGTTGCGCAGCATGGCATAGATCGCAAATGAACCGACAGCGCCAAGCGCGAGCACTGGTATCGGTGCTACAGTCTGATCACGAAGCGCCGTACCCAGCAAAAGGAACAACAGATAGGGCCCGGCAAGCCCCGATGCACCTGCGGCAAGGGCCAGCCCCAGATCCTGAATAAGCGCTTTCTTGTGGGTGCGCAGCTCGGGGCGGAAAACGCGCCAGAGTGACGCCAGTATGGTGAAAGGGCCGATCCGATCAGATCTGGGTCCGTCGCGTGCGACTGCCGAATTTGTATCTTTGTCCCTGAAATCCAACGCTATGCCGCCCTTCGTCGTTTCCTGCCCCCCGATTTCTGCCCAGAAATAAGGCGATGGCAAGCCAAGTTTTCGTACGCGATCTGTCCGCACTGCCCAAGTCTACATACAGCACTCAGATCAGCGGCGGTGGCAACACCTCTCGTTCGCGGCTCAACATTTCTAACCCGGCAGCCCCATCGCCTGCCTTGCCCATGCGCAAGTGATGATCAATTGCCCGCTGCGCACCCGTCAAGCCTGTCTCAAGCACCCACTCGGCGTAACGCAGATGTTCTGTATCCGCGCCGGACAGATATGAGCCTGCAAGATCCAGAACTTCGGCGCAAAAGGCCTGCAAACCTGCCGCCTCTGTGCCTGACTTCACTGGGGACAGCGCATGGCGAATGGCCTGCTCACGAAGCCGCGCGACCTGCGCAACAGACCAGCGGGCACAAAAATCCGCACCATGCACACTTGCGGCTTTTGTCAGCCCGGCCTGCAAGGCCAAGGGCGCGATCATGCAACTTGCCTGCGCGCCCCGTGGTGCCCGCTCGACCAGATCCGGGTCTGCAAACGTGGCACCAGTACAGCGGTTTTCGATATACAGGTTGCTGAAATGATCCCGGAAAAGTGGCAGGAAACGCGCTGGCTCGCAAAGTGCTGCGCTAAGTTCTGCCGCATGAGGTGCAGCTGCACAAAAGGCAAAGCGCAGCCGGAAATCCAGAAAGTTGGACCATTGCAGAAACTCGAAATGCCCTGCGCCGGGCGTGAGCGTGGCCTGCGCACCAGTCTGCACGGACCGGGCCTGCACCGGGCCACCGGCAAGGAAAGGTATCGCACTCATCTGCCCGTCGCCGGGTTCGAACAGCGTCGTGTTGCCCTTGTAGCCGCCGCCACCCGCCGGAACCGCATGCATCACAGTACCGGGCGCGAAGGTCCATGCGAAATACTCCCCCAGTGACGTAAACCAACGGGGGGGCAGTCCGACCCGTGCGCAATCTGCCTGAAAGCGGCTGCTGGACACCATGCGCGACCAAAGCGTCATGCGCGTTTCCATCAGCCCGCTGCGCTGCCCATTTTCGAACGGGCTGTTGGCGAATAAGGCAATGAACGCAGGCGCGGTTGCCAGCAACAGGTTCAAGGTGGTCACGGCGTCATCCGGAGTGGTGCCTGTGGTCGGGCCATTCTGGGCTTTGGCATCGATTCCTGCGGCATGGCTCCATCCGCGCCGCGATGTCAGATAGTGATAAATCGGTTTGGGCGCGACCGCGCGACGATATAGCTCTGCTCCACTGCCTGCCGTGGGGTGCTGCGCAAGCGAGGTCAATCGCAGATCCTGCACCGCCAAGGCCTGACCAACATAAACAATATCGTCGCGCATCCGCTGCGCCAAAAGCGAGAGCGCGCCCTCGCCCGCCTGCACCGGCGCATGTGCTGTTTCCAGCAGGTTCCAGCCGTTGTCGATGCCACTCACCGCCAGCGGTGTCACAATCGCATGGGTCCGCCCATGCAGGGTTTCGGCGCGTGCCCCGGCCCCATGCAAAACCCGCAATGCCGCAAAATACCGCTCGTCCACCAGACCTGTGGCGCCAGTCTGGTCGATGACCGGCATTTCGATCTCGGCGCCCAGAGAAGGCAAGGTGCATATGCCCACGTCAGACATGTGCCGACGCCTCGTTGCCGGGTCTGCGCCACATGATGACAGCCGCCAGCAACAGGCTGGCTGCAGCAAAGCCCAGCCCCAGCGCAGCAACGCGCCGCATCATGTCAGAGCTGGGCAGCATGATCGCGATCGCCACAGGCCCGACCATCTGGCCCAGCTTGTCTGCAGCACGCTGCATTCCAAGCGCTGATGAGGGTCCGACCGCCTGCACTGCTGGCAACCCAAGAACGAAAGCGGCGCGTGCTGGCTCTATCAAGGTGCTCGACAAGCTCAGAAACATGGCAGCAAGAAATATTCCGGCCAACCCTAGATCAGCGACAAGCAGCGTGAGTCCCAGCCCGCCTACCAGCCCCCCGGCAACAACGATGGGTGCCTTCAAACGGCTTTGGTCAATCAGCCGGCTCAGCATCGGGCCAAACAGGATTACAACGATGCCGTAAACCATCAGAATGCGCCCTGCATCAGAGGCTGCGGCCCCCATACGATCCAGATGCAGCGGCACCACGAAATACAAAAGCCCCACCTGCGCGATTGAAAACGGCACCACTGACAGAATAAGCACGGCCATATATGCCGGGCTGCGCAACAACGGCGCCCATCCCGCCTGTGGCGCAGCCGGTCTATCCGGGCCATGCACGGCGCTTGGTGGCGTAGGCCCAAGCAGAAACGGTCGCAAGGTGACCAGGGCGATCGTCAGCGGTGCAAGTACCATAAAACCCGTCGCCCATAGCACCATATTTTGGCCGAATTGTTCGGCCATTATGCCCCCGATGGCGGTGCCGACAAGAAACCCCGCAAGGATTCCAGCCATCAGATTGGCCAATGCCTGCCCGCGTTTCTCGGCAGGGCAGGTCTGGACAA
>Ga0207421_10009018_pt1 | contig 10169 bp, 8 predicted proteins | sample SodLakKL_010_SED_4_FD_187542 | JGI IMG/M metagenome (GOLD analysis project Ga0207421, IMG submission 187542) | Alkaline sediment microbial communities from Lake Tanatar, Kulunda Steppe, Russia - 8KL_010_SED (SPAdes) (version 2) | ecosystem: Environmental > Aquatic > Non-marine Saline and...
TCTCGAGCTGGCGGCAACAGCGAGCTGAGTTGGAGCGGCGCGCGGCCGGCCGAACTGCGTGAGGGTCGAATGGCTGCCTGAGGCACAGCGCAGCCTCACGGCGCAGCTGGAATGGATCGCTGAACACCATCCTTGGGCGGCCCTTGATATGGGTGACGCCATTCACGCGGGCGTGGGGCGCCTCGCTGACTACCCAGCGATGGCGCAGTCGGGGCGCGTCCCCGGGACCCGAGAGCTGGCCGTCGTGGGCACCCCCTACATCGTCGTCTACCGCATCGAACCGTCCGCTGTGGTCATCCTTCGTGTCCTGCACGGCGCGCAGCGCTGGCCCCGCGACTGAGCGGCGACCAACCCGCCGCTGCTAACCTCGGAGGCCGGCCCGGTGAACCGGCAGATGGCCGACGTCCTCGCTCGGCCGAATATCGATCCCCTGCGGCTGCACGCGGCAGTACGGTCCAACCTCGCGAGTGCTCTCGAGTTCAAGCCTTGCCGGGTTGGACGGCACGGTGAGGGTCCGCCTGTGCGGGGCCAGCAGGATTGGGGTGGCCTTATCCGGACGCGGGCTACACTGCCGCCGTGGTAGGGGGCTCACCGCAGGAGCGGCTGACATCATCGGCATCGTTCTCGATGCCCAGCCGAAGGGGGCCAATCGCGGTCCTGATGCGGTATGGAGCGTTGCACCACGTCAACCGCGAGCGCGTCGCCAATGCCGCCAGCTGAGGCGATCCCAAGGAATGGATCTGATGGCCGCCGGGGTGTCTATCGAGCGGGCCGCCGCCTGGGGACCTGTCGAGCCCGCACGAACGTCACGAGAACCTTCGTGGCGCGCGTCAACGGCCTGCTGCAACCCGCCCAGGCCGAGTAGCCGCGCGGGACTGCACCGTCGGAGAGTTCAAGCGCACACCGTGCGAAGTGAGGGTCAGCCATGAGCACGCAGCGGAGGGACGAAAGGCTTCGGTGGCGCCTCCTCGCCGCCACCGTGCTCGTGGGGGCGGCAGCCGCTGGCTTCTTCACCTTCTCCGTCACCTACACCGGCAGTGACGTCACCGGACTGCAGAGAGCGCTGCTGACCCTCATGTACGGCGTGCTCTTCGTGGCCAAGCTCTCCGTGCTGGGGTGGACGTTGTGGAAGCTCTACGAGGAGCGAAGCGCCGAAGAGCCACGGACGCTCTACCGCTTGCCCCACGTCGTCATCCTCACCGGCGCCGTCGTGATCCTGGGTGCCCAAGCGGGATCGCTGCTCTCGCCATAGCCCCAAGAGGCCGCGGGTTGCCCGCTGAGCGCGGGCCGGTGGCACGGCGAGGCCGGGACGTTGCGGCCGCGCGGCCAACGACCCGCTCGAGCGGGCCCTCGACGGCCCCGAGGGCCGCCCTCCGCGCTACCGACCAATGGTCGTGGAGCGACGGCGCGAACACGGACCTCGCCCGGTTGGCGTGGGGTTCCCGTCGGGGTCTGATCGTCCTCGGAGACGGGAGGCCCGTGCCCGTCGCCGAGGCGTCGATCGCCATGCCTGCAACCGCAAGCGCGTCGCCACCCTGTCGAGCTTCCACCGTTGAGCGGTCGCCGAGCACCACCTGACACGCAATCCCGCAGAAGGCGCACGCCGGCCCCGCAACCCCACCGTGTCAACCCCACCAGGGGCAGTCCCCGCACCACGTCGTGCCGCCCGGGGGCACCGCGTCGCTCATGGGCGGCTGTTGGGCGGTGAGCGCGAGCTCGGTGCTGTCGACGTCGTGGCGGGGCTGCACTAGCCTCGCCGCATGGTTGGGTCGACTTCGGTCGAGGAGGCCCTTTCGGAGGGGGAACGCGCGCTTGCCCGGGGGGCGTGGGCCGAGGCGCATGGGTGGTTCGACGCCGTGCTCGGGCGTGGGGAGGACCCCGCCGCGCTGGAGGGGCTGAGCTGGGTCCACTGGTGGCAGGGGGACCTCGAGCGGTGCCTCGCGGCGCGCGAGCGCGCCTACCGGGAGCATCGGTCGGCGGGTGACCGGCGCGGGGCGGCGCGCGTCGCGCTGTGGATCGGCGATGACCACCTGTGGTACCGGGGGTCGCCGGCGCTGGCGGAGGGGTGGTTCGCCCGCGCCCGACGCTTGCTCGACGGGCTGGCCGAGTGCCCTGAGCACGGCTGGCTGGCGGTCTTCGACGCCCACGTCGCGCTTGACGGCGGAGACCTCGACGCCGCGCGGACGCTGGCGGTCGAGGCGCAGCGGCTGGGTCGGTCACACGGTGTCGTCGGCCTCGAGATGTTCGGTGTCGCCACCGAGGGGATGGTGCGGCTGGAGCAGGGAGCGCATGCCGCAGGCCTGCGCTGCCTCGATGAGGCGACGACCGCCGCCCTCGCCGGGGACTACGAGGACCTCGCTCCGGCGGCGTGGTCGTGCTGCCTGCTGCTGTCGGCCTGCGAGCAGGTGCGTGACGACGAGCGCGGCGCGCAGTGGTGTCCCGAGATCCTCGCGTTCAGCCGCCGCGTCGGCGCGGAGTTCCTCAGCGGCAACTGCCGGTCCTACCACGGCAGCGTCCTCACGCGCGCGGGGCGCTGGGCAGAGGCCGAGGACGAGCTCGTCGCCGCCGCCGGGCAGCTCGCCGGCGGACCCGCGACGCTGCACCGCGACGCGCTGGCCCGCCTCGGGGAGCTGCGACGCCGGCAGGGACGCCACGAGCAGGCGCGCCGCAGCTTCGAAGGCGCCGGTGAGCAGTGGCGCGCACAGGCCGGCCTCGCGGCGCTGCGCCTTGCCGAGGGCGACGCCGACGGTGCGGCGGAGTCCATCGAGCGGGCGCTGCGCCAACTTCCCCCCGCGAGCCCCAGGCGGGCCGACCCCCTCGAGGTTGGGGTGCGCATCCGTCTGGCGCTCGGGGACCTCGACGCTGCAGCTGGCCACACCGAGACGCTGGCGGCGATGGCCGAGGCGGTGGCCACGCGCCCGCTGCACGCGGCCGCCCTGCTCTGTGAGGCCCGCGTGGCCGTCGCCTCCGAGGACGTCCACGCGGCGATCAGGCACTACGCCGACGCCGTGGCGACGTTCGAGCGCTCGGGCGCCCCGTTCGAGGCCGCACAGGCGCGCCTGGAGATGGCCGCAGCGCTCGCGGCTGCCGCGCGGGTGCGCCTCGCGCAGGAGGAGGCGCGCAGGGCCCGGGCGGCGCTGGAGGAGCTCGGCGCCGCATCGGAGGTCGATCGGGCCGCCGCGCTGTTGGCCGGTCTGGCCGGCGACGACCCGGCGTCGACGTCAGGCCCGCTGACGCCGCGGCAGGTCGAGGTCCTGCGGCTAGCGGCCGAGGGGCACACCGAGCGCGAGATCGCCGAGCGTCTCGTGCTGAGCGAGCACACCGTGCACCGTCACCTCGCCAACATCTACACGCGGCTGGGCTGCTCCTCCCGCGCCGCCGCGGTGTCGCAGGCCAGCCGCCTCGGCCTGCTGTAGCGCCGCGGTGGCCCGATCGGGCCATGACCGCCGACGGGCGAGGTTGGCCCGCACAGGCGAAGCCTCCCGGTGACACCGCGATCGACACTGCCGTCGCTCCCGTCAGCAAGGAGGACGCGATGCAGCAGCTCGATGACGTCAAGGCCGCCGCCCGGTCGGTGTGGGCGCGGGGCGACTACGACGCGATGATGCGAACCGAAGGCCTCTACGCGGTCGGCGCGCAGCTCGTGCGCCACCTCGGGGTCGACCCCGGCGAGCAGGTCGTCGACGTGGCCTGCGGGACCGGCAACGCCGCCATCCCCGCCGCTCGGGCAGGCGCCCAGGTCACCGGCGTCGACCTCGCCCCGGAGATGCTCGCGGTCGCCCGCGCCCGCGCCGCCGACGCCGGTGTCACCGTCGAGTGGATCGAGGGCGACGCCGAGGACCTGCCCCTGCCCGACGGCCACGCCAACGTCGCGCTGTCGACCTTCGGGTGCATGTTCGCGCCGCGCCACGACATCGTCGCCTCAGAGCTCGCCCGCCTGCTCGCGCCGGGCGGCCGGCTCGGGCTGTGCGCCTGGACACCCGATGGGGTGTTCGGTGAGTTCTTCCGCATCGTCGCCGCCTACCTGCCCCCCGACCCGGAGTTCGTCGACCCGCCGCTGGCCTGGGGCGACGAGGCCCATGTCCGCGACCGGTTCGCCGGCACCGGCCTGACCCTCGACTTCGAGCGACGCGTCTGGCGGATCACCCACGACTCCGTCGAGGCCGCGGTCGCCTGCTACACCGACAACCTCGGCCCCGTCACCCAGGCCCGCGAGCTCGCCGCCGCCGAGGGCCGCTGGCCGACGCTACGCGCCGAGCTCGCCGAGCTGTTCGCCCGCCATGCCGATGACGACGGCCACGTGGTCCTCCCCGCCGAATACCTCCTGGCCACCGGGCGACGCGGCTGACCCGGGTCGCTGGCGCGCGCTCGCAACCGGCTCGGGCTGCGAGACCACCGAACCGGTCACCCGGGGTTCCCCGGCGCGGGCGGTCAGGCCAGCAGGCGGTCCAGCCAGGACTTCCAGGCGTGCTCGGCGCTGGCACGGTCGATGTCGGTGTAGATGTAGTGGCCGACGGCGATCGGCATCCCCATGCGTGCCAGGCTGTGGAACCGGTACAGCGCGTCGCTGGCGCGCACGGCGAGGAAGTCCTCGCCCGGCTGGACGTAGTCGACGACACCCTCGATCGGTGACAACCCTTCGGGCGTGAGGCGCACCGGCTCCCCCAGCTCGACCGGCCCGGTCAGCCCGAGCCCCTGCTGCAGCACCGTCCAGGCCTCGCTCGTCGCCGCGGCCGGGGGCGCCTGGGCTTCGACATACGTCGCCGCGCAGCCGGGGAAGTACCGCAGGTACTGCCCCAACGTGTGCAGGTAGAGGTCCCAGCCGTCGCTCGTGAGCGCCTCGTAGTCGAACTCGGCCTCCCAGTCGTCGCCGAGGAAACCGCTGTGGACGAACCGGAGCACGGTGGCGCTGCCGTCACGGGCCTCGAGGAGGTACTCGAAGGCGTGGAAGGCGCCGTTGGGGGCTTCGGGGGTGCGCACGGCCAGGCGCATGGGCGGGTCACGGTCCACGGCGAGGCCTTCGTGGGAGGCGTACGGGTCCGGGGACCATGCCGCCTGCCCCTCGGGGGTGGCGATCGCCTGCCACACCTGTTGCTGCGTGGCCTCCAGCACGACCTCCTTGCGGATCTCGAAGCTGTTCGACATCACCGACTCCCTCAGTCGTTGGTTCCACCTGGCTGAGCATCGTCCGACTCGCCTGTGACGGTCGGATGCACCGCCGCTGAGGTCGCGCGGACGGCGCCGGCGACGGTCGCGGCGTGGCCCTTGGTGACCTTGGCCAGGACACTCGCGCACGACACGGGCTGTGCAGCGTGTCCAGCCCGCGCGGGTGGGCACTCGGGCCACCGCGGCCTTCCCACCCCTCGTGGGCGTCGGAGACCATGAGCCGGACTCCGGTCAGCCCGCGGTTGCGGGGCGAGCACGCAAGCGCAGCCGGCCAAGCCTCCTCTTCTGAGTCCCCGACGGTGCGCCAGCGGTACCCGCCGCGCGTCAAGCGTCGTTGTCGACACTCCTGTCATCTGCGCGGTCCCCCACGTCCGTCTCGCCGGTGCGTCGACGAGCACGTCCGACTCCGACGGTGACGGGACGGTCGCGATGGCGGCCTGCACGGAGGCGTCCGCGCCCGAGTCGGGCAGCGCGGGGGTGAGGGGACGCCGGTTCGCCAACCCCGACAAGCGCCCCTCACCCGGCCAGAGCCGACCTGAGCGACCGACCCTGAGCCTTCCGCGAGCTACCGCACTCTCATGGCGATGTTCGAGATGAGGAACTCCGCCTCCGACTCCCAACTGCCATCCAGCGTGCTCTTGAGCTCCTCGAACATCTCCTCCGCCAACTCGTCCTGCTGCTCGACGGTCAGGAACATGGGCCCGCTTCCGCCCCCTGCTCCCTCCCTCCTTCGTCGCTCGTCCTCCAGTTCCCTCCACTTCTCGTAGAGCCACTTGGCCGTGCGGTAGATCTCGGTCCTGTGTCTCCACAGCCCCCTTCTGACTCCACCCCTATTGATGTCAATGTCGATCTTCTCGAGATCGACGATGCCACCCCTCTTCTCGAATTCGTACGAGATGCGGTCATTGGCCCTGGCGCGACGACGGCGTGAGATGTAGCCGTTATTGTCCTCGTCTCCGACCACGATGATCGTGTCGCCCTCGCGCTCGATCTGCACGGGCTTGACGTTGAAACGATATTCAGCGAAGCGTACGTCCCGAACCTCAGGCCCTCGCAAAGCCGCGTTGACGGCTCTGTCAAACTCACGTCTATCGACTGGCATAGCGAAATACACCCCCCCTGATGGCCGTGACAAACTCGTGGCGAACGCGGTGCCACGAATACTCGGCCTCGTTCACCTTGCATGGGTCCGTATCTGGTGTCAATACACGTCTTCAAATCCTCGTGCGCTCAACTCACCCGACGACGTATGCGTACATTCACAAATTCCAACGCTCACTAACGAGGCTCTTCGCCTCAACGTGGAAGAGTGGGCGTGAGCGACAGACGGGTGCGGTTCCTCTACGTACGGCCACGCCAGCGACGTTGTGCACACTCCCAGGGCCAAGCGAAGAGCGAGGCTGACCGTCGGGCCAACACCCGGCGTTGGCCGTTGGTGGTTGTCACCGGTGACCACGGAGTCCGAGGCGATCGAGGGCTGAGCCTGGATCCACCGCGCGGTGGGCGGGGTGAGGTGAGGGGTTGAGGTTGCCCTGAACGTGCTTCCCGACCTCCGATGACGATTGTCGGGGTGGGGCACCGCCCGGGCCGCAAGGCCGCCACTGGTGCACGCGATGCTCGACGGAGCCGACGGCAGCGACGATGGCGGCCTTGCTGCGCGAGGGGGGCGACCGGGCGGATCGTCGGTCACGATGCGCTCGCCCCCTCGACGGTGGGGACGTGTGCGGGGGTGTTCACGTTGGGGCATGTCCGCCAACTTGGGCTGAGACCGATGGCGTTCGACCGACGCCTGCGGCAAGCGTGGGCGCGACCGGAGCGCGCACTCACGCCCCCGGCTCGGGTGGCTGGGCTGCGGCATCCTGCGGCGGACCCTGGGGCTCCTCCGGCACGCTGATCCAGGCACTGAGGCAGGCGATGAACCCTGGCGAGCCGGGCACGAACAACAGCAAGAGCGCGATGATGCGCACGCGTCACGGGTCGACGGCGAAGTGCTCGGCGATGCCGCCGCAGAAGCCCGCGATCTCCCGCTCCCCGCGCGGGCGGTGGAGGCGCTTGGGAGCGTCCGGGTGCGGGGGGCTGCCCAGCCATCGCCGACCGCCTTTGGATCGGTTCCGCCGGTCCCCCGCGGGCTCGCGACCCGGAGGGCGACGAGCGCCCTTTGCCGTTCGCTCCCCGGCGGGCACCCGGCAGCGTGCCCGTCGCACCCGAAACCGGGCTCAGGCCCCGTTTCCGCCGCTCGGGGCGTGCCCTTCGCAGGCGTCGAAGAACGCGGCCAGCCTCGCCCGCAGCCCGGCGAATGCCGAGGCCGAGGGAATGTGCCCGCTGCCGGGGAGCAACTCGGCGCCGACGAGGTTGGGCAGCACCGCACGCGCGCGGGCCACGACCGCTGCGCCCGGGAAGAGCACGTCGTGCTCGGCGGCGATGACGAGCACGGGGGCATCGAGCGCCGCGAGCTCCTCGGCGGTGCGGGGTCGCGGCATGCCGGTGGCGAGCCGTACATGATCGAACACCGCCCCGACAGCGTCGAGCACGTCGTCGTCGATGCGAGGGTCGGTGAACAGCGGGCGGACCGCGCGGACGAGGCGCGGGCGGCTCGGTCGCAGCCGGTAGGCGACCATCGGGCCGGCAAGACGGCTGAGCATGCTCGTCATCGCCGGCTTGGCGAGGCCCGCGGGCATGACGAGCGCCGCCCGGTCGAGGCGGTGCGGCGCCGTGGCAGCCGTCGCCAGGACGATGCCAGCGCCGAACGAGGGCCCGAGCATCGCGGGGCGGTCGAGCTCGCAGGCGTCGAGGACGTCGACGAGCCACCTGCCGTAGCTGTCGTCGCGTGGCGACAGCCGGGTCTGGGCGCTCTTGCCCGGGTGGCCGACGGTGTCGGGGGCGTAGACCCGGTGGCGACGCAAGCTCGGCGCGAACCACCGCAGCGACATCGGGCCGGGGAAGTTGCCACCGCTGAGCACGACCAACGGCGGCGCCTCGGCCGGCCCCGTCACGAGCAGGTGGGTCGTCCCGAACCGCGTCGGGACCCACCGCTCCTCGACCGCAGCCGGCAGGCTCGCGACGGCCGTGTTGTAGACCCCCTCGACCACCCGCTGGCCTTCAGGAGAGCGGTAGATGCTCCGCGCCACGTCCCACCCCCTCGCCGCCGCCTTGCCCGCGCGCCCGTCGACCACGGCGGGACCGAGCCCACCGGCTGCGTGCCTTGCGTACGGGCGGCTCTGACGCTACCGCCTCCGCGGCCGCCGCGCGCGCACCGCGAGGACCACGGCCGAGGACGACCCGCGGCTGGCTGGACGCAACCTGGTGCCGGCGGCGGTGCGCCGGCCGGGGAGTGGGCAACCTCATGGTGTGGAGGGGTTGGTCCCGACCGGGGCTGACGCCGAGCTTGACCTCGGCCTTGGTGAGGCCCGTCGGCCCAGCGCAGCCCCCGGCGACCGCGTCGTGCGGCCGCCGCCCCGAGGACTGCGGGGGTGCGCGATGAAGCTCGAGGTGCGCGAGGTCCGAGGCGACGTGGCGGAGGGCTACGGCAAGGTCGCGGACGCCTTCGCCCGTAACTTCACCGAGCACGGCGAGATCGGCGCGGCCTGCGCGGTCTACCGCGACGGACGTCGGGTCGTCGACCTGTGGGGCGGGTACCGGGACGGCCGGATCCAGGCGCCTTGGATGCGGGACACGCTGGCGTTCTGGGCCTCGTCGACCAAGGGCATGGCCGCCACCGCCGTGCTGCTGGCCGCTTCGCGCGGCCTGTTCGACCTCGACGAGCCGGTGGCTCGCTGGTGGCCGGAGTTCGCCAAGCACGGCAAGGAGGGGATCACCGTCCGCCACCTGTTGTCGCACCGGGCGGGGCTGGCGGCGCTCGACCGGCAGATCGACTACGCCACCGTGGCCGACCCTGAGGCGCTCGAGGAGGTCTTGGCGGCCCAGCGACCCTGGTGGCAGCCGGGACGACGCCACGGCTACCACAGCACCACCTTCGGCTGGTGCGAGAGCATGCTGCTGCGCCGCGTCGACCCCGAGGGCCGCACCCTCGGGCGCTACTTCGCCGACGAGGTCGCCGCCCCGCTGGCGGCGGAGTTCTACCTCGGGCTGCCCGATGAGATCCCCGACGACCGGGTCGCGGCCAGGCACATCGCCTTCGTCCACCGGCCCACGTTCGAGTGGCGGCTCGTGGCCAACATGTGCAACCCGCGCAGCTTGCTGATGCGGTCAGGCCGCGACCTGCCACCGCCCAGGGGCGACACGCTCCGGGAGTACGTCCGCCTCGAGATCCCTGCCGCCAGCGGCATCGGCCAGGCGCGCGCCGTGGCGCGGGTCTACGGCGCGCTGGCAACCGGCGGCACCGAGCTCGGCATGCACCCGGTCATCATGCGCGAGCTCGCCGCACCGGCCACGCCGCCGCCCGAAGGGTTCCGCGACGCCGTCCTCGGCGTCGACGTGGCCCGCACCCTGGGGTTCGTCAAGCCCCTCAAGCGCTCGTGGTTCGGCAGCCCCGCCGGTAGGGCCTTCGGGCATGACGGCGCCGGCGGTTCCGGCGGCTTCGCCGACCCCGACTTCGGCGTCGGGTTCGCCTACGCCCCGAACCGCATGCGACCCTGGCACCTGCGCACGCACGACGACCCGCGCAAGAGCGCGCTCATCAACGCCCTCTACGAGGCGCTCTGAGACCGCGGCGAGCCCGAGGCCGCGGCCAGGGACGGACCCGCGCCGCGCGAGCGCCGGAGACGTGCCGCACCGCCCGACCGGACCTCACCGGGGGACCTGGACAATCCGCCCCCCACCGGGGGACACTCACGACCTCACGGTGGCGGGCTCGACACTGCGACAGCGAGAGGTGGTGGCGGTGTCCGGAGGCATGCAGGACCGCCGACCGAGCGCAAGGTCAGCGGAGACGACGGGGTCGCGGTTGCAGGCACTCGTGGACCGCACCGTGGACAAGCGTGGGCTCGCCCACGCGATCCTCGGTCTGGCCTACCGTGACGGCTCCGAGCCGTTGATCGTGGCGG
>Ga0207421_10009019_pt1 | contig 10167 bp, 7 predicted proteins | sample SodLakKL_010_SED_4_FD_187542 | JGI IMG/M metagenome (GOLD analysis project Ga0207421, IMG submission 187542) | Alkaline sediment microbial communities from Lake Tanatar, Kulunda Steppe, Russia - 8KL_010_SED (SPAdes) (version 2) | ecosystem: Environmental > Aquatic > Non-marine Saline and...
GAAAATTTAACAATTTCTTTAATCCATTGTTTAAATAAACTGTCATTATTTAATACAATACAGGTTTTTAAACCTAGTAAACTAGCAAGATAAATTGTTAAAACCGTCTTGCCAGTACCTGGAGGTAACTTAACAATTCCATTTACAAAACCATGTTGGTTATAAATATCTAATACGGATTTAGCAGCTTTCTTCTGAGCTGATCTTAAAGTACTTAAAAATTCAAAATTAATTTTTTGAAAATTAGCATCTGTTTTTCCGTGATATTCGACTAAAAATTCAGATGGATAATTCTTATAAAACAATCTTGGTAAGAATGCTGCGTTTTTAGTTCTTAATAATACTAAATTATGCCAATACTGTTCGAGTTGAGGATATTGAGATAGAAATTTGTCTTCATTTTCATTATTAATATAACACCACATTCTAACTCCTTATTGTAATTGCCATATTTTTATGTTTTAAAAGATTATCTTTTAATGTTTTAGCTAATCTATACCTAGTTTTTCCATTAATATATGTTACATAATCAAATTGATCACTTAACATTGTACGATTTTGCAAATTACAATTTTTAATATAAACAGGAACACTAAAATCTTCAAGTTTATATCTTTTTTCACCTTCTTGGTCTATATAAATATTTAATATTTTTTCATCATCTAAATTTACAGAATCAAAATATGTTAATGTTTCGTCAACAAAATTAATCATTTTTCCAGGTGCAAGATTATATTGATTAGGTATTTCTTGTGGAATTTCTTTAACCTGTTCACTTTTAATTTCCTGGTGCATGTCTTGAGTAGAAGGTTTATTCTTCTTGCCTAATTTTGATGCAATTTGAAAAATAACTTCCCATGTATTATTATATATAGGAGTATTAATATTTCGACTTTGTAATACAGCACTTGGGTGAATCATAGGAATCGTTACTGTTGAATTACTATTTTTAATTGGTTTGCCACTATTCTGCGTAACAGAACCATTAACATTGAAAACTTGCATAGCTTGTTTACCAATAGGTATATATACTTTAGCTGGAAAATTTTTAATAATATGATCTAAAAATTCTCGACAATTTTGACAGACGTTTAATATTTGTTTATCATTTTTGCCTATATCTTTTTGATTATTTGTTGAACAAAGCATAACATTTGTAATTAACCAAGTTACGTTTTTGTCTAATTGAAACATTTTTTCACGATGTAATTTGCCAGCATTTCCCGTGAGGGGTTTATTGTAAAGACGCTCATCGCGTCCGGGATTAAGGGCAATAAACATTAAATCAACTGGACCCAAATCTTCTCTATTAGTGTCTAACACCACCATATCTCTATCAAATAGTGGACATTTTTGACAATTCTTTCTATTTGGTTTTTGACTTTTTAAACTTTCACAAAATTCCACAATCGGTTCTGGCAATGTTCTAGTGCGACAATATTCAATATATTCGTTAATAGTTTCTTTTTTATTTTCTTCATCTTCGGAATATGAGTTTAATACATCTAAATCAAGATTTAACTTAGATTCCGGTCCATTTAATAATTTATTTAAATCTTCAATTTCTTCAGGAGTGATAATTTTTTGACAAAATAAAGTATATAAATAATTCAATTCATCATCATTTAAGTATTTTCTTTTAACAGTTAAATAGTAATCTTTTAGTAATTTTTTGACTTTATATTTATTCGGATCTTTAAAATCTTGTGATTTTAAAAAAAATAATTTTTGTTGATTATTTTGATCCATAATAAAAGTAACATTTAAAAGATATTCATATATATCGTAATAATAAAATTCAAATTTATTATTTAAATACTTATTAATATAGAATATTATGTGAGGTTTATTATAATTATAAGATATTAATCTATTAAATAGAAAAGATTTATCAACTTTATGTTTTTCGATTAATTGAATTATTTGATCTGTGTTTCTATTTTTATTTGTTAAATATTTTGTAAATGCTTTTAAAAAATCAATAAAACTTGGTTTTTTTAATTTTTTAACATTATCGTTCTTTGACATGTATACTCCTTTTTAACATCGGCAAAATTTTGAATTATTATATATCAATTATTGAAAATTAAAAAAGATTAAGATTTTTTAGACCCCTCATAATTATATTATTTCTATATAAAAAGTGAAAATGTAAAATTCAATTTTTTGCCGATGTCAAAAATAAAAAAGCCGGGCGAACCCGGCTATAGAATTCATGGTCTTTCAACCTTATATTTTTCTAACGTCCGATACATAATTGCAAGGGGCGTAAAATCTTCTCCATCGAATATCGCTTTTAATATTGCTGGAGAGAATCCGGAAACCAAGGCAATATTCTTACCTTCTTTGGTATCCGGGCTGCCAGCATAACCGGCAACGTTCCAATAGACGATCTTAGGAGGAGTATATCCTCTCTCTTTCCATCGTCCTAATGCTTTATTAATTTCAGTCTCTGCTTTATAATTAGGATCAATTTTTTCTCTTCGAGTCCAATTTTGTCTAGTATCAGTTCCCTGATGAAATTGCATATCTGAAACAACAATTAACATATCAGGCATTTGTTCCTGTGAGAATTTAAAGAATTTTGCAGTATCTAAAATCAGATCTAATGCTTTATCAATTCTTGTTGACCCAATTGCACCATCAAAGATAGATGAATTACTAGCAGCTTCACTAAATGTATAATCCTCCCAATTCACAAATTTACCTTCGTTACAAAATCCGATAAATTTCTTATGAAATGGATTATCCTCAGGAATCTTTGCAGAACAATAAAGAGCTAGTCCCTGAGAGACATCAACAGCTTTAATTGATCCACTTACCTTAATATCCATAGATCCAGATGTATCAGCGATTACTATCGCCTTTTCTGATCCCATATAATTAGGTAATGCGTCAAATTGAGCATTTGCAATTTCGTGGTCTCCACTGCGGAGAGTTCGAATACAATCATGAGGGAATAGTGCATCCGCGTGAACAGATGATTTTCCACTCTTTAAATCGTCTTTATACTGTTGAAATCTTTCAGGATCATTTCTCTTAAATGCGTTAGTATATCTGGCCATCGCTAAGGACGGTACAGTATGATATTCAATCTCGTTAAATCTCTTTGTTGACATTTTGTGTTCAACAATATGATTTTTACGGATATAAGAAAGAAGTTTACGAAATCTTCCTTCTTCAATAATACCAATTGCATGTTTAATGGGTTTATCTTTACGATCTGCCCACTTAGCAGCAAGGACATTATTTTCAAGAATTGCTTTCGCCCATAATTGTGCAGCGGGGACTTCAATAGGAGTGTTAAACAACGCTCTTAAATCGTCCCATCTACCAACTTCAGGTATCCAATCAATATTTGCAATAATCCATTTAGCACTTTGCTCATTCAATGTAGCCAGCCAATTGAGGCAAGCTCGGAAACCACTACGATTTCCAGCACCACCACGGCAGTCGCGTAACCACAATAATAGCTTGAAAGCTAATTCCTCGTCAACTATCCAAACCTTTTGAAATAGTGACAGTGCGGATTCTTCGTTTCCATAAAATGATTGTTTTCCGGTAAATAATGACCCTGCCTTAGAGAAAAACTCTAATGCATGGTCAAGTGAATGTTCAAATTGGACTCCACCTTCATTAGTTGGTTGCATTTTTCCTCCAGATCATTTAAGGTTTTTTAATCTTGCTGAAATTGATCTTTTACAGGTCGGTTTTTAACATTTCAAGTGTTATTTTTAAGATTTGCTGAACCCGACCTTATTTTTTCCAGAGCAGCTCTTTAATTATAATTGAATATATTATTTTTAAGATTTGCTGAAACTGCTCTTTTCCAGGACAACATGAGGAGGTACTTTTTGTTAGTAGTTTTGCTGAAGTTGTCCTTATCCAGAACGGAGTATTGGCACTTTTTACTATTAGTTTTTGCTGAATCCGTTCTTAATATAAAGCAGAGGGACATTTTACCCTAATGCTCTACCTGTTGAGCTACAGAAACTATGTTTCTGACAGGATTTGAACCTGTAACACTTAGGTTTCTGTATTATTTTGCGGAAGTCCCTCTTATCCAGAGCGGCATGCCATTATCTTTGTTTTTGATTTTTGCTGAAACCGCTCTTATTGTGAAAAAAGGGTAAGAGTATATCTTACCCTTTTAGAAGATAATTACAGATCCTTCAACAGATCTTCAAGTTCGCTATCCAGGGCCTGTTGGACTTTTCCTCCACCGCTGCCACCGGCACCAGGACGACTTTCAGCAGGACGAGAAAGATCAGATTCAATTTTTGCTTCGACCTTTTTAGCCATTTCAGACTTAGGTTGAGTCCAGTCATAGACTTTTTCACCCTTCTTATTTTCTTTGGTACCATAAGAATCTGGATCGGCTTGGACTGCAGCACTGCGCATACCCTCTTTAAGAGTCTGCAATATGCGATTAATCTGATTACGAGTAATACCAAGCTGTTCAGCCATTTCAGTATAACCCATCTTCTTGACATTCTGACGCACGAACTTAATGTGTTCCTGGGAAATGTTTACCTTACTGCGTTCTCTCTTTGGTTTTTCTTCGGACATACTTTTTTCTCCTTTTGTATCTGTGGGGTTTTCGTCGGTAACAGTTTCAGTAAGAGGATTTTCAGAGATTTCTTCCTGATTGACCTGTTCGACTTTTTCTTCCTGCTTTTTTGCTCCCTTTGCAAAGGGAGGGGGATTTTTAAATCCTGCCATTGTAGTAGCCTCCTTTTTTTAGATTACTTTGTTTAGCAAAGCTTCAAAGTTAAATTCTTTCTTAGTTATTAATAATTTTTTATAATTTGTATCTTTAATAATATTCATTAATGTATTTAATTGTTTTTCATTATCAGGATACTGAACATAATATTCAATTCCTGAATCAATTGATGCTTTTAATTTCTTAGGTGACATTTCACCTAATCCTTTAAATCTTTGAATTTCATATCCATTATAATTGTTTAAATCATCGTGATTATAAATTGGAATAAATTTTTTACCTTTTGATGCACCATATAATGGCGGTAATACAATTGAAATTTTACCATCTTTAATATAATCATCTGCGAATTTTAATAGGACCAGTAGAATTAGCACAGCAATATGCCGACCATCAGAATTGTGTACGATTGCACCATTAATTCCAACAGGAAAATTATGATTGTCTTCAACTTCTAAATCATAAACCTTATCATAATTGTATTTAATTTCTTCAATAGATTTAATTTTAATAGCTTGAAAATCTTTATTAATATCAAATACTAAACTATTATTAGTTCTTTGTTGAGTATTTTGATAATCATCAAAAATATCAGATATTTTGTCTAAATCTTTGAATTTATTAATATTAATATGATAAGCATTTCTTGTTGCACTAATTTGCATTCCATATTTATTCAATCCAGCATCTTTTTGTTTCTTAATACTAGCAGTTGGTATAATTCCAAATTGCATTAATAGAAAATATAAATCGTCTTTTAATTTCTTACTATTAGTTGAATAAGAGAATCGATATCTGTTTTCATCAATTTTGAAGAATGAACCATCACTATGATACAAACCTTTTAACAATGATTTGCGAACACTTTCAGAAGCTGAAAAGAATAATTTAGGAATAAACTTTTGATAATTAATGATGTCACGAGTCAGACCAAAATAATCTAAAATTGCACAAAATTCAATTGATTTTAATTTAATAGTTACACAATCGTTGTTATTTTGGAAAACATAATGATTATAATTTAAGTTTTTAAAACTTTCAATTATAAATTCATTGAATTTTCCTGATCCAGTGGCGAAATGTACTTCGTAAGGATTATTTTTAGAACTACCATGGTTTCCATCACCAATATATTGACCAATCAAATATGCAAGATTTTCATCAATTATAACATCTGTTCTACAATTATTTTTTGTACTTGATGTTATTATACCTTTATATGCATATTTTTTTGTTTCTTCTGTTAATTTAATTTTAACAGAAGTGTTTTCTAAATTAATATTGGTGTGATCTTGTAAAGCAGTTACAACGTCAATTGGTACATATGTATTATCACGACCAGTGTCATACATTTGCATGGTTGGTTCTTTAACACCAATTAATTTACCTATTTTTTTTCGATTAATACGGCTAGTATCTATCCTTTTAGAAATATCAATTCGACAATCATCAACATCCCATTCAAAATCATCGATATCTACTAAGACATGAGTTTGATTTTTTTCATTTAATATATTAATGATATTATCAACAATATTAATTTCTAATTCTTTATTTGGTGTGATTCTTTTTCGAGGACAAATCAAATAATGTTTATCAACGTCAATCTCTGTTGGTGCTTTTTCTTCGACACCATGTTTATGTGAATAAACGTATATAACATGATCATTTGTAAAATCCTCATAAATTCCACCAGATAACTTAATTCGCCAAATTTTATCATCTTGATAATCATGTGAAATTACTCGGAGAATTCTTTTTAATTCATTTTCTCCAGTTTTCGGATTATAAGATTCAACAAATCCTGTAAAATCTTTATTTTCAAGATTTTGAATTTCATCATAATCAATAAGACCATTTTCATCAATATAATAAATCAAACTTTCTGCTGATACAGAATCTGCGTCACACAGAATTTTAATAGATTCATATCTTCTCGAATTTTTTGGTCCTAAAGCTTCAATTAAATCACTAATTTCTTTATTCTTCTGAATTTTATCTAACCCGGCTTTTTCGACATTAAGCATCTTACCTTTAATAGGATAAATTGCTTCATAATTAACATCTCGAATTTGTTTTAAAGGTGCTAACGCTGAGTCACCTTCAACAATATACAAAATTTTTCCGGGTGTTTTAATACAATCTTTTAATTTGTTTGTTGCACTAATCCTAGTCTTCTTACTAGTTTTAGATGAAATAAACTTCTTTTGAAGTCTATTTTCAATGTTTTCTTTAATTATTTCCAGAGTGCCATTATCCAGTGTGTCTTTGATTTTATCCTTTAATGGATTAATCAAATCCTTAACATTCAGCGTCATTCGCGTTTTTGATTGTGAATCAAATTTCGGTTCAGGAACAGTTAATGTAACATATAAATTTAATCCCATTAAGAAGAAATTCGGATTAATGTTTTCGAACTTCTTTCCTAATTTTTCTGTCAATACATTCTTAATTAGAGTTTGTGTTGAGGTTAAATATGTTCCATCACATCTTCTTAAATTTACATCACCAAGAATATTCGTATTCTGATTTCTTTGATAATTAATGTATAATTCGATCTTTTCGTTATCTGATTTTTGATAACTAATTTTGTCAAAATTCTCATCAATTTCGAATGTTCTTTGAACATAATCGTGAAACGATCTTTTTGTTAATTTTTTATCATTAAAATAGAAATCACAATTTGGAAATTTAGCTTGTGCTAACATTAATCTTTCTGTGAATTCTTTAATAACAAAATTTTCAGATTCAAAATACTTTGAATTAGGTTCAAATCCTATAACAGTTGTCCAACTAAAATCATCAGAGTCTTCATAAGAATTACGTGAATATAATTCAGATTCTCGAAATATATATTCATGAACTAATTCTTTTTTATCACGATCTCTGGTTTTAATAATTACCCAATTAGATAATGCATTGACAACTGTTAATCCTACACCATGCATTCCTATCAATGTATCATAATCATCAACATCAAATTTTGATCCAGTGTGGGATGCAGTGCATAATAAAACAATTGAATCTTCATAATTACCATTTGCGTCTTGCATTTGATAAGATCTTAATCCCCGACCATTATCAGATATCCAACAATTATTATTTTCTAAATCAAAAAATAATTGAATGATATTGGCATGTTTATTAGCTAATTCGTCTAAAGCGTTATCTAACACCTCAGTAGCTAATTGATTTGGAGTATCAACGTCTCCAATATACATTCCTGGTCGAGTCTTAATAGCTTCAATCGGAGATAACGCTTTGTACTCTGTCAAAGAACCCTCCTTTTTAAAAATATATCATTAAATGGCTACATGCCATATTTAAATAATTTCTATATAAAATCTTTGAATATTAAATTTTAATTCAAAATGAATAAACTTTATTTAAAAGTCGTACATTATTATAATTTCTATATAAAAAATGAAAGTTTTAAAAATCATGTTATATTAGTTTGATTCGAAATTATCAATGGATGTATGAATATCTTTTGATAAATTTTTGGATCAACATTTGTATTTAATTGTAAAGGCACGTATCTGCCAGTGGTGTCAATAACTTTATTTTTATTACATAAAAAATAGTTTTCTAAGTGTTCTTTTAAATTATGTTTTTGTAATATTTTGAAATATTTTTTGTTATATATGTTATTGATATCATTAATATTTTGAGTTTTATTGGTTATAAAGTTAAACATATGATTTTTAAGTTTGGTTGGTATATGTTTGTAATATCCTTTAACAGTAATATTGTCAAGAGATTTATTTAATAAAAAACTAGTTCTGTTTGATCTTATATATTTTGCATATTGTTCAAAATGAAACTGAAAATTGTGGGATAATACAAATCGTGTAAATTCGTTCGGATTAGAATTTAAATAAGTTAATCTATCTAATGTTTCTGTTGAACAAGAAATAAGACAACCATCTTTCTTTAATTCTAATATTAATATATTTTCTAATTCGTCTTGATTATTTGTATCTAATATTATACCCATTATGATTAACTTACAAATTTGATTAATTTGTTTTAATGGTTCACCTTTTAATGTTGTAGCAATATGAATATTTTTTGCTTTCTTTTCTTGAATATTATTTAATTGTTTTATAAAATTATTATTTTGATTAAATAAATTATGACAAATAGTTGGGAAAGCACTGGTAATGTCTATATCTAATATATGATTAGAATTGTTACCAGTTATATGGATTAGATTGTTAGATTGATCTGCTAAATATTGAGAAATTGGACCACCTATTTTTGCTAATTCTTGATGGTGTGCAGGTGGATTAATTTGATCAAAATAAATATTTATGAGATTTTGATAAAAATCTGTTTCAAACATTATATCTCTCTTAGTGTTTTATTTTTTAACAAATAAAAGCCTGGTTTGACCCAGGCCATTATGTTTTAATTGTTTTGCATGATATACATGCATCTTTCAAACCATTTTTTAACAAATTCATCTATTATGTTAAATTTTCCCATGGTGCTTTCAGCTATTGGATACGTGTACGCATCCTTAATCACATGTTTAATGTGTGGATGATCTACATCCATTAAAGCTGCATCTTTGTTTAATCCTTGTTGTCTTTCATACATAACATGGTCATAAAGGTAAGACCATTCTTTGCAAACCTGAACTTCTGCAAAAACATGATTACTAACTAGCATAATTGCTATAATTGCAACGATGAAAACTCCAATGATCTTTCTCATAACTTCCTCCTTATGGTTTTATATTTTAATTATTTCTATATAAAAAAGGAGAAAATTAAATTTTTTTGACGCCGGCAGATTATTTATTCTTGTCAAAATTTGACATTCCTAAATAATCTGCCGATGTCAAAAAAATTAGATATTAAATTTTTTAAAACATGATGGGTCTTTAACTACTCCATAATCAACTAATAGAGCACAAAGTATCCCAATTTTTTGATTTTCCTCTTCAATTTTCTCAGTTTCAAACATAAAACTTGCTATATATTTTACTGATGTTGCAAGATCATAAGAAGAGTGACTCAATGCAACAAAACATTCATCAATATTTTTAGCTTTTATTAATTTTATTAAGCTATTAATGTTTGCTTCTAATTCTTTTTTATCAAGATGAAGAATTGAGTCAACATAATTAGGAATAAGATCTTCTCTAATGTCTTCAAACTGATTAACTTTAATAATTTCGTAATTATTTTCTAAAATCATAAGAACTTGTTCTTTAGTTAATTGTTCATTATGACGGAGTTTAAAATATAATTTGTATATTGCTTTATCTTCTTTTTGTAATTCTTCCAAACTATCAAAATCTATCATATTTTCTCCTGTTTTAATGACATCGGCAGATTATTTATTCTTGTCAAAATTTGACTTTCCAAAATAATCTGCCGCTGTCAAAAATCAAGTTTGATAATATTGAAACATTGGAATTATCCAACTATCTA
>Ga0207421_10009020_pt1 | contig 10167 bp, 3 predicted proteins | sample SodLakKL_010_SED_4_FD_187542 | JGI IMG/M metagenome (GOLD analysis project Ga0207421, IMG submission 187542) | Alkaline sediment microbial communities from Lake Tanatar, Kulunda Steppe, Russia - 8KL_010_SED (SPAdes) (version 2) | ecosystem: Environmental > Aquatic > Non-marine Saline and...
GCCCGTGCTCGCCGCCGAAATAGAGCGTGCCGTTGCTTGCCCTGATGGAACCAAGCGGGACGTAGCTCTCCCCGCCGGGACCGTCCTCGGCATGGTAGTTGATGAAGGTGGCCTGTCCGATGGCCGGATTGGTCACCATCCTCGAGAGGCCGCTCTGCGTGGTGATCCACAGATCTCCGTCGTCACCGGTCACTGCGGTGGCAGTGAGATTGGTAGACAGCCCGTGCTCGGTCGTGTAGTTGGTGAACTGTCCGGTTTCGGGATCGAAACGGCTGAGCCCTTCCAGCGTGGTGATCCAAAGGATGCCGTCTGCGTCGGCCTGGATCTCCTGGACCATGTTTCCGACGATGGTGTTGTCGCTATCCGGTTCGTACCGCCAGGTTGTGACCCGCCGGGATTCCAGGTCGACCCTGTCCAGGCCTTCGGAATCGTTGCCGATCCATACCGTGTTTCCGGTCATTGTGATGGACCGGATGCTGGTTCCGCTGATCAGCCGGTCGTTGGCGTATTCCTCACGGGTCTGGCCGGCAAGCGTGTTTATGGTGGATGCGGTCCCGGCATCGTCCACCCGCAGGATGGCAATGCCCCACAGATCGATGAGTGTCGGCGGCGGTTCGTTCCAGTTGTCGTGGCTGTGGCTGCCGTCGGACTGGTACCGCAGGTGGTACTCCCCCGCCTCCAGCACAACCTCATCCACAAAAAACCTGTTCTTGGGAGAGCCGCCGTGCATGTCTTCCACCGGTTCGATGGGAATGTGCCGGAAGGTTCGGGTGGACTGGTCGAAGATATCCAGACCGGCAGCGCCCCTGGATCCCACGAAGATGGTGCCGGGATGCACCCTGGATTCCAGGATGCCGAAGATGTTGCTCTGGCTGATGCTCCCTTCCACGGAGCTGTCATGGGTATGCACTGTGAAGGGCATCCGCATCGGGTCGTATTTCATCAGGCCTTGGGATATGGTGCCGAACCAGAAGATGCCGGACTTGTCAATGATGAAATGGGTTGTAATCATCTCCAGCCGGCCGTCGCCAACACGGCTGATACCGGCTACGGGGATTTCGCGGTACGCATCCGAGATGCCATCGAACTTGAGGATGCCACGCATGTTGTTGGCGATCCAGATGTTCCCTTCGTGATCCTCCCGGATGGTGTTCCAGTGGTTGAAGATGAAATTCCGGGCGTAGTCGTACTCCGCAATGGTATTCAGTGAGCGGGAACCGGGGTCGTATTTGTAGACGCCATTCCTGGTCGTGATCCAGATGATATTGGCGGCGTCCGCATGCAGATCGGTGATGAAGTTCAGTGGCTGGGTGAAGTCGATGCGATCCTCTGCATTGATTTCGACCGGACGGAAGGCGCTGCCGCCGGGCTGCTTGGCCATCAGGCCGTAGGTTGTGGATCCGGCCCAAAAGCGGCCGCTGCCATCCTCCGTGAAACCGAGCAGAAAATCTCCGGTGGTGATGGTACCGGTGGTATCGTCGGGTTGGTAGTCCACCCGATTCCAGGCATCGGTTTCCGGCTCATAACGAAGCAGGCCGGCCACCAGTCCATTGGCCCACAGACGATTCTGGCTGTCCATGGTTATATTGAAGATCCTGCCGCCCTCCAGGCCTGTAATGCCAAACCGTTCGCTGATGTTGTAGTTGACGAAGTCTTCGGTGCGTCGGTTGAACCTGGAGATGCCGCGCTCGGTCGATACCCAGATGGCCCCTTCGGCGTCTTCCATCACTCCCCAGACCCTGTTGTCCTGAAGGCTGGCTGGATTGCCGGACGCGTTCCGGTACGTTACGAAGCGGTGGCCGTCATACCGCTGGAGGCCGTTTTCGGTGCCAAGCCACAGCAAGCCGAAGCTGTCCTGGTGCAGCGCCTGCACGATCGCCGAGGACAGGCCGTCCGTGACGGACAGGAACCGGGGTTCGATGGGTGTGTCCGCAGTCCAGGCCCGGACCGGGAGCAGCAGGATCCCCAGCAGAAGCAGCGCTGCCACGGCCTTCCGGATGCCCGGAAAAAACAGCTCGCCCGGAAGCAGCCGGGGCGCAAGCAGGCACAGCGCCGCCGGGACCCGCCGGATATGCAGCACGACAAGTGCTGAGAGGACCAGCGTGGTCTTCGGCATGTAACGCACAGACGGGACCCGCATGGTGTACGGGATCCCGAGGCCGGGTCGTATGTTATGTTTTGTGTGCATATGGATGAGATTCCGTTATTCTCATGCGCTGACGGGTGCTTTCGCTTTGGACATCAGCCGGATCATGAAGGCGGTTCCCGTCTGCGTGCTCGATTCGACGTCCAGTTCACCGCCGTGGGCCTTGATGATGTCGTTGGTGATAGACAGCCCAAGTCCGGTGCCCTGCGTGCCCTTCTTGGTGGTGAAAAACGGCTGGAGGATCTTGTCCCTGACGTCATCGGGGATGCCGGAGCCGTTGTCCTGGATGCGGATGGTGACAGCGTCGCGGTCCTTTTTGGTGATGACGGTCAGTTTCGGCAGGTATTTTTGGGGTTCGCTGTTCCCTGACACGCCCGCATTGAGCTTGTCGCGCATGGCGTCAAAGGCGTTGTTGCACAGGTTCAGGACCACCCGGCTGAAATCCTCGGCGATCAGCGGCACCTCGCCAAGGCCTTCGTCCAGCTGCAGGTCGATATCCACGTTGATCGGGTTCTTGCCCGCCCTCATGCCGTGGAACGCCAGGTTGACATACTCCCGGACCACCCCGTTGATGTCGGTCGGCTCCCTCATGCCCGATCCGCCGCGGCTGTGGAGGAGCATGGATTTGACGATACCGTCCGCGCGTGTGCCGTGCTGGTGGATCTTTTTCAGGTTCCGGCCGATATCGGTGGCTATTTCCGTGGCCTCATCCAGGTCACCCCGCTCCATCGCCTCCTTCAGTTCGCCGATCAGCTCTTCGCTGAGGTCTGAGAAGTTGTTCACGAAGTTGAGTGGATTCTTGATTTCGTGCGCGATGCCGGCGGTCAGCTGTCCGAGCGAGGCCAGCTTCTCCTGCTGGACCAGCTGCACCTGCGCTGCCTTCAGCTCATCGAGCGCGTTGCGCAGTTTCTGGTACGCCTCGGCGTTCTGCATGGCCACGCCCACACTGGCGGCGATGGTGGTGAGCAGGCGCAGGTCGTTTTCGTTGAAACGGGTCTCCGTGCTCTTGCTCTGCACGCTGATCACCCCGATGGCTTCCTTGCCGGCGATGATGGGCACGCCCAGGTAGGATTCCACCCACTTGCCCCTTCTGTGAAGCTTGAGCTGTTCGTAGGTTTTCTTCAGGTCCTGGTTGACCAGCAGGGGCTCGCGTTCCCGGATGATCTTCTCGGTGATGTTGTTGCCGAAAGGGCGCGACGCCATGGTGTCGTCGCCGTAGGTATACGGGAAGTGGAGCATGTTGCTCTGGACATCGTGCAGTGCCAGGTAGACGATGTCGGCGTTGAACAGCGACTTCATCTGCTCGCCCACCAGCTGGATCAGCTTGTCGAACTCCAGCTGGGACACCATGGCCCGGCTGATGTTGTTGACCGTCTGCATCTCCGCTGCGCGTTTTTCGGTTTCGCCGAGCAGACGGGTGGTTTCGTTGAACAGACGGGCGTTTTCTACGGCTACGCTCATGGAGTTGGTCAGCGTGGTGATGAGCTGCAGGTCGCTTTCGTTGAAGGCATGCTCCATCTCCACATTTTGCAGGCTCACCGATCCGACCACCACGTCACCGACGATCATGGGTACGAAGACGGCCGATTTGGGGGCCAGCCCCTTGGTGATGGCCGTTCCCTCATGTTTGACAGCGATCTTCTCGTAATTTTCGTTGATGAGCAGGTGTTTTTTCGTTTCAATGAGGATTTTGTTGGCCCAGATGAACGGACGCGGGTCCACCTCGATGCGTTCGCCCTTCTCCACGGCATACTGCCAGTACTCCAGGCCCTCATCGTGGTTGAATGTCCGGATGATCATGGTCTGGGTGTTCAGGACATCACAGATTTTCTCACCGACGATCTCGTAGATCATCTGCATGTCCATTTCGCGCACCAGTCCATCCTGCACGCTGTTGATCACCGCCAGCTCGGCATTGCGCTGCTCGGTCACGGCCAGCAGGCGCGTGGTCTCGCTGAACAGGCGGGCATTTTCCAGCGCCACGGTCATGCTGTTGGCCAGGGTGCTCAGCAGGCGCACATCCGCCTCACTGAATGCGAACTCACGGTCCAGGTTCTGCAGGCTCACATAGCCCAGCACCTGGTCGCCGCTCATGAGCGGGACAAACACCAGTGATTTCGGGAACCGGGTTCCCGGCACCGCCTTCGGCGCCTCTCCGGTTATGCCGGTCAAGGCCTCACCAACCTTTTCATTGATCCAGATCAGTTTCCTTGTTTTTATCAGCTGCTTCCTGACGTTGTCAAAGGTACGGGGTTCCGGGTGCAGCCGTTCGCCGTCCTCGAACAGGTACTGAAAATGCTCGGACGACGCATCGTGATCGAAGGTGCCGATCATGGTCACCTGCGAGTCGAACAGATCCCGGATGCGGTCGCCCACCAGATCGTAGATCCCCTGCATGTCCATTTCGGCCACCAGCCCCTCCTGGACGCTGTTGATCACCGCCAGTTCGGCGTTGCGCTGTTCGGTCTCGCTGAACAGGCGCGCATTCTCCAGCGCCACGCTCATGCTGTTGGCCAGGGTGCCCAGCAGGCGCACATCCGCATCGCTGAATGCGTGCTCCCGGTCCAGGTTCTGCAGGCTCACGCATCCACGCACTTCCTCCCCGACGATCAGGGGGACAAAGAGCAGGGACTGGGGCAGGCGGGTGCCCGGGATGGTCGTCCCCTTGGGTTCGCCGGTAATCCTGTGGATGGTTTCGTCGGCATCTTCACTGACCAGCAGCAGGGTGGCGTTTTTGATGATCCATTTGCGGATGTTGTCCAGCGGCCGGGATTCGGGATAGAGCCGCTCGCCGTCCTCGAACAGGTAGTGGAAATGCTCGGTTGAGGTGTCGTGGTCGAAAGTGACGATCATGGTCACCTGCGAATCGAACAGGTCCCGGATGCGGTCACCCACCAGGTCGTAGATGCCCTGCATATCCATTTCGGCCACCAGGCCTTCCTGGACGCTGTTGATGACCGCCAGCTCGGCGTTGCGCTGCTCGGTCTCGCTGAACAGGCGTGCGTTTTCCAGCGCCACGCTCATGCTGTTGGCCAGGGTGGTGAGCAGGCGCACATCTTCGTCGTTGAACACCCCTTCGCGGTCGACATCCTGCAGGCTGATGTTCCCGATGGTATTCCCCGCAACAAGCGGCACGAAAACGGCGGACTTCGGGGTTTCCCCTTCCACAAACGTTTCATCGGAAAACTTTCGGATGAAATCACTGAAGCGGTCATTGATGACCAGTGGGTCGCGCAGAGATTGGAGATACCGGGCGAAGTCATCGAGCGGTCGCGGCGGGACCGTCTGCCGCGCGCCCTTCTCAATGGCATAATGCCAGCGTTCCAGGCCCGCCTCGGTGTCAAAGGTGCGGATGACCACCGCCTGGGCATCGAATGTCTCGCGGATGTGCTCCCCGATAAGATCATAGACGCCCTGCATATCCAGGCGGGAGGCCAATGCCTGCTGCACACTGTTGATCACCGCCAGTTCGGCGTTGCGCTGCTCGGTCTCATTGAACAGGCGCGCACTCATCAGTGCCACGCTGATGCTGTTGGCAAGCGTGCTGAGCATCCGGATATCCGAATCGCTGAAGGCGTTTTCCCGGTCCAGATTCTGGATGCTGATGTACCCGAACACTGTTTTCTGGGCCACCATGGGGACGTACAGGGCCGATTTTGTCAGCTTGGTGCCGGGGACCACGGTCGGTTCCTCCCCGGTCAGCTCCTTCCACACATCGTCGGCATTCTCATTGATGCAGATGGGCTCGGCCGTGTCGATGAGCCGCTGGCGCACCTTGTCGATCGGACGCGGATCCACATCGTGCCGTTCGCCCTCCTCGAACACGTACTGCAAGACTTCGGTCTGATCATCATAGTTGAACGTGGAGACCGCCGCGACCTGCGTATCAAACAGATGACGGATCTGCTCTCCCACGATCTCATAGATCTCCTGCATTTCCAACTGGGCAAGGAGCCCCTCCTGAACGCTGTTGATCACGGACAGTTCCGCTTCTCGCTGTTCCAGTTTCCTGATGAGATCCTGCACCTTTTCCGTGCTTTCAGATGATGGGATGTGAGTCGGTGTCATAACAGTTCATTCGGGTTACTTGAACAGTACACAGGTACAGGTCGGATATTACGCAGAATACATACAAATTGCTATTTTTCAGTGGGATAGATACAAAATACTGATACCACTTTCACAAGGAGCAAATAGCGATATAATTGAGCGGTTTCTTGGTGTTGCCGGATACGGAGGCGGCCGAAATTTTCTGCACGTATTCCATGCAGCCGCGTGCAAGGTCGTTCTCGTCCGGCGACGCTTGGATCATGGTCTATTCGACTCTGATTTTTTGTTTTCGGGATTTGGCAAATATCCAGCTGGATCATTCGCAAAAAGATCAAAACCCAGATGGTTGCGCGTCAGCTGTCGGCGAATAAGGCAGGCTGATCACAAAAGTGGCCCCGCCCAGTTCCGGGTCGCCCAGCTCGAGCTTGCCGTTGTGGCTTTGTGTAATGAAATCGTAGCTGAGGCTCAAACCCAGACCGGTGCCTTCTCCGGTTGGTTTTGTAGTGAAAAAAGGCTCGAATATCTTCTCTTGGATATGGTCGGGTATGCCCGGACCGTTGTCCGATATCCGGATCTCAACATGACCGTTATTGCGGCGGCTGGTTATTCTGATCTCCGGACGGTAATCGCCGCTTGCTTTCTTTTGGTGTTTCCACATGGAATCCAATGCGTTTTCCACGATGTTCTGCAGCACCTGGCCAAATTTTTGCGGAATGATGGTCATGGAGGTGATCGAGGGGTCAAGGCTGCTGCTGATCTGAACATCCAGGCCATTATTTTGGGACTTTTTCCCCTGATAGGCCAAATCGACGTACTCATTTATCAGCTTGTTCAGTTGAACCTCCTCAAACTCACCCTGTCCGCCGCGGGAATGCTGCATCATGGAGCGGACAATGGCATCTGCCCGCTTTCCGTGTTCATCTATCTTCCGGGTATTGAAAGAGAGGTTCTCCAAAATATAATCGATCTCTTCCTGATCGCTCCCGGCGATGGCGGTTTTCAGCTCATCAACCAGTTCCCGCGATACTTCCGAGAAGTTGTTGATAAAGTTGAGCGGATTCTTGATCTCATGGGCAATACCGGTGGAAAGCCGGCCAAGCGATGCCATCTTTTCCGCCTGAATTAGCCGGTTTTGCGTGGATTTCAATTCATGGTAGGCGACCTCAAGTTCGCGGGCTTTTTCCAGTTCGGCGGCTTTCAGGTCGTTCTCGGCCTGAAGGGCTTTTGCCTGGGCTTCCGCAGCGTTGGACTTGGCAATGGCCGTTTCGGCTTTCAGCTCCGTTTCCCGAAGATAGGCCGCCTCGCGCTCCTTTTTGATCAGCCGGACACGCTGGAACCGGTCCACACTAAAAATGCCAGCGGCCAGTATCACGAAATAGATAAGGAATGCCCACCAGGTCAGAAGCGGGGGCGGATCCACATGAAACTCAAAAGATAACGGAACTACAGAGGCAACCCCGCTTTCATTGACAGCCTGCACTTCGAACGTATAGCGTTTGGGAAGGAAAAAGGCGGACAGGTTTGTAAAGTTGACGCGGGTATCGGGCTTCAGCGGCGACCATTCATCATAAAACCCGAGCAGCCTTGTCTGATAGCGCACCTGGCGCTCGTTTCCGAAACTGAGGGCCGCATATTCAAAGGTGAATTCATTGCGTTCCCCCGCGATCGTTTCGGACACAAAGTTTGTCAGTTTGAGTGCCGGGGGAACCTGATTGGCCCTGTCGGCCTCCGGATCGTAAATGGAAATCCCCCTGGCCGTGCCAAAGTACAGGGTTCCAGACGGATCGAAGTGGACCGATCCGTAATACCAGACTTCATTGTCCACCAGGCCGTCCTGCCGCGTTACGGTCCGGAGCACTTCATACGTTACCGGGTCAATTTCAGCCAGTCCCTGATTGGTGCCAACCCACATCCTCCCGGTTGCCGGTGAGACGGCGAAACTTGTAGCGTTGCCGGCCCGAAGCCCGTCAGCGGTAGTGATGAGATGCTTGATGGCAGGTGCGCCCGCGTCAAGAACAGCCAGACCGGAAGGCGTTCCCACCCACATGGCATCCGCATGCCACAACATTTTTTCGATTTGATTGGACGGGGCGCCGTTGTCTGTGGACCACCACGGCTCGAAACGAATGGCCATTCCATCGACGGGTCCATCACTCGTTTCATCACTTATTTCATCGCCCGTTTCATTGTCCGTTTCATCGCCCGTTTCATTGTCCGTTTCATTGTCCGTTTCATTGTCCGTTTCATCGCCCTTTTTTTCACCCCTTTCGTTTCGATGGAGTGCTTCGACTGTCAGGGGTTCCGTACTCCGGTAGATCCCGCGGTCCCTTGTCCCGACCCACAAATACCGGTCGCCGTCAAAAGCAACGGCATGGAAAATGGTCGCCGGCAGACCGGTTGCACCGTCCAGCGTAAACAGCTTTTCATCCACAACGGCATATACGGCCTGAAATGCAGGAAACCAGATACTTTCGACAACGGATTCGCTGTCGGCATGCTCCCGCATCATCAGCTTTTCTACGGCCAGAACACTGGTGGAGGGATATCTTGAAACGATTGCCCTTGAACCGAAAATCGTTATTTCGTTGCTGGACGAAGCATCCGGGAGCGGCTTGATGCCGTCAAATGAAATACTGTTCAGGCCCCGTGCCGTACCGACCCAGACCCTTCCGGTGTGATCGTACACCAGCCCGTTCACCCAGTTTGCCGCCAAACCGGATTCGGTCTGGATAAGTTCCGATGTGAAATCATCGTTGATACAGGCAACTCCGCCCTCGGATGTGCCGGCCCAGATACGGCACGGCGTGGCATGGTTCAGGGATGCGATCACGGTGTTTACGGAAGGTGACGGGAGGACGGGCTGGCCGCCTGCCGGTGAACTGGCCGTAAGGTTTTTAAACGCCTTGTAGTTGTATCGCAGCCTGGATACCCCACCGGACTGGGCCACCCATATGTTGTCTTCCCGATCCTGGAAGATATTGTACACCACCTCGGCAAGGAGGCCGTTGGCGCGGGTATAATGTGCGATTGGTTCACCGCTTGACGGATCCAGGTGCTGCATTCCGGAACCTTCGCTTGATACCCACAGCGTGCCATCGGATGTGGCCACCATGCCGGGGATATTGCTGGTCAGATTGGAGCTGATGAAGATGAATTCCGGCTCGCCGCCCTCTTCAAACAATCTCCAGATGCCGCCGTTTTGCTCGCCTCCCCACAGGGTGCCGTCCGGGCCTTCAAACAGGGTGTTCACACTTATGGAGGTCCCTGATCTGTACACGGCGGCAATTTCATCGTGTTCATATTTCAGAAGGTCACCACCCAACAGGCCGACCCATACGGATCCATCGCTTCTGGAAACAAGGGATCGCACGGCAGCCTGCTCGCCCAAACCCTGAAAAGACGTGGACAAGGTGTCGGCCACCAGTACCGTATCGGAGGAAAAACGGTAGCGTACCACTCCCAGGCTCTGGGTGCCGGCCCATATGCGCCCTTCAACATCGACATCCAGCTTGTTGTGATTTACGGCCACATCAAGGAGGGGCGTGTCTCCGAAATGGCGGACAAACTGAATTCTTTCTCCCGTCCCGTATTGTTCAAGCGGTTTTTCAGAAACCGCCAGGCCGGCGTTGGAACTCACCCACAGCCGGCCGGTGGCGTCCTCGTTGAGGTCCCAGACATACAGATCCGCCAGGCCCTCCTCCAATCCGTAAACCGTCATGCTTACCCCATCATACCGCACGATACCGGAAGAGTAGACGGCAAACCACATGTACCCAAGCTTGTCCTGATACACCTGTGTTACCTCAGCGGAGGGGAGCGGATTCAGCTCGTTTTCAGGAGTGTAGTGGGTGAACGGGAGGACCTGTCCTCCCGCCACACCCGGCAGCATCACACTGAAAGCAACGATAAAAAGCAAGAGCAGTTTCATAAATTGGTCGTACTCATAAGTTGCTATCCATCCTGGTTGCTAC
>Ga0207421_10009022_pt1 | contig 10166 bp, 7 predicted proteins | sample SodLakKL_010_SED_4_FD_187542 | JGI IMG/M metagenome (GOLD analysis project Ga0207421, IMG submission 187542) | Alkaline sediment microbial communities from Lake Tanatar, Kulunda Steppe, Russia - 8KL_010_SED (SPAdes) (version 2) | ecosystem: Environmental > Aquatic > Non-marine Saline and...
AGAGATTCTGGTGGAGACAGCCAGAATGTGGTTCAGCTGCGGTCATTTTGAGCAGGATGAGGGAAAGTTCTGTTTCAATGAGGTGTGTGGTCCGGATGAATACAAGCCGGGTGTAAACAACAACTGCTTTACCAATTTCATGGCCAGATTTAACCTCAGATTCGCCCGGGATACGGTTGAGGAGATGAAAGAGAATGAAAGTGATAAATATGAGACACTCAAAAATAAGCTTGATTTTTGTGAGGGTGAGCTGGATGACTGGAATAGAGCGATAGATAATATCTATCTGCCCTTCGATGATGAGCTGGGCATACATCCTCAGGATGATTCATTTTTAAATAAAGAGCCACTGGATATAGAGGAGATACCTCACGATGAACTGCCCCTTGTCTCCAACTGGCATCCTCTAACCATCTGGCGCTATCAGGTAATCAAGCAGGCAGATGTTATATTGCTGATGCTTCTGCAGGGAGATAAATTTACACTGGAGGAGAAGAAAGCAAATTATGATTTTTATGAGCCCCGTACAACTCATGATTCCTCGCTCTCACCAGCGGTTTACAGCATAATAGCTTCGGAGATCGGCTATACCGAGGAGGCTTTCAAGTACTTCGTCCAGATTTCCCGGCTTGATCTCGATGATTTTAACGAGAATACATATATGGGCCTGCATACAGCCGGCCTGGGCAGCGCCTGGATGGCCCTGGTTTACGGTTTTGCCGGCATGAGAAACTATCATGGAGAGCTCTCATTCAGACCCTATCTTCCCGAACAGCTAGATGGCTATCAGTTCACCATATATTTTCGGGGAAGGCAGCTGAGATTGAGGGTGACAGAAAAAGGGGCAAGCTACCGGCTTTTTTCCGACGAAAGCCTGAGCCTGGAGCACTGTGAGCAGGAGATCACACTGGAGCCGGGCCAGGAGAAGGTTTTCCCGCTGCGTGATTTCTCCAGACTGCCCTGGTGTAATGAATGATGACAGAGGAATTTAACCTGCGCGGCAAGATATATCTGATCCTGGCTGCAGGAATTTTTGTCATATCCTTTGCCGGCATTTTTGTGGCCATGTCAGATGCACCACCCATGATTATCGCTTTCTACCGCATGTTTTTGAGTGTGCTGGCATTACTGCCTGTATTCGTCAGGAGGAAAGACTGCAGCCTCAAACTCTTTTTCAACGGGCGCCAGATAATTGTCGGCTTCTTTCTGGCCCTGCATTTTATGCTCTGGGTTTCAGCATTTGAATATACAGCCGTGGCCAATGCTGTTATTTTCGTCGCCCTGCAGCCGATCTTCACTCTCATTTTTGAAGCTCTCTGGGCCAGAGAGGATCTGCAGAAGGGAATAATTTTCGGTGTGATCATTTCGGTGATAGGCAGTTTTATTGTTGGTGCCGGTGATCTGCAAAATCTCTTTGCCAATATCTATGGAGATATGCTGGCCGTGCTGGCAGCGTTCTTTGCCGGATTGTACCTCTTTTCCGGGCGCAGTCTCAGGGCTGAGCTGGGATATTTCCCCTATATATTCACCGTCTATACCTATGCTTCTCTGTTTTTATTTATGGGTATAATCATATCAGGGCATTCTTTTGTGGGGCACGGGAGCAGAAACTGGATATTATTTTTTGCCCTGGCTTTAGGCCCCACCCTCATCGGACATTCTGTGCTCAACCTGGCGGTGAGATATGTGCCAACCACACTTGTTTCCGTGGCCATTATCGGTGAGCCGATTCTCACCACACTCTTTGCCTGGGTATTACTGGGTGAGAGCGTACCTCAGCTGACAGTTGTGGGCGGAAGCCTTATTCTGATAGGTGTTGTATACACAATGACCAGAAAACCTGATTATGGCCGTGAGCAGAAGAGGACATAAAAAGTTATGATCTGGATTGACAGGGCGGGGAATGAATAATATCATATAGTAACAGCGGAGTATTTTTAGTTCTATCGGGTCGAGAGCTGAAATGGCCCGGCAAACAGGAGGATTATCTATGACAGATAATGATGGAGATTATCTGGTGAGAGCAATATCTAGTGATCGACAGATAAGAGCTCTGGCAGTGAGATCTACTGATGTGGTCAGAGAGGCTAAAAGAAGACACAATACCACCGTTCTTTCCACAGCTGCACTCGGCAGAGTGCTGACAGGTTCACTGCTGGTCGGTGCGATGCTAAAATCCGGCCTCTGGACCGAGCTAAGAGTTGAAGGTGAGGGTCCTCTGGGCAGTATTCTGGCCGAAGCAAATCTGCATGGACAGGTGCGGGGATATGTTCAGAATCCCGGGGTAGAGCTTCCCCTGACCGATGAGGGCAAGATCGATGTGGCCCGGGGAATTGGTCCGGGGAAACTCACCGTGCGCAAGAATTTAGACCTTAAAGACCCCTATGAGGGTAGTGTGGAGCTTATTAGCGGTGAAATAGGTGAGGATCTCACCTATTATTTTACTCAATCCGAGCAGACACCTTCAGCGGTGGGGCTGGGAGTTATGGTCGACTCCGATCTAACAGTCGCCGCTGCCGGAGGTTTTATCGTTCAGCTCATGGGCGGTGCGGAGGATGATGCAGTAAAAATGCTGGAGGAGAATGTGAACAGAATTCATTCCGTGAGCGAGCTGATAGCAGAGGGCATCAAACCTGAGGAGCTGCTTGATCGCCTGTTCGGAGATCTGAGGTTTAGAATTCTGGCTGAGACTGAAGTGGAATTCAGATGCAGATGCAGCAGGGAGAGAACCAGAGAGATGGTGAAATCTCTCCCGGCTGAGGATTTAAGAGAGGTTCTGTCAGAACAGAAAAGAGTTGAAATACGCTGTCAGTTCTGCAACGAGAGCTACGAATTTCTGGAAGAGGAGGCCCGGGAAATACTGGAAGAGATAGAGTCTCAATAACTTTTAAGCCCGGGCATTATAGCAAATATAAATTTTGGAGGAGGAATATATATGCTGCGGAAAATTGCCGATACCGTTAAAGGGCTTTCTGTCGATGCTGTGGAGAGGGCCGGATCAGGCCATCCTGGAATGCCTGTTGGCTGTGCCGAACTCACCTCACTGCTTTTCGGAGAGGTCATGTCCTATTATCCGGAAGAACCTCAGTGGCCGGACAGGGATAGATTTGTGCTCTCAGCAGGTCATGGCTCAATGCTGCTTTATTCTTTTCTACATCTGAGCGGTTTCGATCTCTCACTGGAAGATCTGAAGAACTTCCGTCAGCTGGAATCACCCACGCCGGGACATCCTGAATTCAGAGACACACCGGGTGTGGAGACCACCACCGGACCATTAGGACAGGGTTTTTCCAATGCCGTGGGGATGGCTTTAGCCGAGAGAATGCTGGCCTCCAGATACAATACAGAGAAGATAGATCTTATAGATCACCACACGTATGTTCTGGCGAGTGATGGAGATCTCATGGAAGGAATCAGCTCTGAGGCCGGATCGCTGGCAGGGCATCTGGGTCTGGGCAAGCTGATCGTATTTTATGATTCCAATAAAATCTCAATTGAAGGCAGTACTGATTTAGCCTTCACCGAGAATGCTCCTGCCCGCTTTGAAGCCTTTAACTGGCAGGTGATTGAGGATGTGGATGGTTACGATTATGAAGAGCTGCGCGATGCTGTAAGCCAGGCCAGATCGGAAGAGAAAAAACCCACACTGATCGAGGTAAAAACTGAAATAGCCCATCAGGCGCCCACCATGGAAGGAGATGCCGGAGCCCATGGTGCTCCTCTGGGCGAAGAGGAGATAAGGGGCCTCAAGGAGAAAATAGGGCTGCCGCCGGAGGAAAAATTCTTCATACCGGAAGAAGTCAATGATTTCTGGCGGGAAAAGAGAGCTGAACTCAGGGAGGAATACAGCACCTGGCAGGATAAATTTGAGCGCTGGCAGGAAGAGAATCCCGAGCTTTATAAACAGTGGCAGAGAGCTCATGATCTGGAGATCCCGGAAGGTCTGAGCGAGCGCATCGATAGTCTAGATATGGACATGGATACTGCCACCCGCAAATCAGCAGGAAAGGTCCTGAGCGAGATAATGGATGAAGTAGACTATCTCGTCGGCGGCTCGGCTGATCTGGCTCCCTCCAACAAAACCTATCAGGAGGATAAAGGCGAGGTCCAGGCCGGTGAATATTCCGGACGCAATTTCCGCTTTGGTGTCAGAGAACATGCCATGGGTGGTATAGTGAATGGCATCTCGCTGCATTCGGGATTGAGACCTTTTGCTGCCACATTCTTGGTCTTCTCAGATTATATGCGCCCTGCTATAAGGCTGGCAGCACTTATGAAGCTGCCCAATATATATGTATTCACACATGATTCCATCTTCATCGGTGAGGATGGTCCCACACACCAGCCGGTGGAACATCTTGAATCACTGCGTGTTATGCCCAACCTGCAGGTATTAAGGCCTGCTGATGCTGAAGAGGCTGCAGCAGCCTGGCAGCAGGCGCTGGAATACAGAGAGGGCCCAACTGCTCTGATACTGACCAGACAGTCCTGTCCCTCTCTGGACAGGGATAATGAGGTGGATATGGAAAGCGGAGGTTATGTAATTCGGCAGAGCGAAAATCCTGATACAATTCTCATGGCCAGCGGCAGTGAGGTCTCACTGGCCGTCGAAGTTGCCGAGCTGCTTGAAAATGAAGGCATATCTGCCAGGGTTATTTCCATACCCAACCGCGAGAAATTCTCCAGATGGCTCAGTGCCGGGGGCGGTGATCTGCTGAGACCGAATTCGGCCCGCAGAGTCGTGCTGGAAGCAGGTGTAAGCCAGGGCTGGTATGAATTCATAGGTGCCGGCGATCTTGTTTTTTCCGTTGAAGATTTTGGCCAGAGTGCTCCCGGTGAAGAGGTGGGAAGATATTTTGGCTTCGATGCTGAAGAGATTGCCCGTGATATCAAGAGCAACCTGACATAAACAGGGGGGATCAAGTTGCCAGGGAAACGGACTTCATCTATCGTATTTACAGCAGTTTGTCTTCTGCTCATTCTGTCTCCGGGCACTCTCCGGGCTGCAGATAATGGTGATATTATCGACGGCGAAAAAGCTGCGGACTTTGTCCAGGGCATTTTACAGCAGCAGCTGGCAGGCCGGAGAATTTCCGGGGCCGTAATAAGTGTGGTACATGGTGATGAGATAATCCATGAGGGGGCAGCAGGCAGATCCAGCTGGGACGGAACAGAAAAACTAAATCCCCGCAAACATATGGTCAGGATCGGCACAGCAGGCAAAGTGTTCACCTGGACTGGTATAATGCAGCAGGTAGAGCGGGGCAATATTGAGCTGGCGGAAGATATCAATCAATATCTTCCAGAAGAGCAGAGGCTGGAATATGAAGATGATGAAGATCCCGTGACCCTGGCAGAAGTTATGTCCCACAGAGCGGGCTTTGAGAGAAGAGAGATGGGCCGTATTGTGACAGAGGAGGATTTTCTGGATTTATCACAATATATAGAAGAATCTGGCCATCCAGCCCGTGTCTATGCCGGAAGAGATATTTACAGCTATTCAAACCACGGGGCCACACTGGCCGGGGCGGTCTTAGAGGAGATGACAGATCAGAGCTATGAGGAATACCTGCAGGAGGAAATTTTTGCCCCGCTCTGGATGAGAAACTCCACCGCAGAACAGCCTCCTGCTGATCGTGAAAGATTGAGCTCGGGTCATAGAACTGAAGCCGGCTCTCACAGCCCCGGTGATTTTGAGTATATACAGGATATTCCGGCCGGGGGGCATTCAGTCACCGCCAGAGATATGGCGAATTTTATGAGAGCGATCATGCCCCGGACCGAGGAGGGCAGAATGTGGAGAATATTATCTGAGGAGATGATCGAAAAACTGTTTTCTTCCCGATTTTCCCTGCATCCCCGTGCTGCCGGATGGACATATGGTATGAAAAGAGGAGAATTTTTAGGTGAGCCCTCGATCTGGCACGAAGGTGATACAGAATATTTTAGTTCAGGCCTCTATTTCTTCCCGGAAAGGGATCTGGGTATATTTGTAAGCTATAATGGCGGAGAAGGTAAGTCAGCCCGGCGGGAACTTGTAAATGCATTTATCGGAGGATTTGTGGTTGAGTGGACATCTGAAGATAATTTTGAGTTCGAATCCGATGAAGACCTGTCTCAATATGCCGGCAGATACTATACTGCCCCGGCCTCCCATACGACACCCGAAAAGGTTTTCAGCCGTATTGAGAGCACAAGAGTAAAAGCAGATGAGAAAAGACTGATAGTCTACAATGAGGATGAGATGACATATTATCCTCATGAGGAAGCTGAAATGTTTATTTCTCAGGATGGCAGCTCTTCTCTTATTTTCCTCGATGATGGAGATAATAACAATAAGAAGGCGGTATGGGGTGAAGATCCAACAGGGGTTCTTGTAGAGCTTTCACTTCTGGAATCCCCGTTTCTGCATCTGGGCATCACAGCCCTGGCCTTCCTGGCTTATATTTTAACACCGCTGGCCAATATCAGAAGTTTTGTTTCTGGCACTGGGGGAGGGCTGTCAAGAAGGAAATCTCTGGCCAGATGGCCGGGAATTGTGCTGTCTGCGCTGGGGATCATCTTCATTGTCTTTCAGGCCTATCATATCTGGCAGCTTTATCATCTTCCCGGGGGCTGGCCTGAATGGATGGGGTTGATAAATTTAATCCCGGTAGTCATGGCTGTTCTGCTTTTGATTATGCTCTATCAGTTGATAAGAGAGGGGATTATGCGCAGCAACTTTTTCAACCAGGCTCTGCTCTTATTTATAAGCGCCGCTTTTCTGGGTGTTCTCTATTATTATAATTTTATAGGCTTTCTGGTCTTTCATTGATTGGGAAATGATTATTTATCAGAATGGGGTTTTCTGCAGGCTTTTGGCATTATTCCAGTAAATTGGGGTGGTTTTCAGTGTCAGATCTGAAGGATAAAATTTTTGCCCTGGATATTGGAACCAGAACAGTGGTGGGTTTGCTGCTGGGCAAAGAGCAGGGGATTTACAAGATTATCTCCTCGCAGGTTATAACCCATAATAGCAGGGCCATGTATGATGGGCAGATCCATGATATTCAGGCTGTAACCGGGATGGCGGAAGAAATAATTGCTGCTCTGGAGGAGGATACAGGATATGAGATTGAAGAGGCCGGCATAGCTGCAGCTGGCAGAGCTCTCAAGACGGCAGAAGCCACCGGTGAGATCGATTTTTCCCGTAAAAAGAAAATTTCCAGCGCTGATGTGAGATCACTGGAATACGCTGCGGTGCAGAAAGCCAGGGAAAAATTGCTTGATGAAGGAATGGAGGATGGGCAATCAGGGTATCATTTTGTGGGGATGACAGTTAAGGAATACAGGGTGGACGGAATTTTTGTCCGGGAGATCTTACACCAGCAGGGCAGAAATATTGAAGTGGATATCATAGCGACCTTTCTGCCTCGTATTGTGGTGGATTCTCTGCTCTCTGTGATGGATAATCTTGGTTTAAGAGTCTCCAGTCTCACACTGGAGCCCATGGCCGCCTCCCGCATTGTAATCCCCGGAGATATGTATAATTTTAATCTGGCTCTGGTAGATATAGGGGCAGGCACAGCTGATATTGCCGTGACAAAGGGGGGGTCTATGAAGGGCTTTGGCATGGTTCCTGTGGCCGGTGATGAGATCACCGAGACAATTGCTGAAAAGTTCATGATCGATTACCATCAGGCCGAGGAGATTAAATGCCGGCTGGAAGAGGATGAGAACTACAGAGTGCGTAATGCTCTGGGCAGCGAGATTGAGATCAAAAGTGAGGATATAAGAGATGCTGCTGAAGAGAGGGTAAAAGAGATGGCCGGTCTGGTGGGGGAGGAAATAAAGAGGCTTAACGGAGGTGCACCCCGCGGTGTTATATGCATTGGAGGGGGAAGCTTGATCCCGGGTTTTACGGATAAGCTGGCCGGTTATCTGAAACTGGATGGGGATAGAGTGGGAATTCGAAATGCAGAAGACCTGAAGGATGTAGAGGGCAGAATAGATGCTATCGCCGGCTCTCAGATGATCACCCCCGCCGGCATCGGAGTGATGGCTGACAGTGCTGAGCGTGATGAGGTATTTATCCAGGTTGAGGTAAATGGCGAGATGATCAGTCTATTTGCCCTGCAGGAGCCTGAAGTTAAAGATGCTATTCTCCAGGCAGATGTAGATCCAAAACAGCTTCGACCCCGACCGGGCAGGGGACTTACCTATACGTTGAATGGTGAGGTGCATTCTATCCCTGGAGAGCCGGGAGATGCAGGGAGGATTATTCTAAACGGGGAAAATGCTAAACTCGACACCCAAATTGAAAATGGAGATGTGCTTGAATTTCATCCGGGTGAAGAGGGTGCAGATGCCGAAGCAAAGATCGGTGATGTATTTGATGATGAGGACTTTGAGGCTAAAAAAATAATATTTGCAGATGAGGAGATAGTCCTCGAACCTGGATTGAAGGCTGATGGCAGAAGGGCTGGGCCTGAAGATGAACTGCAGGATGGTATGGAAATAGAATACAGCCCCGTTCAAACTGTAGCCGATGCAGTTGAAAAAATCTGTGAAGTTGAAATCTCTGATTTGAATAATGAGTTCATAGAGGTTAAAATAAATGGTGAGGGATCCTATCTTCCCCGGAGCGAGATAGTCCTAACTGATGGAGATAATCCTCTGGATCTCGATGAGGAGATCACTTCGGAACAGGAGATTTTTCTGGACCGGAGAGGACCTGTTCTCACAGTCCGTCAGCTGAAAAATTTTCTGCAGGAAAATCGGAAAGGGATCACCATAGAATTTAACAGCAGCAGACTGCAGCTGTCAAAGCCGGTTGAAAATATCAGAGTAAACGGCAGTGAACAGGAGGAGGACTATCAGCTGAAGAGCGGTGATGTGATAGAATATGAGTGCCGGGAGATCACAGTGGATGAAATACTCAAGCATATAAACTATGGCATATCAAGAGATGTGAAGGATGAAGTCAGCATAATCATAAACGGCAGTGAGGCCGATTTTTCCAGCTCGGTCAGCGATAGCGATGAAATAGAAATGAGGTTTTCCTGAGGGGGATAAAGCATGAATCTGACGGGAAATATTATCTTTCTGGGCTGCGAGGATCTGGACCGGATAAGGAATATATACGGCGGATTTCTCGGTTTTCCCCTGGAAAAAGACCAGGGAAAATGTCTGATATACAGCATGCCTGGCGGGGGAATGCTGGGATTCTGTGAACATCTTTCAAAATGCCATCAGGAGAAATCTCCCATTATAACACTTCTCTGTGAGAATAGAGAAGAGGTGGAGAGCACCCATCAAGAATTTGCGGAAGAATCCGGTATAGAGATCGAAAGTTCACCTGAGCTCAACCCCGATTTTAATCTATATCACTTTTTTGCCAGGGACCCGGAGGGCTATCTTCTGGAGGTTCAGACCTTCCTGGATTAGAGGATCATGCTGCCAGAATGGCTATAATGAAGCCCAGCATCATTCCGGCAAGAATTTCAAAGGGAGTATGGCCTATTAACTCTTTAAATTCTCTTTTTATATTGTCCTTTTCCCGGTCAAGTTCTGCTGGATTCACTTCCGTTATAATTCTGTTCAGTATCTTAGCCTGTTCCCCCACTGACCTGCGGACACCACCCGCATCATAGATGGTTATCAGGGAGAAGACTGCCGTGATGGCAAAGAGATCGGAATTGATGCCGTGGATTATTCCAATCTGAGTGGCCAGGCAGGTGACAAAGGCCGCATGTGAGCTGGGCATACCTCCCGAGCCGATTATTCTCGCAGGTCGGGGAGGAGAGACGGTAAATATTTTGATGGCCTGTGCTGTCAATAGAGCCAGTGCCGATATAGCCAGAGAGTTCAAGTGTTTAACACCTCACATTTTTCTTTATCCGTCATCATTGATTTTATTTTAATACATCTACAGGTAATTTATCAAGACATATATAATATTATAGTAGAGGTGTAAAATCCAGATGAATTCATTTGATCCAGTTGAATATTTTAAACAATTTCCGCTTTTTGGCAGTGATGAGGGCTTTAAACCCGGCCTGAAGAGAGTTGGAAGACTGCTGGCAGGGCTGGATTATGATGAGGAAGGCCTGAACTATATTCATGTTGCCGGCAGCAATGGCAAGGGATCCACTGTGGCCATGCTGGAGAGCATATATCTGCAGGCC
>Ga0207421_10009023_pt1 | contig 10164 bp, 13 predicted proteins | sample SodLakKL_010_SED_4_FD_187542 | JGI IMG/M metagenome (GOLD analysis project Ga0207421, IMG submission 187542) | Alkaline sediment microbial communities from Lake Tanatar, Kulunda Steppe, Russia - 8KL_010_SED (SPAdes) (version 2) | ecosystem: Environmental > Aquatic > Non-marine Saline and...
GTGGTCAGCTTTGATTTGCACGGCGACCATGTCCATATTATCGGCGAGCATGAAGGTTCGGCCGACGTGGTGTTCCAGCTGTTGCACGATGGCGCGGTTGATTACGAAACCCCGCCGATCTCAGTCAAGGTTGAATAGTTAGAGCAAGCAGTGTTTTTAATCGAGGAGTGAGTGATCGTGCATATTGCCGATGGTGTATTAAGCACGCCTGTTGCGGCGGTTACCTCTGGAGCGACCGCTGCAACTCTGGCATATTCGGTAAAAGGAATGAAAGAAGAAGAGATTCCCAAAACAAGCCTGATGGCCGGCGTATTTTTTGCCGTGTCCCTGATCAGCATTCCGGTGGGACCTTCAACAATCCACCCGTTATTTGCCGGTCTGCTGGGAGTGATCCTGGGGCGGCGCGCTCCGCTGGCTATCTTTGTGGGCCTATTGCTGCAGGCTGTGCTGTTTCAGCACGGCGGCTTGACCACGCTTGGCGCCAATACCTTGATGTTAGCGGTGCCGGCCCTTTTGTCCTACCGGATTTATCATACCTTAAGCGGACGGGCGGTTTTTTTCCGCGGTGCCCTGGTGGGGGGATTGTCGGTGGCAGTTACTGTTTTGCTGCTGGTTGTCCTCCTGGTTTTGACGGATATGGCTTTTACAGAAGGGACCTTTTCGGTGATCAATATCTTAATCCTGGGCCATTTACCGCTTATCGCAATTGAGGCGGTAGTCACAGGTGCTGCCCTGCAGCTGGTGGAGAAAGCCAAGCCGGAAATTTTGGGCAAAAAAGAGGCTGTCGCAAAGGACAGCCGGACCTAAAAAACTTTGTGAACACCCGGAGAAGTGCCGTTTCTTATACTCCTTTCTTCGGCACAGGCCTTAAGGCTGGCCGGTCTTAAGGCATAAAAAGCAATCTCTCCGGTTTTTGAAAACTGTCCCTTCCCGGTGCTTTGAAGCCAACAGGCCGGGAAGGGGCAGGACATTTTTAAAAAAACAGTTAGTTTTATTAATATTTTTGATCGAGGTGGTTACCAGCGATGACCCGAAAAACACTGATCTTAGTTATTCTTTGTTTCCTGCTGGTTTTCCTGCCCGCCTTACCGGTTTTTGCGCATTTAATGCTTATTGAACCGGTGGAAGAAGGCAAGGTGCAGGTTGTTTTTGATGATGGCAGCATCTCCCGGCATGCTGAAGTAGTAGTTTATGACCACGATGAAGTTGAAATAGACCGGGGTGATGTAGACGACGAGGGCTACTTCCGCTATGACCCTGAAGAAGCGGCAATGCTGGTGGCAGATGACGGTTTTGGCCACCGGGCGGAATATGTAGTTGGTGAAGATGCACACGAAGCTTTGCCAAGAGGCCCGGTGATTGCCGGGGTGCTTTTTGGTTTTGCCGCAATTTCCGGTTTTTTTCAGTACCGGGTGAGCAAAAAAACCCGGGCATAAAAAATAATAGCGAAGGTTGGAAAGGAAGGTATGAACTTGCAAAATAGTGGATTAATTATTCTCGGGCACGGCAGCCGGGCCCCGGAAGCGGCGGAAACCCTGGCCAAAGTAACCGGCATGGTCAGGGAAAAAACCAAATACGAGCGGGTCGATTATGCTTCCCTGCAGTTAAGCGATCCCGATCTGCCCGCAGTGGTGAGAGAACAGGTAAAAGCGGGGATTAAAAGCATCACCGTCGTCCCATTCTTAATTGCGGTGGGGCAGCATGTCAAGGAGGATATTCCCGAAGCGCTTGTTGCTTTGAGCGATGAATTTCCGGGCGTGTCCATGCGGCTGGGCAAGCCCCTGGGACCGGATCCCCGCCTGGCCGACATCCTGGCGGAAAGGGCCGCGGAAACGGAGCGAGAAAAGTGAGAACATTTATAACCGACCCCTCTGGGATCGAGAACAAGAGCATGTTGATTATAGAAGAAGAACTGGGTGAGAGGATCAATAAATTTACTCCTCCGGAAGCGGCGATTGTAAAAAGAGTTATTCACACCACGGCTGATTTTGAGTATGCTGACCTGCTGGCAATTTCCCCGGCTGCCTTGGAGGCGTTTAAAACATTTCTTTTGCAAGGTAGCGGGGTGATTGTTACTGACACCAACATGCTTGCTGCCGGGATTAACCGGACCTTGCTGGAAAAATTTACGGGCAGGGTAGAATGCCTGGTGGGAGACGGGGAAACCAGGCAGGCAGCGCTTGATACAGGCTTAACCCGTTCGATGATCAATGTCAGGCGAGCTGCCGAAAAATACCCGCAGGCAGTTTATGCTATCGGCAACGCGCCGACAGCGCTCTATGAACTGCTCCGGCTAATTGAAGCAAAGCAGGCAAGCCCGGCCCTGGTGATCGGGGTGCCGGTGGGCTTTGTCGAAGCGGCGGAATCGAAAGAGGCACTCTTAGAAAGTGATATCCCCCACATAGTTACCCGGGGTAGAAAAGGCGGCAGTACGGTAGCCGTGTCCATGATCAATGCCCTGATGAAACTGGTCGATGAAGGGAAAATGATTTAAATGCCTCCTGATTACACGGTAACTGAAGGGCGCAGGTTGCGGCGGGGACGAAGCACCGGTTCATGCGCCGCCGCTGCGGCGAAAGCAGCTACGATGATGCTTTTTAGCGGGACCAGGGTGGAAGCAGTCAGTATTACTGCGCCTGTGGGAATAAAGCTTGATTTTGCGGTAAAGGATATTGATCTTGAGGCCGGACAGGCCAGCTGTGCCGTGGAAAAAGATGCCGGAGACGATCCGGATATTACTGATGGCATGGATATTTATGCCCGCGCCGTGCAGAGTAACGAGCCCGGTGTGAAACTCACCACGGGTCCGGGGGTTGGCCTGGTGACCAGGCCTGGTTTGCAGGTGGCCGTGGGACGACCGGCGATCAACCCGGTACCGGAGAAAATGATCTTGAAAGAAAGCGGGACGGCCCTACCGGAAGGGCAAGGGGTGATTATCGAGATCAGCATCCCGGACGGGGAGCGCCTGGCTAAAAAGACCCTCAACGGCAGACTGGGTATAAAAGGGGGGCTTTCAATTCTTGGAACCAGCGGTTTGGTCGAGCCGATGTCTGAGCAGTCTTACAAGGAAACCCTGGCAATGGAGTTGCGCACTGTCCGTTATGACTGTGCAGGGCCCGTGTGCCTGGTTACCGGTAATTATGGGCGCGAACTGGCCCGGGAGCACTTTATGCTGCCTGATGAGGCAATAGTCAAGATCGGCAACCTGGTCGGCTTTTCCCTGGACCGTTGCCTGGAATTGGAGTTCACTAGAATTTTGCTGATCGGCCACATTGGTAAATTAATCAAGGTCACTGCTGGTATTTTTAATACCCACAGCAGGGTGGCCGACGCCCGCTTTGAAATATTTGCCGCCCGGGCGGCCGAGCTCGGGGCCGGTCCGGCAATAATTGCCAGATTGCGGGAAATGGTGACCACGGAGGACATGGTTGAGATCTTAGAAGGCCTTGGCGGGGCAGGTTTATTTAACCGGCTGGCTGCGGAAGTGAGCGACAGGAGCGAAGCGTACCTCTTTAACCAGGTCAAGGTGGGCACGGTGCTTTTTAATTTTCGCCGGGGTTTGCTCGGCAAAGACGAAAAAGCGCGCAGGATAATGGAGGAGTTTTAGTGGAAAAAATTTATGTTTTAGGGGTAGGTCCCGGGTCTCCCGACTATCTGCCTCCTGTAACCGGCAGTATTGCCGCCGAATGTGATCTTTTGATCGGGGGCAGGCGAAACCTGGCCCTTTTTGAGGGGTCAAGCCGGGAAAAAATTGAGATTAACGGGAAGCTGGACGAGATTTTTGATTTAATCAGGATAAGAAGGCAGCGCGGTGAACGTATTGCCATTCTTCTTTCCGGGGATACCGGTATCTACAGCCTTTTACCGAGGCTGGCAAAAGAATTTGGCCGTCAGGGCCTGGCTGTTTATCCGGGAATCAGCGCGGTGCAGTATCTTTTTGCCCGCCTGGGTCTGTGCTGGCACGATGCTTGTACTGTAAGCCTGCATGGACGCGAACCGGATGATTTGTTGGAGCTGGCCACCACTTCGGCCAAACTGGTCGTTTTTACCGATCCGAAAAATACGCCGGCAGAGCTCTGTTGTTACTTAACGGAGGCAGGGCTGGGAAACAGGAAAATATATATCGGGGAAAATCTCTCTTACCCGGAAGAAAAAATTTGCCAGGGGCGGGTGAAAGATTTTACCGGTTACAGCGCTTCCGAGCTGAACCTGGTGCTGATCGCCCCGGAAGAAACTGATGAATAAGCGGTGGTGAGAAAAAAATGAGCAGCTTCAGCGGGTATGTTTCGGCCGGGATTCCTGATGAGCAGTTTGAGCGGGGCAGGGTCCCGTTGACCAAGGAAGAGATCCGCTGTTTGAGCCTTTCTAAACTAAAGTTGAAAAAGGGGCAGACCGTCCTCGATGTGGGAGCGGGCAGCGGCGGTTTAAGTATCGAAGCAGCCCTGCTAATGCCCGGAGGACAGGTTTTTGCCGTCGAAAAAGACAAAGAAGCACTTGCGCTGATCCGTGCCAATCTCGATAAATTCGGTGTGGAAAACGTAACTGTTATTGAAGGCCCCGCTTCCCTGGCCTTACAAAAGGAAAATCTGCCGCAAAGTTTTGACCGGGTGATCATCGGGGGCAGCGGCGGGGAGCTTGCTGATATAATCAAGAGAGTTTTTGCGCTGCTGGTTCCGGGAGGCCTTGTGGTGATCAATTGTATCCTCCTGGAGACGCTGCAGGAAAGTCTTTGTTTGTTAGAAGATGCCGGTTTCGAGGAAATCAATTTTATTCAAGCATCTATCGCCAGGTCGCAGCAGGTGGGCGCTGGCAATGCCTTAAAGCCGCTTAACCCGGTGTTTGTTGTTTCGGCGGAGAAGGCTTGAGAGGAGGACTTTAATGAAAGGACAGTTTTACGGGATCGGGGTGGGTCCGGGTGATCCGGAGCTTTTAACCTATAAGGCGGTGCGGATCTTGGAAGGCATCGATTGCGTGGCGGTGCCGGTGAGCTCTCCGGGTCAGGCAAGTACCGCTTTCCGGATTGCCGGGAGTTTTATCAACCCGGCAGCCGAAGTAGTGGAAATCGACTTTCCCATGACCAAAGACCGGGACTCTTTGGAGGAAGCCTGGCAGCTTGCGCGCGATGTCGTGCGGCAGCGGTTAGACCGGGGGCAAGCTACAGCTTTTCTAACTTTAGGCGATCCCATGCTTTACAGCACCTATATTTATCTCTATCACCACCTTGCGGAAAAGGGGTACCCGGTGGCCACCGTACCCGGGGTTACTTCTTTTGCGGCATCAGCCGCGACGGCGGGGGTGCCGCTTGCTTTCGGCGATGAAAAGGTGGCCCTTTTGCCCGGCACTGCCCTGGTAAATGCCTCGGCCGGCGATCTGTCTGCTTTTGATACCGTGGTTTTGTTCAAGGTAGCCCGCTGTTATGAAAAGATTGTTACCCTGCTTGAGAAGGAAAATCGCCTGGCTGGCAGTGTCCTGGTGGTTTCCTGCGGTCACCCTGATGAAAGAATTATTACTGACTTAAAAGAACTATCCGGAAGAGATCTTTCCTATTTTTCCCTGATTATTTCGCGAAAGGAGCCGGTGCTGCAATGAGAAATGAACCAATCTACATCGTGGGGGCGGGTCCGGGCGACCCGGAATTGATCACTGTTAAGGGAGAGCGTTTGTTAAAGGAAGCTGACCTGGTGGTTTATGCCGGTTCGCTGGTTAACAAAGCACTGCTGGACCTGGTTAAAGAAGGGTGCGTGCTTTATGACAGCGCCGGGATGGATTTAAATGAGATCTGCCGGGTTATGATTGATTATGCCGGCAAGGGGAAAAAGGTAGTACGCCTGCACAGCGGCGATCCCAGCATTTACGGCGCCCTGCGGGAACAGATCAATCAGTTTAGCGAGGCCGGGATTGCTTATAAAATGGTGCCGGGAGTTAGCTCTTTTGCGGCTGCTGCCGCTGTAGTAGGCAAGGAATATACCCTGCCCGAGATTTCGCAGACTATAATCCTGACCCGCATGGCCGGGCGCACCCCGGTGCCGGAGACGCAAAACCTGGGCAGCCTGGCGGCGCACCAGGCCAGTATGGCTATTTTCCTTAGCATCGGCATGATTGACGAAGTAGTCCGTGAACTGCGCAAAGGCTACTCCGACGACACACCGGTGGCGGTGGTTTACAAGGCTTCCTGGGAAGAAGAAAGGGTGATCGAGGGCACCGTTGGCGATATTGCCACCAGGGTCAAAGAAGCAGAAATCAAGCTGAGCGCCCTGGTGCTGGTCGGTCCTTTTCTCGGAGATCCCTGTAGCAGTTCTAAGCTTTACGATCCGGAATTTTCCCATGGCTGCCGGGAGGGTCGCCAATGAGGGCGGGTGTTATTGCCGTAAGTAAAAGCGGTGCCGAACTGGCTAAAAAATTGAGCGGTGCTTTTGAAGAAATTGATCTTTATGTGCCGGAGCGCCTGTTTAAAGAGATAGAAAATGAAGCTGGCAGCCAGAAAAATAGCGAGTTTATTGTGAAGCCCCTGGAAGAAGGGTTTTATCCCGGCGTGGCGGGGCTTTTTCATGCTTACCCGGCCCTCATTTTTATATCTGCTACTGCTGTAGCGGTGCGGGCCATTGCGCCCTGCCTGGCAGGTAAGGAACAAGATCCGGCCGTGGTGGTTGTCGATGAAACAGGCAGGTATGCGATCAGCCTTTTATCCGGGCACCTGGGCGGGGCTAATGCCTTAACTGAGAAGGTGGCCGGCAAGCTCGGGAGCGAAGCGGTAATTACCACGGCTACCGACGGGAAAGGGATCACGGCCTTTGATGATTTAGCCCGCCGGTGGGGGTGGCAGATTGAAAATTTGCCTGCTTTGAAAAAAATCAGTGCTGCCATGCTCGAAGGGCGGGAAATAGTGCTTTACTGCAGGGGCGGTCAGGAATTTTTAACGGAGGAAACGTTATCCGGCAATATCTATCTTACCGGGAACCGGGAAGAGCTATCCCGGGCGAAACACGGCCTGGTGCTAATCGATAATCGCCTGGAAGCCGGCCCGCTTCCGAAAGGGGTGCCCTTTATAACCCTGCGGCCGCGCAATGTTGCCGCGGGCATTGGCTGCCGGAAAAACGTCCCGGCAGGGGCTATTATCCGGGCGGTCAGGCAAGCTTTCAAAGCTGCCGGGCTTTCTGCCGGGAGCCTTTCCTGCCTGGCCAGCGGAGAATTTAAAGCCGGGGAAGAAGGCCTGGTAGAGGCGGCTCGTTATTTTGAAGTGCCTTTAAAAATATTTAAGCGGGAAGAAATTAATGCGGTCCTTGCAGAAAAGTCCTCGCCGGTAAGTGAAAATTCGGCTTTCGTCAAAGAGACAGTCGGTGTAGGCGCGGTAGCTGAACCCTGTGCGCTGCTCGCCGGTGAAGGAAACAATCTGGTATTGCCCGTCCAAAAAGGTGAGGGAATTACAGTTTCTCTTGCAGAAGGGAAGCCGGTATTTGCCGGGCAGCTTTAAACGCGGGACATTTTACAGCAGCAGCTTAAATGGAGCATCTGTAGTGGAACAAAGCATAAGCAGATTGTATTGGAGAGGAGTTAACTGGCAATGTCCTCAGGGAAAGTGAGTGTGGTTGGTAATGGTCCCGGGTTGCCCGGGCACATGACTGCCCGGGCCAGGGAAGCGATTGAAGAAAGCGATATGGTTATTGGCTATAAGCTTTACCTGGAACAGGTGGCAGAATTAACCGAAGGCAAAGAAGTTGTTGCCTCGGCGATGGGTAAAGAAGTGGAGCGCTGCCGCCGGGCCTTGGATGAAGCCCGGAGCGGTAAAAAGGTGGCCCTGGTAAGCGGTGGCGATCCCGGTATTTATGGCATGGCCGGCCTGCTCTTCCAGGTGGCCGGCGAAGATGAAAACCGGGTGGAAATAGAAGTTGTTCCCGGGGTGACTGCGGCCGGGGCGGCGGCAGCAGTGCTTGGAGCGCCTTTAATGCATGATTTTGCAGTGATCAGCTTAAGTGATCTGCTCACTCCCTGGGAGCAGATCGAAAAACGCCTGGCAGCAGCAGCTGCGGCCGACTTTGTAATGGTAATCTACAACCCGCGCAGCCGCGGGCGCAGTGATTACCTGGCCCGGGCCGGTGAAATAATTCTTGCGCACAGGCAGGAAAAAACTCCGGTGGGGATTGTCCGCGGTGCCGGTCGCCTGGACCAGCAGCAGTGGCATACCACCCTGGGAGAATTAAGTTCTTACCTGGAGGTGGTGGATATGGCCAGCTTAGTCATTGTCGGCAACAACAGCACCTACCGGGAAGGCGATAAGATGATTACTCCGAGGGGGTACCCTGTATGATTCTCCTGTTAGCCGGAACCGGTGAGGGGCGCAGGGCAGCAGCGGCTTTAGAAAAGGAAGGACATGCGGTGATCTGTTCAACGGCTACCGCATACGGAGCTGAAATGCTGGCCGGTGAGTTTCACGGGGAAATAATCTCCCGTCCCCTGGATTATTCAGAGATGCTTAAGCTAATCGGTGCTAAAAATATTGAAAAAGTGATCGATGCCACGCACCCTTTTGCGGAGGAAGTATCGCAGAATGCCCGGGAAGCCTGCCGGCAGCAGGGAATAGCCTATGAGTGCCTGGAGCGGGAAGCAGAAACGATTGCAGGGGGTGACGGTGTAATTAAGGCCCGGGACCTAAAGGAAGCGGTGCACCTGGCTGCGAGTACCACGGGTAATATTTTCCTGGCGACAGGCAGCAGCAAACTGGAGCACTATACTGCCGTGCTCGCCCCAGAAAGTCTGGTAGTGCGCATTTTGCCTGTAAAAGCATCCCTTGATAAATGCCTCCACCTGGGGATCCCGCCGAAAAACATCATTGCCATGCAAGGACCCTTTGACGAGGAGCTCAACCGGCTCCTGTTCCGGCGCTATAATGCTTCCCTGGTTATCACCAAGGAAAGCGGCCCTTCCGGGGGAACCGGGGAAAAGGTTGAAGCGGCCAGGTCTTTAGAAATTCCGGTAATCTTGATTGGTCGTCCCAAGATGGCTGGCAGCGGTGATTAAAACAAGTTTTGCCGCTCTATGGGTTTGCGTTTAAGAGCTTCCGGCAGTACCAAAAATTTCAGCGTAATCCTCAGAGGCCAGTTTGATAATTTCGTATGCCTCTGCACGGCTGTAAGTCGAGTCGAGGACGCATTTTTGCTCTGAACCACCGGGCATCTGCTTATAGGTCAGGAAAAAGTGCTCCAGGCGCCTGATTACGTCGGGTGAGATGTCTTCGATACTTTTGCTTTGACCGTAAAGGGCGTCGCCTACCAGGACGGCCAGGATTTTGTCGTCTGCTTCCCCGCTGTCAAGCAGCCTAAAGCCACCGATTGGTCTGGCCTGTAAGAGGATATCGCCATGGGGCACGATTTTTTCCGTCATTACGCAGATATCAAGGGGGTCTTTGTCACCGGTGATCCCCTGCTTGCCCGATTTTTCACTGCAGAAATTGCCGATTCTTTGTCCGCAGTAAGTGCGGGGCAGCATGCCGTAAAGGGTGGGGTAGATGCTGGAATAAAGCTGGGGCCGGTCGATCATTAACATGCCCGTTTCTTTGTCGAGCTCGTACTTTACCGTATCGCTTGGCACCACTTCGATGTAGGCATTTACCACCTCCGGCCAGTTTTCTCCGAGGGAGACACCGTGCCAGGGATGGGCGCGGTAGCGTAGATCACCGGGTAGATTTTTCAATTGGTCTGATCCAGGCAAAGTTTTATTCCCCTTTCTGTTAAGGTTAAAGTAAATTTTTAGTTTTAATAAGAGAGGCTAAATTAAGTATAGGGGAAAACTTTCCGTTATGCAAAGTTTCAATGGAAAAACATGGTTCAAACATTTAACAGTTAGTGACATCTCGATTATTTTAAGCTATGATTAATAAGCAAGGAGTGAAAAGATGAAACAGGGATATCTGCAGGTTTATACCGGGAACGGCAAAGGAAAAACTACCGCTGCCTTAGGGTTGGGGCTGCGGGCCGTGGGGAGCGGTTTTAAGGTAATCATGTTCCAATTCTTGAAGGGTATCTACAGCGGTGAACAAGATAGTGTTAACATGCTTGACGAGAAGTTTAAAATTATCCGTCTCGCGGAAAGCAATAAATTTATCGGTGCGCTAAATGATGAGGAAAAAGAGAAACTGAAAGAACAGCTGCACCGGGAGCTGGAGCAGGT
>Ga0207421_10009024_pt1 | contig 10163 bp, 6 predicted proteins | sample SodLakKL_010_SED_4_FD_187542 | JGI IMG/M metagenome (GOLD analysis project Ga0207421, IMG submission 187542) | Alkaline sediment microbial communities from Lake Tanatar, Kulunda Steppe, Russia - 8KL_010_SED (SPAdes) (version 2) | ecosystem: Environmental > Aquatic > Non-marine Saline and...
CTATAGAATAAAACTGTGACATAATAACCACCTCTCTTTATGATTATTATGCCATATTTGTTTATAAAAGTAAAGAAATGTGCAGATATTTTTAAGCTGTTTTTACCTCCTTAACCTTATCAGTAATATACGCAGTAATGATAAAACCATCTCCATTAAGGTGTTTAACTACTACAGTATAATAATACTTTCCCTCACGCAAATAAAATAAATATACTTTCGGATCACTTTTACTCTTTCTTATTTCATCAGGATTGAATAAAATTGTTTTTACTTTTTCTTCTTTATTTTTCATTACCGGGTGCTTAAAATTAATAATTTTACTCCATTGACTCTAATCTTCTTGCCAAGCACTGTTTCTACTTCAAACAAGATATTAAGATGAGCCAATAGCACCAATCCTTTACTTTGAATAATTAATGCTTCAATCAGTAAGCAAAAACCGGCGCAAACAGCCTTAAAACAGGGCCGGGTAAAGGATTTTTGCCGCCTCTTCCACCGCTTCCACAACCCGTGGGCCGGGCCGCGAAAAGACATCATCATGCACACCAAAAACCCGTTCGTCTTGCACCGCTGGCAGTTCATCCCAGCCGGGACGTTCCCGCATCTCTTCGATGATAAGTTCTGCCGTGCCGTGGTACTTGGGGAAGAGGATCACCTGGGGTTCGCTGTCCAGGATGGACTCGGCGCTGACGACCGGGTATTCCTCTTCCACGTCTACAAAAATATTTTTCCCCCCGGCCAGGGAGATGACCTCGTTAATGATCGTCCTGCCCCCGGCGCTCATCAGGGGATCGTTGTAAACCTCGTAATAGACCCGCACCGGTTCCCCGATATCCAGCATTTCCAGGCGGGATTTGACGGCCTCAATACGTTCCTGCATGGAATCCACCTGTTCCCGGGCTTCTGCCTCATTGCCGGTGGCTGTCCCCACCAGTTCCATGCCCTGGTAAATATCCTCCAGGTTACGGGCATAAAGAACCAGCACCGGGACGCCCATTTCTTCCAGCTTTTCCACCTCTTCCTGGTGGATGGAAGCGGCCAACACCAGATCCGGTTCCAGGGCCACGATCTGCTCCACATTGGGGTCGGAAAAGCCGCCCACTTTCTGAATATCCTCGACCTCGGGCGGGTAGTTACAGTAATCGGTCACCCCCACCAACCGGTCCCCCAGCCCCAGGGCATAGGCGATCTCTGTCTTGGTGGGCGACAGGGAAACAACACGTTCCGGCTCATCCGGCACCCTCACCTCCCGGTCCATCTGGTCGGTCAGCCGGGCAAAGGGCGGCGCTTCTTCGGGTTCGGCCGGTTCATCCGGTGCCCCGTTCCCTGCCCCGCAGCCGGTCAGTGCCAGTGCGGCCAACACCAGCCAGAAGGAGCAAAAAGCAAGCAAAAACACTGGCTTAAACCTGCCCCTTTCCCCCCTGGTTCTTCCAGCATCGTCCCGGGTTTTTCGCTGCTCGCCCCGGCTGCTGCTGTCTGCCGGGCAAAATAAAGATATGAAACCCCTTGCCGTAGAAATCGTTGTCTGCCACATGCTTGCCCTTCCTCCTTCTACCTGTTGAACTTATCTTTCTCGATGCTTCTTTGGAATTCAATACAATTCTATCTATCAGCTTCTATCTATCAGCTGGCATGCTCATAAGCTTGCTTCCGTCATTTTCCCTTTTGGCTACAGCGGGGGATGAAAAACCTCACTACCTCACGAAAGTAGAAAGTTACTTGCTTCCTGCTCCCCGCTCCAACAACCGGAGCAGAAGCTGTAAAACAAAAATGCCTTACCCCTCGCATGAGTGAGGGCTAAGGCCCGTTGCAGCTTGGCAGTAGACCAAGGACGCTGTAGACCAGGACTTGGCGCACTTCCCCCTCTCGGCGCGAAGGTTGAAGGTGCAATGCCCCGGGCAGGTCTCCTGACTTACGGATCCCGGCCGAATTTCCCCCCTTCCCGGGCCAAACAGGCCCAGTGGACTTGCAGGAAATCGGCTCCCCGCTTACAGTGGCGCTACCGTCCAGGATTTTCACCTGGTTCCCTATTATCCCCGCTTGACGAAGACCCGGGCACTACTTCGCAATTCTGTTTCCCTTATTATCCTTAACTATAACATAAACGGAAGGGAATATAAAGTGGGAAATCCGGCAGGGGAAAAGATAGAAACCCTGTTTTCTGCGGAAAAACATCCTTTCCTGGACTTCTATGTTTACATGCAGCAAGGGGCCAACCTTTCAATCTTTCCTAACCTGGATCAAGCCAGAACCATTAAAGGATTTAGACCGGCGAAAAGATTTGCAAAAAAGCGCAAGATTCAACTGTGGAGGACCTGTTAAGGCTTCCTTTATGAGCTCTTAAGCCTTCCCTTAATCCGTCCCTTATGCCTTTTCTTCACTCTCCCCTTGCTCCGATCCCTTTCTTCCAGTACATGATGATCCCGGCGAAGATGATGGCCGCTGCCATCAGCTCCAGGGACTCCTCCAGCACAAAGTCCATCAGGAAAAAACCGGGAACATTGCCACCTGTCAGGGCCTGGCTCAACTGCGCCCCCAGTTCGTTGTAAAAACCCCCCTCTTCCCGGAACAGGGAAGCCGAGGCGGCTACAGCATAAAGAAATCCCCCCACCAGCAGGTAGAGCCGTGTCTGCGGCGGGACGCAAACAGCCACTTTCCAGTAGCGCAGCAGGGCAATCCCCAGGGGCAAAAGGATCAGGGCGAACACCACCCCTTCCGAATACATACGCTTGATCCCGTAAACCAGGGCACCATAATCGGCCACCAGGTGGCGGGGATCTCCCGCATCTTCAATTAACATGAGCAAAAAAAATACAGCGATCAGGGCCCAGAAATACTTTTTATCCTTCTCGCCCCGTTCCCGGAAAATACCAGTGAAAGCAGCTGCACTCAGAGAAGTCAGGGAAATAAAAAGCCACTGGACCCACTCCACGGGCCCCCGGTTGCGAAACAGGTGCCACCACATGCCCCGCCCGGCGCCTCGCTCCGTCACAGCGGCGGCATCCACCAGGTAGACAGCCGTCCAGGTCGCCAAAACAAACAGGCAGGCCAGGGCGATGACAATTAATGCCGGTGCATGCTCCCTCCAGCGAAAAGTCTGAAAAAATTCGGCGATAAACCGGTAGGGCCTGCTGAGACTCCGGGTGAAACTGTTCCTGCTCGTTGCTGTCTTCATGGCCGCCTCCTTTTTTTCTTGCGCTGACCAAGGATGATCCCTTATAAAGTTTTACCAGAAAACCAGGAAATGTTCAATCCTTTTTTCTGACAAGTTCCGTGCAGAGACAAAAACCCGGCAGTTTAAAGGCCGGGTGATGTTTCAAGTTAACCCTATCAATTGGCGAAGATGGGTTATATTTTTTGAGGCACACTACTGTTAAGGCTTCCTGGGAAAGCTTTGCTCCAGCGACCGGGTCTCTTCCAGCCCCATCAGCTGGTTAAACTGTTGGAAATCAACCATATCCTGGAGGGCATGCCCGGTCGTATCCTCTTCTTTGAGACCTCCCAACACTTCCTGTACAGCCCGGGTGGCTGCAAACAAGGCGGTTACCGGGTAAATTGCCAGCTTGTAGCCCATCCTCTCCAGTTCCTCTCCCTGGAGAAATGGGGTCTGGCCCCCTTCAACCATATTGGCCACAAGAGGTTTGTCCAGGGCCGAAGCCACCTTTTTCATCTCCTCCACAGAGCGGGGTGCCTCGACAAAGAGAATATCCGCCCCTGCCCGGGCATAAACCCGGGCCCTTTCCAGGGCCTCCTCCAGTCCTGCCACCGCCCGGGCATCGGTGCGGGCAATGATCAAAAAATCCGGCGAACTGCGGGCATAGGCCGCAGCTTCAATTTTGCCACGCATCTCTTTTAAGGGGACGATCTCTTTTCCATCCATATGGCCGCAGCGTTTGGGAGTCACCTGGTCTTCCAGCTGGATGGCCGCCACACCCCCGCGCTCGTATTCCCGGACGGTCCTGATTACATTGAGCGTCCCGCCAAACCCGGTATCCCCATCTGCAATCAGGGGGATCTCCACGGCGCTGGACAGGTTGGCCGCGTGGCGGGCCATCTCGCTCATCCCCAACAAGCCCAGATCGGGCTGGCCGATCAGGCTGGCCGAAGCCCCGTATCCCGTCATATAAACAGCGGGGAACCCGGCCGCTTCCACCAGCCGGGCCGACCAGGCATCGTAAGCGCCCGGCACCCGAATGATCCCATCCTGCTCTAAAAGCTGACGAAGCGTTTTCTTCCTGCTCAACACGAACACCCCTCTCCTTTGACATACTCCAACGGCTAAAGCCGTGGGCTTTCTGCTGGCTTACTCGTAACAATCAAACCTTCCACTTCAGTTTTTACGGTAGATCTTTCTCTGAACCCTGGCCTGTTTCCTGCTTTTGCTTCTTCCCAACTCAGGGCGGCTAGTTCTACGGCACCTCCTTTGCATTACCTGCACCAGGTCTGCTTCCAGGCCACGGGAGTATGCAGAGATCATAACCTTCGATATATTATAGCAGTGAGCAAAAAGCTGGAATCGCTGTCAGGGGAAATGTTTGATATAATGAAACCGGCACTAAATATCTGGGGGGAATAAAATGAGCATCAGCGAAAAACTGGTCGATTACTGTATTTCACTTCAGTATGCGTCCCTGCCTGCTGAAGTGGTGGACAAAACCAAATACCTCTTCCTGGATTACCTGGGGCTGGCTGCCCGCGGCTCCGCCTTCGATTCCAGCAAACCCGTGATCTCACTGGTCAAAAAGCTGGGGGCAGGCGGAAGTTCCCGGGTGGCAGGAACCGACCTGCAGGTAAAACCGGAATACGCCTGCCTGGCCAACGGCTGTTTTTCCCACAGCCTGGAGCTGGACGACGTGATCAACGAGGCCTCGCTGCACCCGGCCGTGGCCGTCTTCCCTGCCGCCGTGGCCGCCTGTGAAATGGAAGGCAAAGGAGGAAAAAACTTTATTGAAGCTGCTGTAGCAGGGTATGAGGTGATGGCCCGGCTGGGACGTGCCATTAACCCGTCAGAACATTACCGCCGCGGCTTCCATCCCACTGGAACCTGCGGAACCTTTGCCGCAGCGGCAACAGCTGCCAAAATTTTTGGCCTGGAAAAAGAAGCATTCCGCAGCGCCCTGGGCATAGCGGGAAGCCAGGCAGCCGCATCCATGGAGTTCCTGGAAGACGGTGCCTGGACCAAACGCTTTCACCCGGGTTGGGCTGCCCACAGCGGCCTGCTGGCTGCCCTGCTGGCCCGGGAAGGTTTCCAGGGAACAAAAAAGCCCCTGGAAGGCAAATACGGTTTTTTCAACTCTTACTCTGACAAACCGCAGCCGGAGCTGGCCACAGAAAACCTGGGCCAGGATTATTATCTCCTGCGGACCAGCACCAAGCCCCATGCCTGCTGCCGCTACAACCAGTCACCGATTGACGCCATCTTAAGCCTGGTCAAAAACCGGGACCTACAGCCGGAGCAGGTAAAAAAAGTATCCGTCGCCCTGGTTAAAACAGCCATGCCCATCGTAGCCGAACCTGCGGAAACCAAGCGCCGACCCCAAACCGTGGTCGACGCCCAGTTCAGCATGCCCTTTGCTGCAGCCGTGGCCATCACGAAGCAGAGAGCCTTCCTGGATGAATACAGCCTGGAGGTAATTCAGTCGGAAGAGATTAAAAAACTGATGGAGAAAGTGGAATGTTACAATGACCCGGAACTGGACAAAGAATTTCCCAGGAAATGGCCCTGCCATGTAACCATCGAAACCGTCCAGGGGGAAAAACTGGAAGCAAAAGTGGAATACCCCAAGGGCGACCCGGAAAACCCCCTGACCTGGGATGAATTAATTTATAAGTTTGAAAATGTTACCAGGCCCGTTTGGGACACGAAACAGCAGCAGGAACTCATTGACCAGGTAAAGAGTTTGGAAACCCTGGAAGATTTGCACCTGGAGTATTAGCTAGACACCCGCATGCTTCGGCCCTGGTTCAGGCTTTATGGCATGCGATAGTTGAGCACATAGTCTTTTCAACACCTGGCTCACAGGAACCTTTTCCCAAAAAAACAACGGGGGGCGCACCCCCGTTGTTAACATTCCAGGTCGAAGATCTAGGGAAATGTATGATTATAACCTGCCTCGTGGACATCCTGCATAAAGAGCAGGAGGGGGCAGGTTCCAGGCTTAGCCGCCCCTACCCTGGTTTACACACCAGGATCCTTCGCCTCCGTTACTTCCGCCTTTATTCTTGCTGGCCGTCACTTTCGCCACTTTCGCTACTTTTCTGCCTGCACACCGCTTTTGCGCGTTACCCGGGCCCGGACCCAGACTTTCACATCTTCGATCAGGGTATAGACCACGGGGATGACGATCAAGGTAATCAGCGTGGAAAAGAGCAGTCCCCCGATAACCACCGTGGCCATGGGCGCCCGCAGTTCGGCGCCGCTGCCAAAGCCCAAAGACATGGGGAACATGGCCAGTACTGTCGTCGACGTGGTCATCATGATGGGGCGCAGCCGGATGGGTCCGGCCTCCAGGACCGCTTCCCGGCAGCCCCTTCCCAGCTCACGCAATTTGTTGATGTAATCCACCAGCACAATCCCGTTGTTGACCACGATCCCCGAAAGCATGATCACCCCGATGAAGGAAGCCACATTCAAGGAGCGCCCCGTCAGGAACAGGGCCAGGGCCACCCCGGTAAAAGTCTGGGGCAGGGCAAACATGATGATAAAGGGATGCAGCAGCGACTCAAACTGGGCCGCCATAATCATGTAGACCAGGATAATGGCCAGCAGCAAAGCCAGGGCCAGGTCCTCGAAGGACTCCTGCATCATCTGGAACTCGCCCTCGTAATCGATCAGATAGCCCTCAGGCAGCTCCATGCCGTCCAGTTGGGCGATGATTTCCCCCATTACCTCGGCCTGGCTGCGACCCACCACCTGGGCGTCCACGGAAGCGGAGCGCACCTGGTTGTAGCGATTGATGGACCGGGGCGCCACCTCTTCCAGGAAGCTGGTGACTTCCTTCAACGGCACCTGGTAACCATAAGGCGAATGCAAGGTAACTTCTTCCAGGGAAGCCAGGGAACGGGAATAGGAATCAGGCAGCGTGACCCGGACATCGATTTCATCCGCCCCGGTACGGTACTGGGTGGCGGTGCTGCCGCTCACGGCGGTGCGCAAAGCACTTCCCACCTGGGCAAAAGCCAGGCCGTGATCGGCCGCCTTTTCCCGGTCCACCACCGCTTTCAGTTCGGGGCGCCCTTCGTCGAAACTGGTACCCACTTCCCGGGTTCCGTCCACACCCTCCACAACCGTCGCGATCCGGTCCGTCAACTCCTCCAGTACATCCAGGTCGTCCCCCCGCACAGCAATGTCCACGGGCATGCCACCCATGCCCGCGCCACCCATGTCACCAGTGCTGACAGAAAACTCCGCCCCGGCGATGCGGGTTACTCCACGCCGGATCTCCTCGGCAACATCCTGGGCCGAACGGTCCCGGTCAGCCAAGTCCAGCAGGATCACATCCAGGCTGGCCCGGTTGGTGTTCCCGCCTCCACCTACGCCCATATCCATGCCGCCGGCGCCGCCGATAGACATGTTAACGGCATCCACCTCGGGAATGGCTTCCACCAGGTCGTGGACCTGGACGGCAACGTGCTCCGTCTCCTCCAGGGCCGAACCCTGGGGCAGATCTGCCCGCACATTCAGGTATCCTTCATCCATGTCGGGAAGAAACTCGGCCCCGATAAAGGGAACCAGGGCAAAGCTGGCCACAAAACTCAGGACAAAAATGGCCATAACCAGCTTGCGCCGCTTCAGGGAACCGTTTAGGACCCAGCGGTACAGGGCTTCCAGCCGACGGTATCCCCGGTGGAATCCTTCGGTCAGGCGGTAAAACAGGTTGCCCCCCCGGCTGCGGCCCTTGCCGCCATCCTTGCCTGGTTCCGGCTTTTCGCCTTCCGTTTGCGTTTTTTCCGTATCCGCGCCGCTTTTTTCCTTCTTAACCCCTGCCACATGACCATCCACCATCACCTTATCCAGCAGGCGGGAGGAAAGCACCGGCACCACAGTCAAGGCTACAACCAGGGCAGCCAGCAGGGAGAAACTCACCGTCAGGGCCATGGACATGAAAATCTGGGAGGCGAACCCTTCCATAAAGACCACGGGCAAAAAGACCACCACCGTGGTCAAGGTGGCGGCCGTGATGGCACCGGCCACCTGGCTGGCCCCGTCGCCGGCTGACTTACGCATGCTCCGCCCTTCCTGGCGGAAACGGTAAATATTTTCCAGGACAACGATGGAACTGTCCACCATGATCCCGATCCCCAGGGCCAGACCCCCCAAGGAAACGATATTCAGGGTCAAGCCGTAAAAGTACATCAGCACAAAAGTAGCCACCACGGAAACAGGGATGGACAGGGCCACTACCAGGGTACTGCGGAAACTGCGCAGGAACAGCAGCAGCACAAAACCTGCCAGCAGGGCACCCAAAGCCCCCACCTCAAAAACCGCTTCAATGGATTCGTTAATAAAATCGGCCTGGTCCATGACCTTCTGGATTTGGACCCCCTCGGGCAGGGCCTGTTGGATATCATCTACCGCATTCCAGGTGGCTTCGGAAACCCGCACGGTGTTGGCGTCGGCCTGCTTGCTGATATGCAGGCCGATGCTGGTATCCCCGTTGAAGCGGTTGATACGGCTGATATCGCTGAAACCGTCTTCCACCACAGCCACATCCTTAAGCAAAACGGTCTGGCCCGGGTTGGAGCTTAAGACCATCCGCTCCATCTCCTGCAGGCTGGCAAATTCCCCCACAGCCCGCAGCTGGTAATCCCGGCCGCCTTCTTCCACCGATCCGGCAGAAACATTATAGTTTTCCCGGCCCAAAGCCTGGGTGACTTCATCCAGGGAGACCCCGTAATTTCCCAGCAGTTTGGGATCCACCGTAACCTTAATTTCCCGAGAACGCCCACCGAAGACATCCACCGAAGCCACACCAGGCACCCGCTCCAGGCGGGGCTCCACGATATCCTCGGCGATGCGCCGCAGTTCCCAGTCTTCCCGGTCCCCGTAAAGGGACAGCTGGACGATGGGCATCATGGACGGATCGGCCTTGAATACCATCGGATCAGAAGCATCGTCGGGCAGAAAGCCCCGCACCATGTCGATCTGCTCCCGGGCATCCAGCAGGGCCATGTCCAGGTCGATGCCCCAGTTGAATTCCAGCAGCACCAGGGACATCCCCACCTGGGAGATGGAACTGATATTTTCCACACCCTGGACAGTGGCCAGGGACTGTTCCAGGGGGCGGCTGACCATGCTCTCCACTTCGGCGGGAGCAGCCCCGTCGTAATCGGTGATCACCGCGGCGATGGGAAATTCAAACTCCGGGAAAAGGTCCAGGGGGAGCCCGGTAAAGGAAACAAACCCCAGGATGAGGATCACACAGACCGCCATCAAGGTGGCCACCGGGCGTTTAATGGCTAGCTTGGGAAGATTCACGCACCGTCACCCCCAACAATCTCCACTGGTTCACCGTCGGCCACGTACTGCTGCCCCCGGATGATCAGGCGGTCGTTTTCTTCCAGACCCGAGAGCACCTCCACATCATCTTCCGTCATCATGCCCAGCTCCAGGATGCGTTCCCGGGCCAAACCGTCTTCCACCACAAATACCCGGTAAACCCCTTCCTCTTCGATAACCGCGCGGCGCGGAATTACCAGCCCGTCGCGCACCTCCCGGGCCGTGAGCAGCAGGTTGGCATGCTGGCCCATTCGCACCGCATCGGCCGGTTCGTCAAAGTAGGCTTTGAAGGGATAGGAACGGGTTCCTTCCGCAGGGGCCAGGGCGATTTCCTTGATCGTCCCCGGGAATTCTTCTCCCAAAGTCGGCACCTGGATCAGCACCGCATCGCCCTCGGAGACCAGCTCCAGCTGGCGTTCGGTGATCGTGGCTTCAACAAATAAGGAGTCATAATCCACCAGGGTCACCATGGGAGTGCCGGGGCTGGCTTCCTGGCCCAGCCGGGTCAGAACCGACGAAACCGTGCCGCTGACCGGGGCCTTGAGACGGGTCTTGTCATATGCCGCCTGGGCTGACTCCAACCCGATTTCCGCATCCCGCAGCTGAGCCTGCATCAGGGTGAGCTCCCTTTCCTGGCTTACTTTTTCCGTTTCCAGCTGCC
>Ga0207421_10009025_pt1 | contig 10163 bp, 11 predicted proteins | sample SodLakKL_010_SED_4_FD_187542 | JGI IMG/M metagenome (GOLD analysis project Ga0207421, IMG submission 187542) | Alkaline sediment microbial communities from Lake Tanatar, Kulunda Steppe, Russia - 8KL_010_SED (SPAdes) (version 2) | ecosystem: Environmental > Aquatic > Non-marine Saline and...
TCCACTGGACGCCAGCTTTGCTTTCACACCTCAACTAATATGCCACATTGTTCGACGGACGTGTTGTGTGGCTCCGATTCTCACACAAGTATTTTACCCACCCATGCAAATGTTATACTGTATGAACTCCGCTCTCCCCACTGGCGGACGTGTCGTTCGCGAACTGCCCACCGGTAGCCGGGGCATTAATAAGACAAAGACAGTGGGTTTCAATTTTACAGCGGAGTGGCCAGCTATGACACCGTCGAATATGATGTCAGCAGGGTCATCAGTCGACGAGGTGTCGCTACTGCCGAGCCAGGACGGCATCGGCGGTCGACCGCTGCCGAGACGGTATCAGCGGTCGTCTGAGTACCCACTGGCCACGGGTGAGGCCTCGCTCTAGCCCGCAATGAGTAGCTCACGACATCCAGTAGCCCTTTCCATCGAGCGCCGCGTCAGTTCCTCGACGCGGCTCCTTGCCGTAGTGATGTGTCTCCCGCTCGTAGACGGCGTCTTCGTTGCCGTCGTCCTCGGCGGCGCACTGAGCACCGCCGCCGGTATCATCGAGGTCGGCCTCCTGATTTTCGGCGGCAGCGCCATGGTTGCGGTCATCCTCGCCGAAATGGACCAGGGGCCACGCGAGCAGGCGCGAATCGTCTTAGCTGTCGGTGCAATTGTTATCGTCGGAGCCGCAATACAGGCGGCACTCGCACCGACCGTCGAGAGCATCCTGAACATGGCTGTCTTCGAGCGGTTTGCCGCGCTAGTTATCCTCGCTGTCGCGGCCTCGACGGCCAGTTCCCGACTCGGTGACTATCTGCCTGGACCAGGTATCATCGTCTTGCTGGGCCTCGTTGCCAGCCTGACCCCCTCGACGGCGACCCTCTCAATCCAGACCGACCCTGGACTAATCGTCCGTGCCGTCATCGCCGCCTCCGTCGGCGTTACGTTTGCGCTCGTTGTCGCGGTCACCAGTCCATGGCTCCGTAACGCCGTCGAAATCGACCGGTTCCGGTTCGGGAGCGCCGTTGCGCTCGGCGTGCTTGCGCTTTCAGTTGTCGGGCTTATCCCCGAAAACGCTCCCGTCGCGCTTGCCGTCCTCGCCGTCACCGCGCTGCTTGCCTTCGACCCCGGACGCGCCCGTGAAGCCGACGAAATATACGAGCCTGACAAGATTGATATCACCGCTGCGTTCTCCGATGGCGGCAACGAGGACCCAACCGAACGACAACCCGCCGCCGAAACCCCTGCTGACGCATCCAACCCCTCCGATGATGAGACCCCGCCGTTCCCTGACCCACGAATGGGCGACGAGTCAGCAAACACATCCCCAAATGCTGGTGATTCCGAGAGCCAGCGCCCACCGTGGTTCTGAACCGAAAAAAGACGCTCACGCTCGTGTGGATTATCGCTCAGGAACGCCAGTGAGCACCTGCGCGACGTCTTTGATATTGTGCGTATCGACAAGCAGTTGTGCTGCCTCGCGGATGACGAACTCACCCTCAAGCTCTCGCCCGTAACAGGCGGCATACAAATCGAGATACGAGTTCATAGTGCCTTCGAGGGTATGATACTCATCAGGCGGAAACTGAACCATCAGTCCACCGGTACGCGCCTCGACATAGAGCGAAACAGCGGGACCAACACCCTCTCTAAGGTAGGTCATCGCTTTCTCAGGAGCAGGTGGGTCCGCCGGTTCCGTGAATGACTGCCTGTCCGCTGTTGCCTGTTCGGCAAGTCCTTCGATACGCTCGGCAAAGCGCTCCTGTGGACTTCCTTCAGCTGGGTGTTGTGTCGGCATCAGTGGTTATCCCTGTTTGAACTCGACACCCTTGCCGCCCGGTGGATGTTCCCAGTGTGTATCAGCCACGACTGCACAGGTACCACATTCGACACATGGCTGGGTATCAAGGCTGACTTTGCGTTCTTCGCTTCCGTTCGTCTGGACGCGCTCTTCACGGTAACAGCCACCACCGAAGCCCTGTGCACTGACCGGACAGGCCGTGACAGCCGTTCCGCTTGCCTCGAAGCTATTGTCGAGCACCTCGATGTGCGGGTCATCAACGTTGTAGGTCAACTCCCCGATACGGTCGGCCAGTTCCGGTGGTTCGATATCATTCGTCGCGTTAATTGGCTCGCCGAGTACCTCGCCCAGCCGTTCGGGGATTGTCACGTACGAGAGTTTCGTATCCGGAACCATCCCGAGGACGAACGGCGAGTTGAACGAGCGCTCGATAACCCCGCCGAACAGCTTCAGTCCAGCACCGCCGACACGAGAGTTGAGAACAGCACTCCCAATGCGGTTGACCGGACCGCTTTCCGAGAGTCGCCGCGTCATCCGATACCGTCGCGGTCGGAGCTGTTTCATCACGCCCTCGTCACGGAGTTTCTGTTCGTAGATGGTGCCCGCCTGACGAGCGTCACCGCGGGTTCTGGCCTCGGCGAATGCCTCCGCTGCAAGTCCGCCTGCCGTGACCGCGTGGTTCATCCCCTTGATGATTGGTCCCTGTGCCTGCATCTGTCCGGCAGCATCGCCAACCAGCATGAGTCGGCCACGATGTGGCGATGGGTGTGCGACTTTTTTCGAGTCGGGAACGAGCTTTGCTGAATACTCACGTTCCTCGTACTCGCCTTGCAACCACTGGTCGAGCAAGGGATGTGTGAGCAGATTATCGAGCAGTTCGTGTGGCTCGGCGCGCTCGTCCGCAATCGAATCGAGGTGGAAAACGGTCCCAATAGAGAGGCTGTCCTCGTTCGTATAGAGTAAGCCACCGCCCCGGACACCCTCGAAGAGATCACCCGAAAAGAGATGTGCTGCGCCCGTTTCATCGCCGATGTCGAATCGGTCGTTGATGACCTCTGGCGGCATATCAACCACGGCCTTGACACCCTGGAACCAGTCCTCCGGATTGTCCCAGTCCATCAGACCAGCATCGCGGGCCAACTCGGAGTTGACACCATCCGCCGCAATGATGACATCCGCAGTGATTGGGTCGAGTTCGTCAAAAGTCACCCCGACGATTTCACCACCCTCACGGAGTAATCCGTTTGCGCGGACCTCAGTCAGGAGTCCACCCCCTGTTTCACGGGTCATCTCATGGACTCGCTCGGCAAGCCACGAATCCATCCGCCGGCGCAAGACCGAATCACACCACTCCGTGTCGTTGTGATGGATTCGCTCGAGGTCGAACGTTTTGACCTTCCGCCCGGCGATGTTGTGAATATAATACTCATCGACTGGTCGCTCGGCCGCTTCCTCGCGGAAGTTCGGAAAGAGCGAGTCGATGGTATAGGGCGCTGATTCCTCAGCATAGATGAGGCCGCCGGAGACGTTCTTTGAGCCGGCATCGACACCTCGTTCGAGGACGAGCGTTTCGACGCCTTGCTGTGCCAGTGCTGCTGCGGCCGCGGCCCCACCCGGGCCCGCACCCACGACGATTGCTTCGTAATGTTCGTATTCGTCTGTCATCGGTTTCCTCCGTCTCGTGTTTGTGTCGTCTCCTGTCGGTTTCGTGTCTGACCGCTTTCGCGCTGTTTTGCCCGAAGCGCCTGCCTATCCAACTCGGCCATCACCCAACTCTCCTGTTGGTCAATCATCGCTTGCCTCCGCTAGCACAGCACCGAGTTCGCCTTCTTCGAGCGCATCGATGAGCCGCGGAAGGACATCGTAGAGGTCGCCCTCGATGAAATAATCCGAGAAGTCACGGATATCCGCGTCGGGATTGGTGTTGATGGCGACAATCGTCTCGGCTTCGTCCATCCCAACTTTGTGCTGGACGGCACCGGAGACGCCCGCTGCGATATACAGCTCCGGTTCGACGACCTGTCCCGACTCGCCAATCTGGCGCTCCTCCCTGACGTACTGTTCGACGTGACCGCCGAACTCATAGGAGGCAGTGATAACACCACGAGTCAGTCCGAACCCTGCATCCTCAAAGGCATCCGTCAGTTCAACGCCGAGTTCGATACCCTCGGTCGGGTCCCGTGTATCGATACCGCGCCCCATGCAGACGATAACGTCGTGTCCGGTGAGGTCGACCCCACCTTCCAACTGGTCGTACTCCTCGACGGTGATGTGGAACCAGTCATCGGGCAGGTCGATGTCGTGTTCGATACTCTCACCTTCTCGCTCGTGGTCCGGTTCCGGCAGGTCAAAGGTCCCGGGAATGACGCTTGCGCCCTGCGGATGGAAATCACGGAACGGCTTGTCGATACACAAAATTGTGGAGTACTCGAAGCCGGAGAAATCAGGCCGTGGCATGTGGAGAACTCGGTCAAACTCGATGCTATCACCCGGTTTTCCTGTCTTGGCTGGGTTCGAAATCATCGCCTCGTCGATATAGAGGTCGGAACAATCGGAGGCCAGCCCGGAATCGAGTTCACCCTGGACGAGTGCCGAAAGGTCACGGCCGTTGTTCGTCGCCGGGAAGATTGTGTATCGCGGCTCGTAGTAATCGCGGAACTCGACATCCCAGTCACGGCACATGTGACAGAAGATTTCAGTATACGGTTTGTGTCGGAACCGTTCGAGTTCGTCATCTTCGTGATAGAGGACGTAATCTGCGCCGTAGGCGATTGCTTCCTCAGCGAGGTCTGCTACGTCATCGCCGATGATGACCGCCACGACATCCTCAGGGTTGCCGTCCTCGTCACCACCGTATTTGTCGTTGTAGTCATCCATCAGCTCACGGGCTTTCCCAAGCATCTCCTTCGAGACGTCGATAAGTTCGTTTTGCTGGGTCTCACAGTAGACCCACATATCCCGATAGTGCTCGCCTTTGACGCCCTCGATATACTGTTTGTCCGCTGTTGGATGGTCGAGATTCGGATATTTTTCCTCCGGCGGGACGTACTCGAGTTCTTCGCCATCGCCGTCACCGCTTCCTTCGATAGATTCGATGCGACTTTCGAGCTGTGAGATAGCACCGCTTCGTTCCTTTCCGGTGTTTTCCTGCTCGATAAGCTCGCGCAGAAGGTCCGCATCGTCGACGCCACGGATGGCGTTTGCCAGCTCTGCAATCGTCATATCGCCAATATCGGCCTCGGAAAGGTCGACTTCCTCGTCTTCTTCTTCAAGCGTTTCGATACGACTCTCGATGAGCGTCTTGACTGGAGCGCGGTCCTCACCGTCTTCTTCCAGCGCAAGCATCTCTTTCAGTTCATCGACGTCGTCAATCTGGTTGACTTTCGGGCCAAGGTCGGCGATTTCGTGTTCAGTGGGGTCAAGTTCAACCATTGTTAGTCACCTGCCGCATACGGTTTGAGTTCTTCAAACACCGCTTCCATTCCCTCGTCGTCGTTCGGCGTAACCATCCTGGCCTCGCGTTCGGAGGGCCCCTTCGGAATCGGGTCCACGCCTGCGACAATCGTCGGTGAGCCATCCAGACCGATGAAATCAGGGTCAAGATTGAGCGCCTCGTGATTCCAGACCGTCACATCCTCGTCATAATCCAAGTTGGCCGCCCGCTCCTGTGTTTCCGTGCGAAGGTCCTTATATCGGAGACGGTGTTCCGCACGGTGGTAGTTCGCCTCGAACTCGGGGTCGGTGACGATAAACGCCGGCAGGTCAGCCTCGATTGTCTCAATTTCCTCGATATCACCCTCGACGAGTCGCTTTGCCCGGACTTTGCGGTTTTCCTCGTCGACTTCGAGCGAGATGACATGTGTAATGAGCGGTCTGTCCTCCATCTCGTCGTTGATGTCGATACACCAGTTGGTCTGCGGGCCAGTGTGACCGGTTTCCCCATCGGCCGTTTTGAATCCGGCAAATATTAGATCGACATCAGGGTCGAGTTTCTCGAGTCCAGTGGCAACGGTCATTGCTGTCGCCCACGTATCAGCAGCACCCATCTCCCGGTCGGAGAGCAAATAGAGGTCATCAGCGTAAATATCTGACATCCCTTCTTCAAGAATCTCCTTGTAGCCGGGCGGTCCCATGCTCATCAGCGAGACCGTGCCACCGTGTTTCACCTTCGTCTGTAACGCTGCGCGAAGCGCTATCTTGTCGTTGGGATTCATCACTGTCGGCGTCTTTCCACGTTCGAGATGTCCGTCTTCGTCGAAGGATACCTTGCCTTCGCGAAAGTCGGGGACTCCCTTGGTCAATGTAACCATGTGCATTTCTATCACTACCCTAGGTGACATGGGGTCGGTATAACCCCTAAACCTTTCGGCGAGAGTGATTTTCATACTACCGGACGTAAGCGTTTAAACCATCTCGCCACCCCGGGGTGGCGAGTATGTTTACGAAGTTACGTCCGGCAGTATCAGTAGACGAAAGAAGTGCCAGAATCAGATACGGCCCGCACGGCTTGGGTCGACGTCGATAGCATCGACCGGACACACATCAACGCAAAGCATGCAGTCGATACACTGTTCTTCGTGTGTTGGGTGTGCTTTGATTTCACTTTCCGGGTGACCGGGCGTGTCAACCCACTCGAAGACATCGACAGGGCAGTCTTCGAGACAGGCACCGTCGGCCAGACAGATGTCGAAATCCACAGCAACGTGCGTTCCGTGGATGCCCTGTTTTTCTTCGGTCAGGTCGTCGCCGTCGGGCGACCAGATTGCAACGCCGTCGTTATCTCCGATCTTTTCGTAATTTTGCTCAAACTCCGGGTCGATTGCCATTGGTATTATGTCTCACTCAGGGCGGCTACTTAAATCTTTGACCGGACACGATGACAGCAGTCCGTTTGACCGGAAATGGAGGATATCCAGAGTGGTGTCTCTCGCCGGAGGCTTTTCCTTCATAGAGACCCTTACCCAACTATGTCCTCTGACCCAGGCGGTTTCGACCAGGAGTTCACGCGATACGGTGACACACTGTTGGCCGTGTTATTCGCCGCTGCCATCCTCGTCGTGATTGTCGGCGTTCCACTATTCGGTATCGACCTCCAGATTAGTCCCGGTGCAATCGTTGCGCTGTTGTTCGTCGGCTTTGCCATCGTAACCGTCTTTTCGTCGGTGAAGATTGTCGAAGCGTATGACCAGAAAGCGCTAACCATCTTCGGGAAGTTCCGCGGTCTGCTTGACCCCGGAATCCACTTCGTCGTGCCGTTTGTCAACCGAACCTACCGGTTCGATATGCGAACGCAGACGCTTGATGTCCCCCGACAGGAAGCAATCACACGAGATAACTCGCCAGTGACTGCGGATGCCGTGGTGTATATCAAAGTGATGGACGCCGAGAAAGCGTTCCTTGAGGTTGATAACTACAAAAAGGCGGTCTCCAACCTCGCGCAGACTACCCTCCGTGCCGTGCTGGGTGATATGGAGCTTGACGATACGCTGAGCAAACGCCAACAAATCAACGCAAAAATTCGCAAGGAACTCGACGAGCCGACTGACGAGTGGGGAATCCGCGTCGAGAGCGTGGAGGTTCGAGAGGTTAATCCAAGTCAGGATGTCCAGCGCGCGATGGAGCAACAGACCTCTGCGGAGCGTCGTCGCCGTGCGATGATTCTCGAAGCACAGGGAGAGCGCCGCAGTGCCATCGAGACGGCACAGGGAGACAAACAGAGTAACATTATCCGCGCACAGGGAGAAAAGCAGAGTCAGATTCTCGAAGCGCAGGGTGATGCGCTGTCGACAGTGTTGCGAGCGAACGCTGCCGAATCGATGGGCGAGCGCGCTGTCATCGAGAAGGGAATGGATACGCTCGAGGCGATTGGTCAGGGCGAGTCCAACACCTTCGTCCTGCCACAGGAGTTGACGTCCCTTGTGAGTCGCTACGGTAAACACCTGCAGGGAAGCGACAGCAAAACGAACGGCCACGTGCTTGAAGCGCTTGATTTCGACGACGAAGCACGAAGCCTGCTTGGACTCGACAACATCGAGGAGATACTCGCACAGTTCGAGGATGAAACCCTCGATGCACCCGCGACAAGCGAGGGCGGTGAAGGCGAATCGGAGCTAAAGAGCGCAGAAGAAGTGTTGTCCGAAATCGACGAAGAAGAGCTTTGAAATCCTCCCCCGCGTGAACGGCGAGCCTTTCCCCTCGAATTCTCCGTAATACCCAGATAGCATCCGCACCTCTGGTGCGGTTCACTGAACGCGAGGCGAAGCCGAGCGTTCAGCCTTTTTAGCGTAGATTTTTGCCGCGAGTGGTGCCTCCGGCACCCGAGCGGCAAAAAGGTACTAACCAAGTGGTTTTTACCCGTTCACGCTGAACGCAGGAATATGAGCTTTGAAAAAGGAGACACAGTGTTGTTTTCGGACAAACACAGCGAATACGATGGCGAAGTTGGCGAGATTACACAGGTCGCAGAGACGATGTTCGGCGACGAAACCTATACCGTGAGTTTCGAGGATGGACAGGAAGCGGGGATTCCAGCGGATGCGCTGGAGGAAGCGCCGGACGAGGAAACTAACGAGGCGGAAGACGCTGAGGCGGAGTAAGACAGATGTCCTCGATTCCGTTTCATTATATCGACCTCCGGGCGTTTAGTTACGTCACGGAAGACGAACAGCGGGTCGAGGACGCACTCAGGCAGTTTCTCCCCGAAGAGTTCGAACTCGACCGCGCGACATCCGAAGGCCACTACGGCGACCGCATCCTGATTCTCTCCGCCCGTGTCGAAAAGGCACGAGGGATTCGAACCGTCCTCGAAGCGATTGGAGACCTCGCAGATGAGGAGTTTGCTCGTATCGAACGCGAACTTGAAGAGCGCGTCACCGAGAACTGCGAATTTTTCCTGACGCTTGATAAACAGGCCGCCTACGGTGGAGAGATTGCGCTGGGAGACGGTATTACCCTCCGCGGAAAGGTCGAAGCCTATCCCGCGAAAAAAGAACACGCACTCGATAACATCGAAGAAACGCTTTCGGACGTGAGTTAGATGTACGAGGGGGTCCACGCCCGGCCGGATGGCGATAGCACGGTCTCGCGGATGGCACTGGCCGCCAGCGAATACGGCTTTTCCGGTATCGTGGTTCGCAATCACGGCGACAATCCAGCCTCCTATGACCCCACCCAGATTGGTGAGAAATACGGCATCGACGTCGTTCCTGCCGTTGAGATTCGGGCATCAGACCCCTCGCGCGCCGGTGGGTTTGTTGGTGCACACCGTGACTCCCAGACCGTTGTCGTAGTCCATGGCGGAACCGCCGAACTCAACCGGTTTGCAGTTGAGCAACCTGCTGTCGACGTGCTCGCTCACCCGATGAAAGGAGAAGGCGATTTCAATCACGTGCTGGCCCAGCGCGCGGTCGAAAACGGCGTCCGTATCGAGTTTAACCTCGCACCAGCGCTCCGCTGGCAGGGTGGTCGTCGCGTGCAGGCGCTCCAGAAACTGCGAAAGCTCCACGAGATTGTCGAAACCTACGAGACACCGTATGTCGTGAGTGCAGACCCTCGCAATCATCTGCAACTGCGGTCGCCACGAGCGTTACAAGCAGTCGGCGAAACCATCGGCTTTACTGCTGTAGAGATTGCTGACGGGCTGGCCGAGTGGGGCGAGATTGCAGAGCGAAATCGCAAGCGACAGGACGATTCGTTCATCCAGCCGGGTGTCAAGCGGGTCGATTGTGAGAAGTGAAATCACTCGTTGACGCGTTCCAGATACTCGTTAACGACAATCTGTCCTTTCGCGGTCAGTACCGGACCGTGCTGGCCTGATTCGATGAGGGCCTTGCTGTGTAAGGCCTGGAGAAGTTGTTTGGCGCGTTTGGGGTCGGTCTGGAGGACACTCGGCAACGAGACTTCCGTATCGCCGACGGTGTAAATTGTCGTCAGCGCCTCCGTTTCCTGCTCCGAGAGCGTGAGTTGGCGAAGCGAATCCAGAAGTGGCTGGTACTGCTGTCTGAGATAGCGACCCAGCAAAGAGAGTTTTCGCGCGGATTCGACAGCCGCAGCGGTCGTCATCGCCTCGCCATCGTTCATATGGCTGACGACGATAGCTGGCCGGTCAGCACCGTCGATTGGGCGCTGCTCGCGGCTGAAATCGATGACCGAATCGAGCGAAATGATGACAGGACCTTCTTCAGTATCAATTTTCACACAGTCGGTTTCCAGCGAGAGTAATCCCGCACAAAAGTCGGTATTGAGAACCCGACCACCGACTTTCTCTGGATGTTTGAGTTTGGTGTAGGTCCCGTTCAGGATTGCTTTGAATAGTACCGTCTGGAATTTATGTGCGGTACGTTCCGGTGCGGCAATGACAGCTGTCGTCCGTCGGTCC
>Ga0207421_10009026_pt1 | contig 10162 bp, 8 predicted proteins | sample SodLakKL_010_SED_4_FD_187542 | JGI IMG/M metagenome (GOLD analysis project Ga0207421, IMG submission 187542) | Alkaline sediment microbial communities from Lake Tanatar, Kulunda Steppe, Russia - 8KL_010_SED (SPAdes) (version 2) | ecosystem: Environmental > Aquatic > Non-marine Saline and...
TGCGGCTTACGCCTTGTAAACATACACGTACGCCAGGTACGCTGCATTCTTTGAAACCCGGCAAGCCTTGATCTTGAACTTTTACGAGGGCATCATTTTTCTGGTTGAAAAAGCCCGTCAGTTCGTTTCCGGTAATAAACGATCCTTGCAGGAGGGTGACCAATGGCGGAAACCCGGGGAGAAACAGAGCCTGGAGATTATCAAAAGATCGTCTTTTTTGTCGGGCCGCAGCAGGCCTTCAATGAGGTCATCTCGCACTCGGTCGAATCCAGAATGGGAGATGGCTGTCGGTGCATGGCAGCATGCGAACCCTGGCCGGAAGAAGACTGGTGCATTGGCAGCAGCTCCACCTGCCTCGTCATGTTCGAACGGTTCGGGCAGAAACCGGAGGCGCTTTGGGCAGGCATCCCGCCTGCACATTCTTTTGCGGAAAAAAAGACGTATGCCGCACTGTATAATATTTCGACACATCTGAAAGGCAGTGTTGAAACCGAGTCCCTGCGCCGGGGGTTCCGGGGGGTGTTTTTCTGCGATGAGCCTTTGGATGTTCTGCTTCATGGCATCGAAAGGATGCTCAAGGGTGAGCTCTGGTATTCCCGGGAGGTCCTGGGGCGGTGTCTGCCGATACCCGGGGATGGCGGCAGTTCCTCTGGCTTGGTGAAAATTCTGACGAAAAGGGAGCGGGAAATTCTTTATCTGCTGTCCGCGGGATACGGCAATAACGAGATCGCCGACAGGCTGTATGTCAGCCGCCATACCATCAAAACCCACCTGTACAACCTTTATAAAAAGCTCGGCGTAACCAGTCGATTGCAGGCCGCCATGTTTGCCCGTAAATACATTGATTCGCTGCGCCAGTAGGCGGTCTGTTTATTCAGCCTGCCCGGGGGCCGCAGCCGTGTGCATCCGCAAATCCGAGGGGTGTATCGGAAAAACAACGGTTTGCACCTCCCGGCTGAAAAAAGCCTCCGGGCAGGCTGAATAAACAGACCGCCTCATTCCTTGTTATTAGCAAAAGACCATAACCCACCGGTTGCTCTCATCCTTTTTTCCTATTTTTTTCCTCTGAAATATACGAATCAATTTACGTCTTCCGCCGGATGGAAACTGCATTCGGACTGTTGTATTTTGCTATCACTCCCGTATTTCTTTCAAAGGCTTCACCGTTACAATCTCCCTTCAGGGAGGGCGCAGAAATGATGTATTCCAGCCGGCTGCCCAGGGGCGGCATTGTCTGGCAACGGTTGATGGCCGTTGTCATCCTTTTGATAGGTGTTCTTGTTTTCCCGGTGTCGATAAATTTTGCACAAGATGCGGGATCCGGGTTTGCCACGCTGGATTTCGCGGTTGCAAACGAGATTGCGGTGCAGGCGGATACACCGGTGATCAACGTTGGCCCCCGGGGGTCATTCGGCGAGTTTGATGTGTTCGTGGATTTTACGGTTCAGGCCAATACGCGCAACGTGGATATGTTCGTGGAGGCCACGAACTTTTATTTTGATGCGGATCCTGCGGGAACCCAGGTCGATCCCATCGCGCTGGTGGAGTCTGCCGGGGCGGAAATTTCCGCGCAGGGCGCGACTGCGCTTTCAGGGAGCCGTGCGGGCTTTGTGGCAGCAGGGGATACCATTGACGGGTTTCCAAGCCGGAAGACCGAATCATTGACGTTTCAGAGCAATAAGGATCAGACCTTTCATCATGCTGTTTCCGTGGCGGTGACATGGCATCTGGAGCCCATGAAGCCGGCAGGGAATTACAGCGCCAAGGTCAGGCTGACCTGTATTGCGCTTCCGCCGGAATAAAATGCACAGGCGGCGGCTATGTTTTTGAGTTTCCATGAGAGGGGAATGGCGCAGGTGCCAAATATAATACATGCAGGAGGTGCAACATGAAAAAACTGATGATTATGGTAATGGGGCTTCTTCTTTGCCTCAGCGTGGGCGCGTCGGCAGTTATGGCAGACCTGGAAAGCGAAGCGACAGCTCATGTGTATGTCAATGTCGTTCCGAATGTTGCCGTGAGGGTTATGGATGCAAATGTTGATCTGGGTCAGGTTCAGTTTGGGGATTTTTACTCCACCATTACCTTCCGGATCGATGCGAACAGCCAGGATGTCTGGATTTCAGCAGCAGCTTCGAACCTTTACAAAGGCAATGATCCGGCCAGTGAGGTCGACCCGCTGCCTGTGGCAGATGCTGCCGGCGTTCGGATTACCCCGACCAATGCGAATCCCATGAATGGCGGGTCCAACATTGCCCAGTATATTGAGGGCACAACGATAAACGGCTTCCCCGGGCTTCTGACGGAACAGATCAACTTCGAGTCCAGCCAGAATAACCATTTCAGCCAGGACGTTGATCTGCTGTTCACCTGGAAGCAGCCCGATCCGGAACAGCCGCAGGGACAGTACAGCGGTTTTGTGAAAATGTATGCCATGCTTTACCCCGTGGGTAACACTGCCGAGTAATCATCCGGGACACCCCTCGGATTTGCGGAGCACAGCATTTTGATACATTCTGGCAGGCACTTTCGCCATCCCCTTTGAATAATCTGCCGGAAACGTCAAACAAACCTGAAAGAGGGTCCGTATGAGCCGAAAACCTTTACTGGTTGTGTTTTTATGCCTGGCCGTTCTCGGGTGGCTGCATTGCCCGCCGGCGGATGCCGGAATTTCGATTTCACCGGCTGTCATTTCGGTGGACCTGGATAAGCAGGCGCGGCCGGCCGGTGAATTTGTCATCCGCAATACCGGTGATACAACCGAGCGGTACCGGATCATGGCCAGCCATTTTGAAATCGGCCGGGGCGGGGAGCTGAATAAGGTTGAGCCCAATGAAAACTCCCTTGCGAACTGGATCAAGTTCAACCCGCGGGAATTCACACTTCCGCCAAAAAGCAGGCGGTCGATCCGTTTTGTGGTGATACCGGAGGGGCGGATTGCGGATCGCAGGGAATACTGGTGCTTCATGGAACTGGAGTCCCTGGTGCAGAACGAAGCCACTGCCACCGACAGTCTGAACCGGACCATGACCGTGCGGGTCGTGCCGTCGATCCTGGTCCCCATATTCGCTAAAAAGGGGAAGGTTCCCTATGGCGCCGAGATTTCGAAAAGCACTATTTCCGGCGAGGCGGCTCCCCGTATAGAATCCGTTCTCGTAAACACGGGCAGGGGGCACTTGTTTGTGGACGGCGTATTTGAAGTATTGGATGCATCCGGCGACATCATTCAGGAAGGCGGCATGGGCCGGACCTACCTGATGCCGGGCAATGAACGGATGTTTCGGGCCGGCCTGCGCGACGATCTTCCCGAAGGAGAATACGTTGTCCGGCTGGAATATTCTTCTTCTCAGCTTTCCGATCCGGTCCGGGATGAAATCTCCTTTAACCGCTGACAGCATCCGAGGATACTTTGCGCCGCCCGTGGAAAGCCAAAACAGCCGGTATCTGTTTATGGGCGTGTGTCTGCTTGTGGACAGCCGGCGCGCAGGCCCAGGTGGATGTTCCCGGGGTGGTTTTCGAAGCGGTGGAAACCGAGGTGGCGGGCTTTTATTTGCAGGGCAAGCGGGCAAGGGACCGGCTGGTCGTCTATGATTTTGACGTGGTGGTGATCGGGCAGAAGCGTTATCTGCCCTTGGTGCGCATGCTCGGTTTGCTGGATGTTGGGTTTGAACAGGATGAGGAAAAGCTGCATTTCCAGCCGGACGGCAGCGCGCCGATGGTATTGGATACCAAAAGCCGCCGGCTTCGGATCGACGTCCGGGAGCAGGATGTGGAGATGGTGTTTGCCATCTCCGATGTTACGGGTAAAAACGATATTTTTCTTCCCCCCGAGGTCATCGCCGGTATTTTTTCCTTTGAAATCAACTGGGATGACAGTCAATATGCCTTTCTGGCCGATACAGACAAAACGCTTGGCATCTGGAAGCGTCAGCATTTCCCATCGATCCTGGGAATCCAGACCGAAGACGTATCTGAAACCCTCCCGCAGCTCCATGGTACCGCAAGACCCCGTACCCCCAATCTGAGCCTGGATTTTCTGGAAGTCCGGGGACGGGTGAAGTACCGCCCTGTGGACCGCGACCTGAATGATACCGCCATTGTGGATTCCCTGGAACAGACCCTTTGGGGCGGTCTTGCCGGGGGTAACTACAAGCTCCGGCTGAGCCAGCCGTACTATATGTATTATGACTCCGAATGGACCCGAAGCGATCATCCGGGGTTGATGGTGGATTGGGGGGAGTGGCGGTACAATACAGCGCAGGCCGAGCTGGTGGCAGGCGATTCCGTGTTCGGGCTCAATGATCTCAGTTTTTCCACCCTTCGGATGACCGGCGTCCGGTTCAACGGTTTGTTTGGCGTGGATGGTGCGGCCCGGCGTATGGATGCATCGCAGCGGGGATACAGAAGCGTTTTTGCGGCCCCTCAGGTAATTGAAGGGTATGCGCCGGTGGGGTCCAGGGCCGAGTTGTATGTCAATGACCGCCTGGTGGACACCGACGAGGTGGTTTCCAGTCTGCCGGACCGCCCCGGAACCGGGATGTATCGCTTTGAGGCGTTCGCATTATCGCCGGGCAGCATGAACACCATCCGTATCGAGGTAACCGACCCTGACGGGGTAGTCACCATTACTGAAAGAAACATCATGGGTGCGGCAGCGATTCTGCCCCGGGGCGGGATGGCGTTTCTGGGGGCCGCGGGCACGCGGCGGGAGCTTGATGAATGGACGTCCGAAGGGATTTTTACGGGGGGACGATTTTTTTACGGGGTGACGGACAATCTGACCCTGGGCGCAACCATGGCCTGGCAGGAGGATTTTTTTTCTCCGGCTTTTGTAAGCGCCATCAATCCGGATGACCGGCAGTATCCGGAATCGAGTCTGCACGGTGCCACCCAGTTTTCATGGCGGCTGTTTGACCGCTCTTTTCTGAAGGGGGATGTGGCATGGGTGGACCAGGAGTCAGAAGGCGGGGGAGCCGCGCAGGATAATATGGCCTGGACAATGGATTGGCGGGGTTTTCCGATAAAGGGAAAAGATGTGGAAGTGGGGTCGTATTATTTCCGGTACGGCCCTGAATTTTTCGACGGCCGCAACCGGAACCTGTTCGACCGGGAAGGGTACGTGGTCAATGCAGGGATGTATACGTTTCCGGGGTGGCGGTTCAGCGCCGCCGGGGGGCAGGCCTGGGATAACCTGGAGGGTGAGCGGCAAGAAACCCTTACGGTCAATTTTCAAAATGCCCGGGTCGAATCCAGGGTGCTGCCCGCCACTACCTTGTCTTTTTACTATGACCGGCTTGATCCGGACTGGGATGAGCCCGCCCGTGACCTTTACACCGCAGGGCTGCGGACCCGTCTGCCTTACCGTTTGAGTTTCGAGGGGCTGGTTTCGGCGGGAGACGACCTGCGCTTTACGCAAAACCCGGACTTTCTGACCGGGCTTCGGCTTCCGGGTATCTCACGGTTCGGCAGCGAGCGGACGTCGCTGCTGTTGAGGTGGGGCCTTCCCTGGAGAACGGGCTCTGTTGCCTTAAGCTACTGGGACAGCGGTTACCGGGAGCGTGCATCGGTGTTGTACGTGGACAGACTTTCCTGGTGGATACCTTTGGAAACGCGGACGGAACTGGGTTATGACATCGATATTGAAGACTGGTTTTTCGAAAACCGAACCGAAGTGCCTTTGGGAAAGGCCAGGCGGTCGAGGCTTGGTTTCCAGGGGCGATACGAAAACGGCGACTGGCGGGTTGAGACGTACGTAAGCATCAACGAGATGTTCAGCCGTTTGGGCGGGCGTACAAGTTATGTTCCAAGCAGAAGAATCCGGCCGGAAAGCAGGATCCTGTATGGCAGGGTTTTTCTGGACATCAATGGCAACGGGGTGCCGGATCCGGGCGAGCCGGGAATCGAAGGAATTACCGTGATTTTTAATAACCAGCGGGAAGCGGTGACCGATAAAAACGGGATTTTCAGGTTCCCGGTGTCTGATGAGTTTGAAAAAGCACGGGTGAACCTGAAACCGCGCGACATACCGGCCATTTATGTCTGCACGCACGGCGTCCAGGATGCGGCGTTTAAAGAGGGGCGATCGACGCGGGTGGATTTCGGCCTTAGCCCGGCGCACGCAGCCGGGGGGCGGGTTGCGGGCGCGGACCGGGACGGGGCGCTCCGTTACCTGTCCGGCATCCGCGTGTATGCCACGCACAGGGATACCGGCGAGATCCGGGCGGATTCCATTACGGCGGACGACGGTTCCTACTACCTTGAAAACCTGCTTCCCGGGCGGTATGATATAACCATAGACGAATCCAGCATCCCGGCAGGCTACAGGGCGCCGTTCGAGCCGGCTGCCCTGGAAGTCACACCTTCCCACGATCCGGTTGAACACGGGGTCGAGCCGATACAACTGGCAAGATCTTCCCGATAATCTTTGACCTTATCCGCTGCTGCCCGCATATTCTGCTGCGTGCCTTGCCGTGTGCCGTACAAGGGGTTATGATATATAAAACCGTCTGCCAGGGGCGGTTTTATACAAGGAGTGCGAGGTAAACGGCTTTCATGCAGAAAGGAAAGGGGTCGTGCGGCCATGGCTGTGACATTCGACCAGTGGGTGGTATTCGGGATTCTTTTTGCGACACTGGTGCTGTTCGTGTGGGGCCGGTGGCGCTATGACCTGGTGGCAATCGCTGCTTTGCTGGCGGTTTATTTGGCGGGCCTTGTTTCTTCGGAGCAGGTGTTTGCCGGTTTCGGGCATCCGGCGGTTATAACCGTGGCCGCGGTGCTGATATTGAGCCGGGGGCTGATGAACGCCGGTGTGATCGACAGCATGTCCAGGGCGATCGCAAGGGTGGGCGACCGGATCATGGTGCAGGTGGTGGTGCTTACGGGGATCGTTGCCATCTGCTCGGGATTTATGAACAACGTGGGCGCGCTGGCGCTTTTGATGCCGGTGGCGGTGTGGCTGTCAAGGAAAAGCGGGCGCTCCCCGTCGGTGCTGCTGATGCCGCTGGCGTTCGGGTCTTTGCTGGGCGGGCTGACGACGTTGATCGGGACGCCGCCCAATATCATTATCGCCACGTACCGGGCCCAGGTAAACGATACGCCTTTTGGGATGTTTGATTTTCTGCCGGTTGGCGGGGGTGTTATGCTTGCGGGCGTCATTTTTATCGCGCTTGTGGGATGGCGGCTGACGCCCCGGCGGGAGGGTGCGGGGGATGGCGAGGATCTTTTCCAGATCGAGGAATACATCAGCGAGCTGATGGTTCCGGAGAAATCGAAATTCGTTGGGCAGACCATCTACCACCTGACATCGGCCATGGAAGGGGATGCGGATATTACTATCGTGGGGCTGGTGCGAAGGGAGCAGCATATCGCGCTGCCGTCCTGGCACCGGATCATCGAGGCCGGGGATATTCTGCTGGTGGAAGCCACGCCGGAAGATTTGAAGGCCATGATCGATCTGGCGGACCTGGAGCTGGCGGAGTGCAAGGGCGACTGCAAGGCGACGCTGGGTGTGGAGGATATCAGCGTGATCGAGGCGGTTGTGACGCCGGAGTCGACTTTGGCCGGGCGCACGGCCATCGGACTGAACCTGCGGCGGATATTCGGGGTAAACCTGCTTTCGGTTGCCAGGCGGGGGGAGCGGTTGAAAAGCCGCGTCGGGCGGACGCCGATTGTCATCGGCGATATCCTGCTGCTGCAGGGATCCGATGAGAGCCTGCAGAAGGTAATCAGGGAGTTTCGTCTGCTGCCGCTGGCGGAGCGGGAGCTGCGGCTGGACCAGCCCAAAAAGGTGGTGCCTGCGGTGGGGATTTTCGTGGCGGCCATGGCGTTGGCCGCGCTGAATGTTCTGCCGGTTCATGTCGCGTTTACAGGGGCTGCGCTGGTGATGGTGCTGGTGGGGCTGATATCGGTGAACGAAATTTACGGCAGCATCGACTGGCCGATCATTATCCTGCTGGGGGCCATGTTCCCGCTGGGGGAAGCCCTGGAGACCACCGGCGGGGCGGCGCTGATCGCGGGACAGCTGCTTGTTCTTTCGGAGGCCCTGCCGGCATGGGGAATGTTGATGGTGCTGCTGGTTGCCACCATGCTGCTGTCCAACGTGATCAACAACGCGGCCGCGGCGGTGTTGATGGCGCCCATTGCCATCAGTCTGGCGGGCGGTATGGGTGTGTCGGTGGATCCGATGCTGATGGCGGTTGCGGTGGGCGCATCCTGCGCGTTTCTGACGCCGGTGGGGCACCAGTCCAATGCCCTGGTGATGGCGCCGGGCGGATACCGGTTCGGGGATTACTGGCGTTTGGGGCTTCCGGTTTCGGTTGTTGCGGCGGTGGTGGGGGTTCCGCTGATCATGGTGGTTTGGCCGTTGTAGTTGTAAAGGGATGGAGAAAACCGGTTGCACGACTGTATCAACTATTGGCACCGCCGGGATGTTCAAGCGCCGTTTCAGGATTGTTCCAGCCCAGAACCCGGATGCCCCGGCGGAAAGTGTTTTGTCCCCCGCCGTAAATCAGTGTCGGCGCGGAAGCATAATCGCCTGCCATCGCTGTCCACCGCTCCAGGCCGGAGAAAAAATCACGGTTCAACGTTTTCCCGGATTTGATTTCTATGGGCATCAGTATGGACCCGTAATCGACGATCAGGTCGATTTCATTTCCGTTGCTGTCGCGCCAGAAATAAAGGCAAGCATTTTCCAGGTTGTTGATACGGGCTTTCATCAATTCGGAGATGATCAGAGACTCGAATATTGGGCCCCGGAGCGGATGGGCGGCAAGCTGGGAAGGTTCCTGTATGCCAAGAAGCCAGCATAGCAGGCCGGTGTCGTAAAAGTAGATTTTCGGGGATTTGACCAGTCGCTTTCGGAAGTTGGTATGGTGGGGAGGCAGGCGAAACAGGATATAGCTTGCTTCCAGTACGGATATCCATGCCTTTGCAGTGTTGTGAGTGATTCCGCAGTCTGTTGCCAGAGAGCTGAGATTGAGTATCTGCGCACTGCGGCCCGCGCAGAGGCGCAAAAAACGTTGAAAGGTATCCAGTTCCTTAACTTGCAGTATCTGCCGGACATCGCGTTCTGCATAGGCGGTAACATATGCGGGAAACCAAATGCGGGGAGAAAGGCCGCGGTCGTAAATAGGTGGGTAGCCGCCGGTAAAGAGAGCCGTGTCAAGATCTTTGGGCTGAATACCGGCATGCTTCAGTTCGCTGATTGCAAAAGGGAGCAGCTCGATAAAGGCGGTCCTTCCTGCCAGCGACTGTGTGATATTCGACATCAAGCCGAAATGCTGTGATCCGGTCAGCAGAAAAAGCCCCATCCGGCCGTCCATATCGACATGGGTCTGCAGGTAGGAGAGGATTTCCGGGGCTCGCTGTATCTCGTCTATAACCGCCCCGTCCGGCATTTGCTCAAGAAGGCTCCTTGGGTCGTCAGCGGCTGCTTGCCGAATATCCGGATCTTCCAGGGATACATAGGGCTTTTGGCTAAACAGCGCCCTTGCCAGGGTGGTTTTTCCGGATTGCCGGGGCCCGGTAATCGTGACGATCGGAAAACCCTGCAATTGTTCCTGTATTATTTTTTCTGCGTCTCTTGGGATCATGGATTGTTTGTACCGGGATTTATGCAAATTGTCAATGCGATTTACAATTTGCATAAATCGGGCTGGCAGGACCAAAGGATTATTTCAGAAGGATATCATCGATAAAGAGGGTGTCATCGCCGCTTTCCTGCATCATTTTAAATGCATTTTCCCATCCTTCCCGTGGACTTTGAACTGGCCGAATAATGATTTGATTTTTCTCAACGTCTATCTCTACGTCATCGATTATGCCTGTTTGTTCGAGAACAGGCTTTGGAATTCGCAGTCCCTGGGAATTTCCAATTTTGATTATACGTGCCCTCATACGTCGCCTCCTGAAAAAATGTTACCACATTTTGTAATTACTCTATGGTGGCATGTCAGGTCAAAATCGGACCCAGGCCGGATCAGTCCCAACACCGTCCTTAGATTGAGCTTTTGCAAAGCCCTCGGGTCCCGGCTTTTAAAAGTCAGGCAAAGCGCCATAGGATGTGCTGACGAAGGAAGCGCATCATAGATGTCATTATCCCGCAGGATTTTGGCAACGGCGGAAAAACGATGCGCTTCCTTCGTCAGCACATCCTATTGTGATC
>Ga0207421_10009027_pt1 | contig 10162 bp, 9 predicted proteins | sample SodLakKL_010_SED_4_FD_187542 | JGI IMG/M metagenome (GOLD analysis project Ga0207421, IMG submission 187542) | Alkaline sediment microbial communities from Lake Tanatar, Kulunda Steppe, Russia - 8KL_010_SED (SPAdes) (version 2) | ecosystem: Environmental > Aquatic > Non-marine Saline and...
CTCCGACGTCGAGGAACTGGCCGGTGGTCAGCCCGACCACCGCGATCCCTGTCCGCTCTGTGAGCGTTTCGAGCTCTTCGGCGGAGCCGGTCGAACAGATCAGGTCGACTTCAGCGTCGACGATCGCCTCGGGCTCGCCTCCTGCCCCACCGATGACGTTCCGCTCGACGAGCTCCGGCGCGGCGATGTTGTACGGAATCTCCGTTCGCCACCCCCGCTCGTCGTCTTCGACGCCAGCGACCAGCTCAGTCGCTTCGAGCTGTACGATCAGTCGGAGAGCGCCCGAACCGACCGCGACGATCCGCTCAACGGCGTCGGGGATCGTCACCGTCCTGTCGGCCAGGTCGACGATCTCGGTGCCCCCAGCATCACCCGACTGTGAGTCGAGACAGCCGGCGATCCCAGCGCCGGCTCCCGCCCCGACTGCTCTCAGGAACGCCCTGCGGTCCATGCTCGCCACAACGCTCCGCGTGGCTACGACCGTTGCTGAGGAATATGAAGGTGTTAAGGATCCGGTCGCACGTGTCTCTGGACCGTCCTGCGAGCTGTGATGGGTCGTCTCGCTCGGAGACGCAACGTCGCAACCACCAAATAGCGAGCGTGCGACAGTGCGGGTATGACAGACAGGACGGCAGCCGTCGCGCGGGCGACCGCAGAGACCGACATCGAGGTGACGCTGGCGCTCGACGGCGACGGCGACGCGACCGTGGAGACCGGCATCGGCTTTTTCGATCACATGCTCGAGGCGTTCGCAACGCACGGCCTGTTCGACCTCACGGTCAGGTGTGACGGCGACCTCGCTGTCGACGACCACCACACCGTCGAGGATGTCGCGATCACGCTCGGCGAGGCGTTCGAGGAGGCGCTCGGGGACAAACGGGCCGTCCAGCGCTTCGCCGACCGGCAAGTGCCGATGGACGAGGCGCTTGCGTCGGTCGTCGTCGACGTCAGCGGCCGCCCGCACTTCCAGTTCGACGGGCAGTTCTCCCAGGAGCGCGTCGGCGGGATGACGAGCCACATGGCCGGCCACTTCTGCCGGTCGCTCGCGACGAACGCCGGGCTCACGCTGCACGCGAGCGTCGACGGCGAGAACGCCCACCACGAGATCGAGGCGCTGTTCAAGGCGCTCGCGCGTGCGCTCGACGACGCCACCCGGCTCGACGACCGCCGGAGCGAGACTCCGAGCACGAAAGGCGAACTATGACATCTTCCGCGCGAGGTGACAACAGCTATACCGACAGCGTGTAACAGTTCCCGCATGTTCGACGAGATCATGGAGAAGTTCGCGGACTCGCCGAGTCAGCAGCAGGTGATCCGGCTGTTGCTCGAGCGCGGCTTCTCGGTCAACGACGACGGCCGGGTCGTCTCCGGGGGGATCGAGATCCCGAACACGGGGATCGCCCGCGAGGTGGGCGTCGACCGCCGGGTCGTCGACGCGACGACCGACGCCATCCTCGCCGACGACGAGCTCCGGCCGATCTTCCAGAACATCTCCGCCATCCCCAGCCTGATGGATCTCGCACCCGTGCTCGAGCTGACGGTGCTGACCGTCGCCGTCCGCGACGCCGAGGAGTCGGGCATCGTCGCGGCCGTCACGGGCCGGATCGCAGACCACGGTATCTCCATCCGACAGGTGATCAGCGAAGACCCCGAGTTCACCGACGAACCGCGGCTGTACGTCATCACCGACGACGCCCTGCCCGGCGACCTCATCACCGACCTCCAGACGCTTTCGTTCGTCAGACGGCTCGAACTCGCCTGAGGCTGTCCCGAACCGCTTTTAGTTGCGGCGCGTCGAACAGCCAGATATGGTTCCGCTCCTGACCGATCTCGCGTTCACCGCCTTCGCCGTGGTGATGATCCTGCTCGTCGTCGCGACGGTCGTTTTCTTTCTTTACGACTCGGTCGTCACGCTGCTCGAAGGGCGGATCTGACCGACCCTCGGGCCGTCACCGGTAGACGCGCTGGGTCAGATAGTGGTCGAGCTCCTCGCCCACGTCTGCGAGCCAGACATCGTCGTCGGTGGTCGACTGTCGGAGCATCACTCCCGCCAGCAGGGTCACGACGGTCGCGGCGACGGCTGCTGGCTCGCACTCGCGGAAGACGCCCTGTTCGACCCCCGCCTCGATCACGGTCTCGAGATACCGCTCGAACACTCTGTCACTCCGCGTGAAGTGTCTCCGGTAGGCTGCGTCGTGAGCCGCCTGCGAGCGAAGCTCCGTCAGCAGCGAGACGAACTCCTCTTGCTCGGCGCTGGCCGTGGCGTCGGTGACCCAGGCGACGAACCGCTCGAGCTCCTCGCGGGGGCGTTCGACCTCTTTCCCGACAACTGATTCCTCGAACGCGTCGAGCATGAACGCCAGACAGGCGAGTACCACGTCGTCTTTGTCATCGTAGTGGTGGTAGATCAGTGACGGACTCTTCTCGAACGTCTCGCCGATGCGCTGAATCGTTAACCCCGTGTAGCCGTGCTCGGTGAGCGCCCGGTATGTCGCCGCCAGAATCTCCTCTTCGGTCCCGTCCGGGTCAGAGAAGAGCTTCTCTGCCACGGATTTTCACCTCCGCCCCGACCGCTGGCATGGGACTGTGGGGCGTGTTTCCATACACTCCCTGTCGGACCAGCGAAGATAAATCCGTTGATTGAACGTTCAATCACAACGGTTAAGTCTGGAGACACCCCGAACTGTAGCAATGAGTCAACGAGCGGTCGTCGTCGCCGTGCTTGTCGTTGCGGTCGCGGGGATGATCGTCCCGCCGGCGGTGACAGCGCAGGAACAGGGTGACGACAGACTGGGGACTCTCCCGGATGCAGAGCCGGAGCTCGACGTTCTCCTCCCCGAGCCGGAGATCAGCCCCGGCCAGGAGCTCTCGCTCGAGCTTGAGGTCGTCAACGACGGCGTGATCCGCTACCGGGGCGAGAACGTCGACGCGCTGCTCACTGCCCGGGGCGTCACCGTCGAGATCACCGACAGCGGGCCGCTCGAAGTGAAATCCGGGAAGACGTCTGTCGGGCAGATCCCCGACGGCGAAGCGCTCCCGGTCGCACAGCGGGTCGCCGTCCCCGACGACATCGAGCCCGGCGAGCACGACCTCGAGGTGGAGGTGAGCTACTCCCACCTGGAGGCAACCGCTCGTGGGGACCGCAAACAGAGCGAGACAGAGACGTTCGACGTCACCGTCGTCGTGCCCGACGAGCCACGCTTTGCGATCGTCGACACCGACTCGCCGCTCGAGCCTGGCGCGAGCGGCGAGGTCGAAGTCGAGATCGAGAACATCGGCACGGAGACTGCAACTGGCATCGACGCGACGTTCACCGGCGAGGGCGAGGTTCGCTTCGGTGCCGAGGGGGCTGTCCAGGAGCATCTCGGCGAGCTTGAGCCGAACGAGTCGACGATCGTCACGGCCGACGCCTCGCTCGCCGACGGCGCGAGCGGTGGCGAGAAACCGTTCGAGGCGGTGTTCACCTACGACGACGCCGACGGCGTTGAGCGCACCTCAGCGCCGGTGCGTGGCTCGTTCGCCCCGCTCGATGCGCTTGAGTTCTCGATCGATGGGCTCGATTCCCGTCTCGCGGTGGGGTACGACGGCGAGCTGACGGCGACGGTGACCAACGATGGACCACGCACCGTCGAGGCGGCGGTTGTGCGCGCCGAACCAGGCAGCGAGCGCCTCGCGTTCCGGGATACCGGCTATGCGCTGCCGACGCTCGAGCCCGGGGAGTCGGCCGAGATCCGGTACCGCGTCGACGTCGACGCGGCAGCCGACGAGGGCCCCCGGAGCGTTCGCTTCGCCGTCGAGTACCCCGACGCCAGAGGCGGGACGGTGACGAGCGACCCGACCGACGAGCGCGTGGTCGTCGACGACCGTCTCGACGAGTTCGGTTTCGTCGCCGCCAGCACTGACGTCGAGCCCGGTGCGAGCGGCGAGGCCACGTTCGAGATCGAGAACCGGGGGCCGGAGACCGTCCACGAGCTTCGGACCACCCTCACAGGCAGCGGTGGCGTCACCATCGGCGACGGCGCAGCCGAGGAGCTTCTGGGCAGCCTCGAGCCGAACGAATCGGCGACGGTGACCGCCGATGTCTCGATCGCCGACTCGGTCGGCAGCGGCGAGAAGCCGATCGAGGCCGCGTTCACCTACCGCGACGACCGCGGGGTCGAGCAGACCGGCGAGACCATCACCGGTGGGCTCGCGCCCGCTGACAGACAGGCGTTCAGCATTGTCGACATCGCCGACACCCTCGCGGTGGGATACGACGGCGAGATCACTGGCGAGCTGCGAAACGACGGGCCGCGGACGATCGACGACGGCGTGTTGATCGCCGAGCCGATGACCGACTCGCTGTTCGTCGAGGACACCCGCTACGCGCTGCCCGCGCTCGAGCCCGGAGAGACTGCGGAGTTCCGGTACCCGACCGACGTCAGCGGCCAGGCCGACGAGGGCCCCAGACAGATTCGCTTCACCGTCGAGTACACCGGCGGCGACCGGACAACGCTGACGAGCGATCCGCTCTCCCAGCGCGTCGTCGTCGACCTCCGGGCCGACGAGTTCGCCCTCGATGGCGTCGAGACGACGCTCGTGGCAGGCGAGACCAGCGAGTTCGTCCTCGAGATCACCAACGAGCGCCCGGAGACGCTCTCGAACGTCGACGCGCTGCTGTACACCGACAGCCCGCTGAGCGGCGTCGAAGACGAGCAGTTCGTCTCGGAGATCGCCCCCGGCGAGAGCGCCGAGATACGCTTCGAGATCGCCGTCGCCGACGGTGCCCGCGAGACGACCTACCCGGTCGAGCTCGACTTCGAGTACCGGACCGAGCGCGGCCAGACGGAGCTTTCGGACACGTACCAGTTCCCGGTCGACGTCGTCGAGGGTGACGGGGATGACGGCGGCTTCCTCTCACCGGGTCTCCTGATCGTCGTCGCGTTGCTCGGGGCGGGCGGCGTGGCCGTGGCCGTCTGGATGCGGCGGCGCTGACGGATGGCCGACCCGACCGACGACCGTGAGGACGCCACCGACGAGCGTGGTGCTGCTGGCGCTCCGGCGGCTGGAGCCGGCGGTGAAGAAGGCGCTGGAAGCGCCGGTCACTCTGGCGAGACGTCTTCTTCCCGGCCGGCTCGCGAGGAGGGGCGAGTGAGTCGGTTCGTCAACTCGTTGATCGTCGACCGACCGTGGGTCGTCGTCCTCGCGTTCGTCGTCTTCACTGTCGTCTTCGCCGTCGGCGCACCCGGCGCGTTCGTCGATCAGGAGGCCGGTGCGGGCCAGTTCGAGGAGGACGTCGAGGAGTTCGACGACCTCGAGGCGATGGAGGAGAACTTCGAACGCGGCGAACGCGCAACCGGCGGTACCTCCGCCCAACTGTTCATCGAGGACGACCGGAACGTGCTCTCGAAACAGAGCCTGCTGCGGATGCTCGAGGTGCAAGACCACCTCGAGAACGAAGACCGGCTGCGGGTTTCCTCGACGACCAGCCCCGGCTCGCTGGTCGCCCAGCAGCTCGACCCGACCGTCGAGACGCCCGAAGAGGGTGCTCGAGCGGTCGAACGCGCCTCCTCGCGACAGCTCGGAGATGCGATCGCCGACGCTGGCGCGTCGCTGCCGGTGAGTGCTGACTTCTCACCCTCGTCGGGGCGCGCCTCGGTTGCCCAGCTGGCAGTCACGTACGACACCCCACCCAAGGCGGACACGGGGAACTACGCGACGCTCCAGTACGAGACGATCGCGATCGTCGACAGCTACGACGGCTACGAGTACGGCGAGAACCTCTTCATCTTCGCCGACGCCGTCTTCGAGGACGAGATCCTCCAGCTGCTCGGCGACACGGCGATCATCGTCTTCCCCGCCGCGATCGCGCTGATCCTGTTTTTCCTGCTGGTCGCCTACCGTGATCCGGTCGACCTCGGCCTCGGGCTGGCGGCGCTGGTGATGACGCTCACCTGGACGTTCGGCTTCATGGGCTACGCCGGCATCCCGTTTTCCGACTCGCTGATCACTGTCTTCCCGCTGTTGCTCGCGGTCGGCATCGACTTCGGCATCCACATCATCAACCGCTACCGCGAGGAGCGGATCGGCGGCGCACGGATCGGCCCCGCGATGCTCGTCACCGGGCGACAGCTCCAGACGGCGTTTCTGATCGTCACGGTCACGACCGTTTTCAGCTTCGCGGCCAACCTCACCGCGCCGCTGGACGGCTTGCGAAACTTCGGGATCGTCGCCGCCTTCGGGATGGTGTTCACGTTTGCGATCTTCGGTGTGTTCTTGCCGGCCGGTAAGGTTGCAACCGACCGCCTGCGCGAGGGCACCTGGTTTCCACAGTTCGGGACGACCCCACTCGGCAGGGAGGGGTCGGTCCTCGGCCGGGCGCTCGAGGTCGGCACGTTCCTCGCCCGGATCGCACCCGTGCTCGTGCTCGTGAGCGCGCTCGCGATCGGCGCCGGTGCCGGCGCCTACGGCACGGGCGTCGACGTCGAGTTCAGCGAGGAGGTGTTCTTTCCCGACGAGGATCGAATCGAGACCTACCAGGGACTGCCCGAGCCGTTCACCGCGGGTCAGTACAACTTCATCGCCGTGTTGAACTACCTCGAGGAGGACTTCGAGATCCCGTTCGTCCAGACCGTGACGGTGTACGCCGAGGACCGGGAGGTCCGCTCCGACGGCGCGCTTGTCGACATCGACCGTGCGATCCGGGACCCGCCTGACGCCTTCCAGCGGAACGACCGCCGAGCGGTGGCCTCGAGCGTCCTCGACTCGATCGAGGGAGAGGCCGCCCGCAACCCCGCTTTCGACCGCCTCGTCACCCGCTACGACACGACGGGCGACGGCGTGCCCGACCGCGACGTCGACAGCGTCTACGACGACCTGTTCGACAGCCCCTCCGGCGCGGACGCCCGCGACTACCTGACGACCGACCGGAGCGCGACCCGGATCGAGTTCGAACCCGAGGTCGACGCCGAAGACGACGAGGTCGTCGCCGCCGCCCAGACGGTCGCCGACGGTATGGCGCTCGAAGCCGTCCCGACCGGCGATTACATCGTCTTCCAGGCGGTCGCAGACCGCATCTCCGAGTCGGCGGTCAACAGCCTCCTCGTCGCGTTCGTGCTCACCGCGACGTTTCTGGTGCTCACCTACTGGTGGCTCGAGGGACGGGCCGTCTACGGCGTGATCAACCTCGTTCCGGTGTTGCTGACGGTCGCGCTGCTCGCGGGCTCGATGCGTTACTTCGGTATCGCGCTCTCGCCGTTCAACGCCCCGATCCTCGGGGTCTCGATCGGCCTCGGCGTCGACTACACCGTCCACTTCATGCACCGTTTCGTCGACGAGTTCGAGGAGGGTGCGGCGGTCCACGACGCCCTCCAGACCACCATCCGGGGAACCGGCGGCGCGCTCACCGGCAGCATGCTCACCACCGTCTCCGGGCTCGGGGTGCTCGCGCTCGCGCTGATCCCGCTGATCGTCGAGTACGGCCTGTTGCTCGCACTCGGCGTCTTCTACGCCTGGGCGATGGCGGTACTGGTGCTCCCCTCGACGATCGTCGTCTGGGATCGGTACGGACACGTCGGTCGGAGTCTCAGTGAAACCATCCATCAGCGACTCTCGCGAGCGCCGTGACCGAACCGAGAGAAACGCACAAGCATCCACCCGGCCAACCGGGAGACGTGAACGAGACGTACCGGACGGTCGCCGGCCGCGGCGAGGCTCGTTTCGAGGTGCGCGGCTCCGTGTTCCTCGGCCACGTTGCCCTCGCCGAGAGCGTCGAGGAGGCAGAGTCGTTCGTCGCCGCCATCGAGGCCGAGTACGCCGACGCGACCCACAACGTCCCTGCCTACCGGGTGCGCGCCGACCCGCTGCGCGAGTACGGCGACGACGACGGCGAACCCGGCGGCAGCGCCGGCAAGCCCGCGCTGAACGTGCTCGTTCAGCGCGACCTTGAGAACGTCGTCGCGGTCGTCACTCGCTACTACGGGGGGACGAACCTCGGCGTCGGCGGGCTCGCCCGGTCGTACGCCCGGGCGGTCAAGGAGGCGGTCGACGACGCCGGCGTGGTAGCCCGCCGCCCCCACGAACGCTTCTCGCTCACGGTCGCCTACGACGACTCCGGGACCGTGCGCGCCGTCCTCGAGAGCGCCGCCGTCGAGTTCGACGCGAGCTACGAGGCCGCCGTCACGTTCGACGTCCGGCTGCCGAGAGCCGAGGCCGCCGCCCTCCGCGACCGGCTCCGGAGCGCCACGAGCGGGCGCGTCTCCTTCGACGACTGACGTTACGTCCCCTCGAAAAACCGAAAAAAAAAGCGTCAGCCGCTCGTCTGACGCTGCGTCAATCGATCCTGTGTCTTGCGGTTTCCACCCGAAATAGGGGGGTACGACTGTCGTCGATACCGTCGATGCCGTCGAACATCAGTCGGTCCCGAACGCGCGGTCACCGGCGTCGCCGAGGCCGGGCACGATGTAGCCGTCGTCGTCGAGTTCGTCGTCGACTGCGACGGTGACGAGCTCTACGTCGGGAAAGCGCTCTCTGACGCGTTCGAGGCCGGCGGGCGCGCTGACCACAGAGAGGACGAGACACGTCTCGGGGCGGCCCCCGTCGAGCAGCTCCTCGAGAACGGTCACCATCGTGGAGCCGGTTGCGAGCATCGGATCGGCGACGATGACGGTGTCGCGCTCACGAACCTCGGGCAGGTTGACGTACTCGACGGCGATCGGGAACTCGCCGCCGGCTCCCATCCCGGCGGACTCGTCGCGGCTTGCGGAGATGACGCCCTGGCGCGCCGCCGGAAACACCTTGAGCAGCCCCTCGACGAACGGCGTCGCCGCCCGGAGGACGGTGACGATGACGACGTCGTCGAGGCCGGCGACACGGGGTCCCGTCGCGTCGGCCAGCGGCGTCCGGACGGTCGCCGACTCCACGGGAAAGCGGCTGTCGACGAGCTCGTAGCCGCAGACGCGCCCGAGCGTCACCAGCGCCTCTCGGAACTCGACCTGACTCGTCTCGACGTTCCGGAGCTCGGTGAGCACGTGCCCCGCGAGCGCGTGCGTGACGACAGCGGCGTGTTCGCGCGCTTCGAGTGCCATTGTCGGCCTCTTCAGCGAGGACACACTTATACTGATTGTTGGGACTGAGTGTTGTGGCGAGGCACCGAGCGTCGTGCGTGTGACAGACACGCGGCGACAAGATTTAGGTTCGACCACGACATACCCTTCCCAGAGCACGGGACCCGCTCTAATTGCCATGGAAGAGATCGAAGAAAGCGTTTCAGGATTCAAGCGCCGCGGCGGCTGGGTCGATGTCGTCGAACACGGCGAGCGGATCACCCAGGCGCTCGAGGAGCTCGCCGGCGAACACGACGTCGACGAGGGCGCGCTCGCGGAGTTCGACGAGTGGCGGCCAAAGAGCCACGAGCGCCTCGACGAGGACGTGAACAAAAAGACCGCCGAGCAGGCCCACCTCGAAGAGGGAAAAGGTGAACAGGAGGGGAAAGAGCCCGAGGAGGACCTCCAGACGGCGGGCGAGAAGCTCGCCGAATCCTACGAACGCCTCGACGAACCGAACGAGGCCGTCGACAAGTGGGGCGAGAGCATCGACTACGTGGCCCGGGCGGCCGACTCAGCGGGGCGGAAGGCAATCCGGAAGGTCGAGGACACGGTGTACCAGACGGTGATGACCCAGATGTCGCCGTACTACTTCGACAACGACCTCGTCGCTGCCAACATCCAGCGCGTCGGCCGGGGCGACGACCGCGAGTACGTCTTCGAGGTGAACGTCAACGACGACGACCTGAAGATCCGCCTCTCGAACCGTCTCGCCGACTACGAACAGACGGTCGACCGCTGGCACGTCAACACGGAAAAAGAGACCGCCACGGTCGAGGCCGCCGAGGGCGTCGAGCCACCCGCACCGGACGACGACCCCGGCGCGAAGACGAACTAACCGGCGTTTCAGTCGCTCCCGAAGCGGTGTGTGAGACGCCGTCGGACGCCCCCTGCGGCCTGTCGGAAGCTGACTCGCCAGGGGGTTCGCTTGCCCTCGACTCTCGTTTTCCCCGCACGAACCGCCTCGAGGATCGCCGCCGGCGTCGGCTCGTCCGCGTCGACGAGGGTGACCGCCTGGCCGACCATCTCGCAGATATGAGCGTCGCTTCCGGCGGTCATCGGCAGCCCACGGCGGATCG